>Ga0307997_10001500_pt1 | contig 11004 bp, 7 predicted proteins | sample Davwhametageno36_FD_203165 | JGI IMG/M metagenome (GOLD analysis project Ga0307997, IMG submission 203165) | Marine microbial communities from Davis Island wharf, Antarctic Ocean - #36 | ecosystem: Environmental > Aquatic > Marine > Unclassified | place: Antarctic Ocean: Davis Island wharf...
TTGCTATTCTTGAAGACACCGAACGAGCCACTGGCCTTGATCTTGATTCACTTGAAAAAATATCCTTATACTTTCGTGATGTGCGTAAAAAATACGCCGCTTTCGAAGGCTCATTGAAAGGAGTTGACCCCAGAATTTTAACGGCACAGGTGCCGGGCGGCATGCTCACTAACCTCGAAGGCCAATTACGTGACCAAAACGCGTTAGATCGTTTTGATGAAGTATTAATCGAGATCCCTAAAGTGCGCAAGGATTTGGGCTATGTGCCATTAGTGACGCCAACTTCTCAGATTATTGGAACTCAGTCAGTTATCAACGTGCTCAGTGGCGAACGTTACAAGTCAATCAGCAAAGAAACCGCTGGGGTATTGAAAGGTGAGTACGGTGCAACAGCCGCGCCTGTTGATCAAGCGTTACAACTACGCGTACTCAATGGTGCAGAACCAATTACCTGTCGTCCAGCTGACTTACTGGCACCAGAAATGGACCGTTTAACCGCTGAGCTTAAAGATCTCGCCAAATCAAATGGTATCAAGCTGGCAGAAAACGAAGTAGATGACGTACTGATCTACGCGTTATTTCAACAAGTTGGGATTAACTTCCTAAAAAATCGCGACAATCCTAATGCCTTCGAACCCGTACCGGGCGAGCCTGTTGCGCAAACAGCAACCACTGCGGTCCCCGCTGTATCAACGTCTGATTTTGCTGCAGAAAGCTACAAGGTCAGCGTTAATGGGACACCGTATGATGTCGTAATTGGACCAGGCAATAGCGATATCAGCCAAATAACAGCCGCTGCAGGCAGTCCTAGCCCAGCGACCGGGGCAGCTCCAACAGAAGGCACAGCGATCAAGGCACCACTGGCAGGCAGTGTTATTGAAAGTTTGGTGTCAGTCGGCCAACATATTAATGAAGGTGATCCAGTCATGATTATCGAAGCAATGAAAATGGAAACTGAAGTTCGCAGCCAATGCACTGGATTAGTACAATCGATAAGTGTTAATAAGGGTGATGCGATTCAGGCGGAACAAACTTTGATGACGGTGGGCTAATAAAGTGGAACAAGGTTTAATACAACTCTGGGCGTCCACCGGCATAGCCAATTTCACCGTTGGTTCGGTGGTTATGATTGCCATCAGTTCAATGCTAATTTATCTCGCAATTGCAAAAGGATTCGAACCGTTATTGCTACTGCCTATCGGCTTTGGTGGGGTCCTTGCTAATATACCTATTGCTGAAATTGCTGGCCCAGATGGCTTGCTCGGTATTCTTTACCATTCCGGAATTGAAACTGGAGTTTTTCCATTATTGATATTTATGGGTGTCGGTGCAATGACTGACTTTGGCCCATTGCTGGCTAGGCCCAGCTTAATGATCTTAGGTGCTGCGGCCCAGTTTGGTATTTTTGTTACTCTGTTTGGCGCAATCGCAATGAATATGATTCCCGGCATGGAGTTTTCCATGGCTGACGCCGCGGCTATTGCCATTATTGGAGGTGCCGATGGCCCTACTGCGATCTATGTTGCGGCTCGACTGGCACCTGATCTGCTCGGTGCTATTGCGGTTGCGGCTTATTCTTATATGGCATTAGTCCCTATTATCCAGCCCCCGATCATGAAATTGCTTACTACTGAAAAAGAACGCGCAACTAAAATGTCTGTTTTACGGCATGTCGGTAAACTAGAAAAAATCCTATTCCCACTGACCATGTTGTTTGTCACCATCTTGCTGCTGCCTTCTGCAACACCCTTGGTCGGTATGCTTTGCTTTGGTAACCTGTTGAAAGAATGTGGTGTAGTTGATCGCCTTAGTAAAACAGCTCAGGGTGAACTTATAAACATTGTCACCATCTTCTTAGGATTGGCGGTTGGTTCAAAATTAGCCGCTGACCAGTTTCTTAACATCGAAACGATCGGTATATTACTGCTGGGTATGGTTGCTTTTTCGATCGGTACGGCAGCAGGATTACTCATGGGTAAGGTCATGTACCGAATAACCGGTGGCGCCGTTAATCCATTAATTGGTTCAGCCGGTGTATCAGCCGTTCCAATGGCAGCACGCGTTGTTAATAAGGTCGGATTGGAAGCAAACCCTCAAAACTTTTTACTCATGCACGCTATGGGGCCAAACGTTGCTGGTGTTATCGGGTCGGCAGTTGCGGCTGGTGTTTTGCTAGCGATAGTAGGCTAACGGCAGCTTTGGTCACTTGTTGGTCTTGTACCCGCGCACTATAAAACCTTCGCGCCAGATTAATATCAGCATCGATATCAGTATTATTGAATGCCTATAGGATGATTGCCAATACGCCTGCTTGTCGCAGGCGTTAATATTTTAAAGGTTTCTTTTACTCTCTTTTGAAGTTGGTGAGCCAATACTCGCAACATTGCTTTGCTTTTTAGCCTGCCAAATTTTAACTGTCAAAGGATCACCCACTAATTGTTGGGTATTCGCATCTGCAGTTAAACCTACGGCTTCAAAACAGCTAATAATCTCATCGTCAGAAAAGCCCAACCTAAAATGCTTGTATTCGCTTCGCAGGTATTCTTCAGTGTGTGCAGCAAAGTCGACGATAACCAATCGGCCATTAGTGCGTAATACCCGCCCAGCCTCTCGTATCACTTCAATTGGATTATCACTGTAATGCAATACTAAATTAAGGATTGCCAGGTCAGTACAGGCATCCTCCATCGGTAACTGGTACATGTCACCTTTACGAACATGGACATGGGTTAGTCCTGCCTGCTCTATATTGCTACGGGCAACTGCTAACATGCCACTGCTCAAATCAATGCCGATACCCCGTGAAATACGGTCTGATAATATGTCGAGAACCCGACCCGTACCTGTGCCAATATCAAGCAAGTCACCAATAGGCTGATCACCAATAACATCTAACAACCGATCATCTAATTGTTGTTCAGGTACATGCAATGCACGAATGCTGTTCCAACTTTGAGCAACCTGCTGGAAATAGTCTTGCGCCTTTTTAGCTCGACTATCTCGCACTTGGTCGAGCCTTGACATATCTCGGACCAATAAATTATCCGTTTCAGGAATCAGTGCTATCAATGCATGGGCCAAACTAGACGCTGCATTTAGGTCCGACACTCGAAAGTAGACTTGGGCACCTTCCGGTAACCGCTCTAACAAACCCGCTTCCACCATTAACTTCAGATGACGAGAAACTCGCGGCTGGCTTTGGCCCAAAATCTGCACCAACTCCGATACGCTTAACTCGCCACGAGAGCAAAGGATAAGGATCCGGAGTCGGGTATGTTCACCTGCTGCACGCAAGCCAGCTAATAAAGTGTCTAGATTATGCATTCTTTTATTTACACGATATAAAGATATGTTTATATTTGCATTCAATTTAATTTATTGCAACATATACTTATTAAAAGTAGGGATACTGCTATAAAACACTCACTGAGCACTAAAACTGGAAACCGAATTGACTAACTTATTCGAAACAATGCTGGATAAAAAGTATACCCTCTTAGCCGACGGTGCAACAGGTACTAACTTATTTGCCTTAGGACTGCAAAGTGGCGACGCCCCAGAATTATGGAACATCGAAGAGCCCCAAAAAATTGCTGCCCACTATCGTGGCTTTATCGATGCGGGTTCAGATATTGTTTTAACTAATACGTTTGGGGGTACTCGCTATCGATTAAAACTCCACAAGGCTCAAGAGCGAGTTGCGGAACTCAATATCGCCGCAGTAACGATCCTCAAAGAGCAAATTAAGGATTCTGGTCGAACAGTGGTTATTGCAGGTTCGATAGGGCCAACCGGCGAAATCCTGGCACCCTTGGGTGAAATGATACCGGAAGAAGCAATTGCAGCTTTTGCCGAACAGGCATTAGCCCTCAAACAAGGAGGGGCTGACGTTTTGTGGATTGAAACGATGTCATCTCAGGAAGAAGTTGAACTGGCCGTAAAAGGCGCGTCGCAAGCAGAGTTACCCATTGTCTTCACCATGAGTTTCGACACTAATGGCCGCACCATGATGGGTATTGGTGCCGCCGATATGATGAACTTGCACCACAGAATAAAACCCCGTGCTCACGCCTGCGGTACTAACTGTGGTGTTGGTGCTTCCGAGGTAGTGGCTGCTGTTTTAAATATGAAAGCCACCGCTGTCGAAGGCACTGACCCGATCATTGTTGCCAAGGCCAACTGCGGTATACCTGAATTCGTTAATGGTAAAATAGTCTACAACGGCACTCCCGAAATAATGGCTAACTACGCAGTTATGGCGCGTAATGCCGGCGCTAGAATCATCGGTGGCTGTTGTGGCACATCCCCAGAACACGTTGCGGCAATGCGACAGGCATTAGACAATAACCCTATTTCAATAGCACCTACGTTTGATCAAATTTTAGACCTGCTGGGTGATGTGAGTGAGGGCGCTAAAGCACAGGCGCGTGGTGAGCATACGGTGAAGGCTCGGGCTGCGAGTGGCAAACGTCGGCGTAAATAGAGGGCCATTTTTTTGTGACTGGGTGCCTCCAATACCTATTGACGATATTGAAACTTTTCTTTGACTTAAATCGATTCAAGTTTTAAGACAAGCCCACCTAGCCTCCCATTGGCAGAGGCTAATCGTGGTTATATCAAAAATTTACTTTCAAATGGGAATTTAGTCATGTTCTCGAAGCCATCTTTCGTCACTAGAACCTGATCTTCCAGCTTAACGCCATTATTACCACCGACTTCACCAACATAGGCTTCAACACAGATCACCATGCCAGCTTCTAAAGTACCCGAATAGCCATAGCTTTTGGTATCCTCTGGATAACGAATGGAAGGGTACTCGTCACATAGACCAACGCCATGCATCACTACGCCATACCGATTGGCTCGACAGTTTTGAGGTAAACGATGAGACTTTTCTGTGATTTCCTGAAAACTAACGCCTGGCTTAATTAATGCCATATTGGTCATGATGTGCTCATAGGCAATTTGATAGACTCTCTTTTGTTCCGCATCGGGTTCAACATCACCACACAGCCATGTCCGAGAAATGTCGCTACACATACCGTAGGTACCAATCAAATCAGTATCAAATGCTAATAGCTCTCCATCACTAATAATACGTGGACCCGACTCTTGAAACCACGGATTAGTGCGTGGACCTGATGACAGTATTCTGGTTTCGATCCACTCACCGCCACGTCGAATATTCTCTGCATGCAATACCGCCCAAACGTCATTTTCACTTTGTCCAGCATATAGCGCCTTTTTCATTTCATGCATTGAGGCCTCGCAGGCTGATACTGCACAACGCAATGCTTTTATCTCGTCGTCACATTTAATGGCGCGGGCCATCTCGGTGGCTTCTTGACCTTCAAATATTTCGAGGCCTAACGCTTCTAATGCTCTTAAGCCGCCTATTTCAATTTTATCAACGGCTAAGCGTCGGTTTGAGCCAGATTGTTGGTGCATTAAATCATCCACTGACTGAGCAAATATTTTGGCATGTTCAGCGCATCGATTACCTGATTCAAAATAAAAGAACGATGCACCACTGCGCAATTCGTTAATCAGAGGCAAGTGTGTCGTTAAATGGTCACAATTATGAAAGTCCCAAAGTACAACATAACCTCCAGCCGACACAAAACAGGCACGTGCTGGGTTATGTGATGTCCACAACTGCATGTTGGTCGAGTCAGTTGCATAACGAATATTGAGCGGGTCAAATAACAGTATGCCGCTATAATCACGTTCGACTAACTCAGCACAGAGTCGTTGGAGACGAAACGAACGAATGGTATCAAGACGCGGTATTTCGAGGCCTAACGCGGCCCATTCCTGAAATGCAAGCGCAGTTGGCCCTGTCTCTACACGGTCATTATCATCGATTGAACCGTCTGCCTTCAATCGGGTTGGTGGTTTGCAGGTAGGGTCAATTTTACGATTTAAGCTATCGATAGAATAAGGTGATTTTGACATGAAGTAAGTCCTCAATAACCAAAACGTAATTTATATCAGCATAGGGGATTTTTAAAAAAAGAGAAGTTAGTTTTGTTGATTCTTATCAACAGTGGCTTGTTAAGTATTGAGTTAGAGCAAGTCTTAATGCCCGTTCGTTCTAAAAAAGAGGCCATTGCAAGGTAGCTCGCAACGGCCTTTTATTGCTGCCAAATTGCTTTAGGCTTGTGCAAACTCGGCACAGCTATGCTCAATGGCATGAGCAAATGAGCGCGCTAAACTTCGAGCCACAAACAGGTCATAGCTTTCATCGTCGACCTGAATGATTAACGCATTCATGTGAGCAACTGAGGTAAGTGCACTGTCACCTGCTTTGAAAAACTCAGGGTGAAAGTCTAACGCACAGTTTTTGGCCATCACTGTACGGGCATGGACGCCACTTAAACGAAGACCACAACGACCATGGCTTTGATCAACGACTGCGGCTAAGTCACCTATTGCTTTTTGCAACTTACCTAGAATTGAGTCATCCGCTTCACTGATAACCATCCAGTTATTGGGACCACTCCAAGTCACTTGAACACCCTCGCCTGAATTACAAACACTCGGCTTAATTGGACATTCAACACCCAGTGCTTGAGTGATTGCTTTAGCCGTCACTTCATGTTGTTTGGCAAAAGCCAAAACTTGAATAACGCTTAGAGCCGGTCTTTGTTGAAGACGTAAGCCGTTACAATCGACAATAAACTGGTTATTGATCGGTAGTAACGGAGAGACCCGCACGGGTAAAGTTTGAGTAGAATTAGGCACGAACGAGTTCTCCCTTGGGATCGATAAAGACAGGGTGGCATATTTCAACACGAACCTTTTCATCATCGAGCGGGAATACCGCATCAATTTGTTGACCGTGTCTGGTAGCACCATCTTTTAATAAGCCAAGCGCAATACCGCAACCCAGCGATGGGCTGAAGGTAGTGGCGGTGATATGACCTTGCGACTGACTAACGCTGTCGAGTTTGACGCTGTCATCAACTAGGTGTGCACCAATGCGCAGATTTGTGCCGGGTTCTAAGGATTTGAATCCGACCACTTGCAAACGACCGGCTTCTAATAGCCCGGGTCGCTCTGAATTATGCTTACCAATGAAGTGTTTGCTTCGATTAGCCATGCCTTCCAACCCTAAGTCTTTCACTGTGGTGCGACCATCAAGCTCAGAGCCAGCAACGTGGCCTTTTTCGATACGCATCGTACCCAATGCTTCCGTACCGTAAGTGCTAACGCCCATTTCTTTGCCCGCTTCTAATAACTCAGTCCAAGCTTGCTCGCCAAAATCGGCAGGCACATTTAACTCGTAAGCCAATTCGCCCGAGAAACTGATACGAAAAAGGCGGCCAGCAATGTTATTCATTTTGCACTCACCGACGGCCATGAATGGAAAGGCTTCGTTACTAATGTCAATATCGAGCACTTTTTCAAGCAGTTTACGGCTGTTGGGTCCTGCCACTGCAATGCCTGTCCATTGCTCAGTCACTGAGCAAAAAACAACGTCTAGCTCTGGCCATACGGTTTGGTGGTAATATTCCATATGCGACAACACGGGCGCTGCGTTAGCGGTTGTTGTTGTCATAAAGAAATGATTTTCGGATAGACGGGAAGTTGTGCCGTCGTCGAATGTCATACCGTCTTCTCGCAACATAGCACCGTATCGTGCGCGACCGACGGGTAGCTTCAACCAGTTATTAATGTAAAGTCGATTAAGAAACTCGGGCGCATCGGGACCCTGAATATCGATCTTGCCCAGTGTCGTTACGTCAACTAAAGCCACATTGCCGCGAGTATTGTTAGTTTCACGAATGTAACAATCGTTGAGTGTGTCACCTGCTTTTTGCGGATAGTAACGTGCCCGTAACCACAGCCCCGCCTCAATGAAGACAGCGTTGTTTTTCTCGTTCCAGTCATGGATCGCGGTGCGTCTTACTGGCATAAAATCATGACCAACGGTGTGGCCTGCGAATACGCCCATAGCAACTGGAACATACGGTGGACGAAATGTAGTAACACCCACTTCCGGCACAGGGTCACCACGCTGCCCAGCAAGCACCGCCAATGCATTCACATTACTGGTTTTGCCCTGATCTGTCGCCATGCCTTGTGTTGTATATCGCTTGAGCAGTTCTACCGAATCGTAACCTTCTTGGGCGGCTAGCTGCACATCACTGACTTTAACGTCATTTTGTTGATCGATAAATTGCTTGTAAGGCTTATTATAAGGCGTCGGTGAAACCCATAGCGCTTCAATAGCATAGGCGCCCTCGTCTTCTGCTGTTGCCGCTTTTTGGGTTTTTACCTTGACTTTAAAGCCTGCTAATTTTGCCGCATCAACTCCCGCCGCATGACCTTGGTCAAGACAATCTTGAAGATGAAAGCTACCTTTGGCGGCACCAACAGAGACTTCATCCTGGCGGGACTGGCCTGGGATAAAAGATGCAATTGAATCGTCATAAACCGGCTTGGCACCAGACTGACTGTGCAGATGCACATTCGGGTTCCAACCACCTGAGGATGCAACTAGGTCGCAATCAATTCGCTCTGGAACCGATGTTTGACCGTCAGTAGAGACTAATTGAACATACCCAACGTGTTGTCCACCTTCTGCCGAACCAACTGTCTTGCCTGTAATCAGTCGGACTGAAATAGCGTCAAGTTTAGCCACTAGACTTTCATCCACATTAGGTCGTGAATCAACCACGGCCATCACCTTAATACCCGCTAAGTGCAGATCGATAGCGGTACGATAGGCATCATTATTATTGGTAGTGACAAGAGCGCGTGTACCGGGTTTAACGCCGTATTGGTTGACATAGGTACGCACCGCTGAAGCCAACATAATGCCAGGCTTGTCGTTGTTACCAAACGTCAATGGACGTTCGGTCGCACCAGCAGCAATAACAACTCGCTTAGGGTAAATAGTCCACATACGTTGGCGCACTTGACCCGCAGCGGGGATAGCCACGTGATCATTCACTTTTTCAATGGCTGCCATGGTGTTGTGGTCATAGTAACCAAATACGGTTGTTCGAGTCATGACTCGGACATTATCCATCGCAGATAGTATTTCCATTTGCTCAGCCGCCCATTCGACACCAGATTTACCTTCAATGGTGAGTCGCTCGCTGTTGAGTGAGCCACCAATTAAAGGATGCTCATCAGCAATGACAACCCGAGCACCCGTAGCAGCAGCAGCCAGAGCAGCGGCAATGCCAGCAGGCCCTGCACCAGCGATGAGTAGGTCACAATGTTCGTGACACTGCTCATAATGATCGGGATCAGCTTCGGTTGGTGCAACGCCTAAGCCTGCTGCTTTGCGGATCACAACTTCATAAACATTAGTCCAAAAAGAGACTGGCCACATAAAAGTTTTGTAGTAGAAACCTGCGGATAGTAACGGTGAAAACAGATTATTAATTGCCATTGCATCAAAAGCTAGTGATGGCCATCGGTTTTGACTTTTTGCTTCCAAACCGTCGTACAGCTCAATGGTTGTCGCGCGAGTATTCGGTTCTTTACGCGAACCAGTACGCAGTTCAACAATGGCATTGGGGTCTTCTGAGCCAGCGCACATAAAACCACGTGGGCGGTGATATTTAAAACTACGGGCAATCAAATGTTGGCCATTAGCGATCAGGGCCGAGGCTAATGTATCGCCATGGAAGCCGTGATAGGTTTTACCATCAAAATTAAAGCTAATGGGACGACTTCGGTCGATTAGTCCACCTGCGGCGGTACGGAATTTTTGAGTCACGTCTTAACCCCCCTGTTTAATTTTTTTGCCTGCCAGTAATGTCGGCGAAGCGGGTGCAGTACTGTAAATTTCATGCGTTATCGTATTACGTTCTACGGTAATCCAAGCACGACAGCCATTAACATGCTGCCAATGTTCGGTGTGTTTGCCTGCAGGGTTATTCCGCGTATGAACGTAACTACTCCAGTCTTCAATTGAAGCATCATCTGTTGGACGCTCTACAGTGGCATCACCACCATAGGAAAACTCATCTTCATTGCGCACCCCACACCAGGGGCATTCTATTCTTAACATGTCATATCCCCTTAGTGCGCTTTAGGTGAGGCGCCAGCGCCATTTTCGTCGAGTAGGTAACCGTCACGAAAACGCTCAAGCGTAAAATCTTTGTTTAAGTTGTGCGGCTTGTCATTGGCAATAGTGTCAGCAAACACCCAGCCTGAGCCCGGCGTCGCCTTGAATCCGCCGTAACACCAACCACCGTTCATATACAGGTTATCAATGGCAGTTTTGCCGATTATTGGCGAGCCATCCATCGACATATCCATAACACCACCCCACTGGCGTAAAACACGCAGTCGAGACAGGCACGGCATCATAGTGACACCACCCGCTACAACGTGATTAAAGGTGGGTAAATTACCACGCTGAGCGTAAGTATTATAACCATCCAAGTCACCACCAAATACTAAACCACCCTTGTCTGACTGGCTGATATAAAAATGACCTGCACCAAAGGTACAAACGGTATCGACCAGCGGTTTAATGCCTTCGGTAACAAAAGCCTGTAGGACATGACTTTCAATTGGTAACTTCATGCCCACCATATCGAAGACTTTACTTGAGTTACCGGCCACTGCAACACCCACCTGACCCGCACCGATAAACCCACGAGAGGTCTCAACACCTAGCACTTTGTCACCATCACGCTTAATGCCAGTGACTTCACATTGCTGAATAATATCAACACCTAGCTGGTCTGCACCTCTAGCGTAACCCCAAGCAACGGCATCATGACGCGCTGTACCACCGCGAGGCTGAGCCAAACCACCCTGAATTGGGAAACGCGTGTTTTGAGTAAAATCAAGGTGAGGCATGAGTTTTTTAACACCCTCAGCATCATGCATCACGGCATCTACACCGTTCAGTAACATCGCGTTACCGCGACGAGCAAAAGCATCACGCTGTGCATCGGTATGGATTAAATTTAAGATTCCACGCTGACTAAACATGACGTTGTAGTTCAAGTCCTGGCTCAAACCTTCCCATAG
>Ga0307997_10001501_pt1 | contig 10998 bp, 9 predicted proteins | sample Davwhametageno36_FD_203165 | JGI IMG/M metagenome (GOLD analysis project Ga0307997, IMG submission 203165) | Marine microbial communities from Davis Island wharf, Antarctic Ocean - #36 | ecosystem: Environmental > Aquatic > Marine > Unclassified | place: Antarctic Ocean: Davis Island wharf...
GTTGCCGTCTAACACGACGAATCGTTCGGGCTCTGTCGCGGCTAGTTTGAGGTAACCGGTTCGAACGGCTTCGAAAAAATCGGTGGCTTCTTTTTCCATGCGGTCGAGCTCGCCGTTGCTGCGGGCTCGAACCCGTTGCATGCCGATTTCGGGTGATAGATCGATGAGAAAGGTTAAGTCGGGGAGTGTCTTGCCGACCGCAATCTGATTAATGGTCGCGACCACTCCGGGATCTAACTTTCGGGCAGCTCCTTGATAGGCGGTCGTTGAGTCCAAGAAGCGGTCACACAGCACGGTGTGCCCTGCATTGATGGCAGGTGAGATTTTTTCGGTAACGTGTTGTGCGCGACTGGCAGAAAATAAAAATAACTCTGCAAGACTGTCCATGCCTTCGCCGGCAGCGTCATGTTGTAGCAGGTGCCGCACCGCCTCTCCAAGCGGAGTGCCGCCAGGTTCGCGCGTTTGCAGCACCGCGGTGCCTTCTTCTCTGAGACGCTCGCTGAGTAATCGGATTTGAGTCGATTTACCACAGCCCTCGCCGCCTTCAAAAGTGATGAATAAGCCTGCCATGTCAGTTTACCAAGTTCCGATGAATTCTTGAAGGTCGTCGAGCGATGGGCTGACCGCCGTGCGCACGTAGAATCCGGAAGTGGCGACAGCAACGGTGAGTGCGGCTACGGGCGAGAGTCCGATCATGCGGGCGGTTACGAAGCCAGAGTTGAAGTGATCACCCGCGCCGGTAGTGATTTTAGGTTTATTGTGAAACGGGCCCTTCACATAAGCAGTACCCTCAGCTGTTGCGCAGGCAGCATCGTGAGTTGGGTGGACGACGACGGTGTTCAGCTTCAGCTGGCGACGTATGCGTTCGGCGAGCACTTGTAAGTTTTCTGGAGTGTTCTCGATCGGCTGAAAACCGAGGATCTTGTCGACTTGCTCGGCTTCGCGGAGGTTGAGGCCTAAGATTACATTGCCAAATTGCTCAAATTTTGTGAACAGGTTCATCACCTCCAGCAGGTCTCTTTCAGAGCGTTTCTCAGGGTCTGCCAAGTCGAAGAAGAAGATACGGTCTGGATTTACTTTCACCTTGGGTAGCAGATGTTGAAGGAAATCTTTAAAGACGTCGGAGAGGAAGGGAATCATTGTCCAGTTGACCATCGCAATACTGTCTGACTCGTCAAAAATCTGGATGAGCGCATCCGCGCCAATGACAGCGACGATGTGTTCGTAATTGATCTCATCGAGGCTGGCCATGGAGCCGAGTAGGATCTTGCCATCGGTAAATTCTGCAGCGTGAGTCACGCCAGGGTCGGTAATAGAAACTGCGTTGGTCGTCTTCGCGAACGCTTCGAAAACCGGATGGATGTTGCCTTTGCCCAATGCGCCAATATAGCGGACTTGGATGCCGTGCGAGCTCTGTGCATTCGCCATGATCGGGCCGTTGCCACCGAGCTTCTCGACGATTGGAGCGAGTTCGATGTTGGCACTCTTGCCCGCCGCCGAGCTGATGCGTGCGCCAAATTCCGAAATCGTCTGAATACGGTCAAACTGGTCGCCCGGACCGTGCCGCTTGTCGACGGCGTGGACGATCTTGTCGACGAATCCGTCGATGCCGACGAGCGCTTTTTTAGTGCAGGCGAGAGGGGCTTTGTCTTTTAATTCGCTAAGCGTCTGAGTCTTGTTGTCCATGAATGTAGTCGAGTAGGTGCATAGGGTTTTAGGTCGATGGGGGGTGTGCGGCAAACCATTTGTTTGAGCGGTATGAGTCGGCCGGCGTTATTTGAAGCGTAGAGGGCATCGTTCAGTGCGGAATGCGGTCTGTAGACGGCGGCGTTGTCCCAGTGTAGCTGGTTCTGCGTTTCCAGCTTTTTTTATCCAAGGAAGCTGGCCGGCTGGCCTGAAGCAGTGACTTCGCTGAAATAAAACGGTTAAAACCAGCTGCTACGGGAGGTGTTGCCTCCGGACTAGATGGGGCGAGCCGTTGGTGCGACTGACCATACCCGATGGCATTGGGCTGAAGCGGCACAATGGGTGGGGGCTTTTAGCCGTAAAAAAATAATACAGTGCGGAAATACGCTGGGGCTGCATTATTGGTGAACTCGAGTAAAACTCTGAGTAGATGTTCATTGGGTATCATCTGTGGAAAGCTTTTTCAGTTTTTTGCTGGCAGGTAATTGAACGCCTGTTGTTAATGTCCGTCTACCCAGCTAAAACCTTTCCATTAAATAAAAAATGAGCCTCACTTTTGCTTTCGATTCGCTGTTTATTTGCGCTGCTTCCGGCCCGAACGTTTTTACTTACTTTGCCCAATCAAATTTTGCGGGTAAAGTCGTCATACTGATCCTCGGGCTGTTTAGCATTGTGGCGTGGACTGTAATGCTTGGTAAGCACCTCGATTTGTCGAAGTTGCGGTCGCAAAACCTGCGGTATGAACGCTCGCTCAGCAAGGAAGATCACTTGCTGGCGTTGGACGCCGAACGTCCGGGGAAGGGAAGTGGCCCTTACTATAATATCGTCCGAGAGGCGCTTGAAGCATTCTATCGCTATGGAGGCTCCGTGGTTGATAAGGATACTCATCGCGCCTCGCTGCGGATGGGCCACGTCGAAAATGCGCTGCAGCGTGCAGTCGCAGAGCAAATTATCCGTTACGAGTCGAAAATGGTACTTCTCGGGTCGATTGTGACAGGTGCGCCATTCTTGGGTCTACTTGGAACTGTTTGGGGCGTGATGGATGCGTTTGGTGGTATGGCAGGCGCCGGTTCTGCGAGTCTGCAAAGCCTTGCTCCCGGAGTTTCGGGCGCGTTGCTTACCACCGTGGCGGGTCTAGTCGTCGCGATCCCGTCGGTATTTGGCTACAACTACCTCTTGCAAAATACTAAAATTGCAGTCGTCGAGCTTGAGAACTTTGCCAGCACTGCGGCCGACCGTATTGAGCTCGAAGCTCAAGCCGCTGCCGCCGAAGCATAGGTGGCACTCCTGATGCTGAATCTTTAATTCCTAATTTAAAAAGTGGCTCGCAAATTCCATCGAAAAAACCGACTCTCCGCTCTAACGGAGATCAACGTGACGCCGTTGATCGACCTCGCGTTTGCGTTACTGATCATTTTCATGATCACCACTCCTTTGTTGGAGCAGACCATTGAGGTCAGTCTTCCAGTGGAAGCGGTCAAATCGCAGCCCGAAGAACGCGCCGACTTTCAAAGCATTTCGATTGATCAAGCAGGCGACTATTATTGGTCCGATAACAAGGTCACGATTGTCGAGCTCGGTGACTTGCTCGACACGATTGCCATGGACCCTGCGCCGCCGGTCTTGAGCATTCGCGCGGACGCTTCGTTGCCTTACCAAAAAGTGATCACGGTGGTGGATATGATCAAGCAACGTAAACTTTCGAAGATCAGCCTCGATACCAAGGTCGAATAAGGCGGCTTATGAGCTCTAATAAGAATCAAGCATTATGGACCGCGGTGATTTTGCACCTTGTGGTGATGTTTGCTTTGTTTCTGGGTATAATTATAGAGGCTTTTGAGCCGAAAGAGAAGCTGCACGTGTTTCAGATGGTTGAGCCGCCGAGTGAGGATGCGTCGCAGGAGTATTCGCCCCCCGTGGACGTAGTTCTGCCAGAGATAGCAGAATTCGATTTGACTGATGTTCCCGATTTCGCGGCCGTGCCTGAGCCAGTGAGCCCACCGGCCACTCCTGCACCACCGAGGCAGGTGAAGCCCGCGCCGCTGATGAGTGCCAAAGATTTCTTTGAGACTAATCCGCTTAAGGCCCCGAGACCCCGCCCGACTCCAGCTCCAACGCCGAGGCCACGGGTCGAAATTAAGACTCAGAAGTTCACGGTGCCCGACACCTTTGTCCCCTCGGCATCGACGCAGAACATGTCGCCGCGAGAACAAGACGCGATGCGCCGCTATGTCGCGCAAATCTCGGCATTATTGAATCGCGCTTGGATCAAGCCCGGCAGTCTGGCGGGCCGTGATTTACGAGTGACCGCGATCTTCTATGTCGATTCTGCGGGACGGATTAGTCAGATACGTTTTCAGCCAGGGTCTGGAAATGCTGCGTTTGATACTTCAGTTCGAGCGGCATTTTCGAAGATTCGTGGTGCAGGGCCGACACCGTCTGGAAGTGGGCAAGAAATTCGGATTAGTTTCACCATGCTGGACTGATTGATTTCGTTCGGCCACCACCGCCAAGTACTCTTGCATGTGCTCAGCGTCCACACGCGTCTTCAGCAACCGCGCATCAATAAAGTGTTGCCATCAATTCACCAAAAAGGCCACTTTTATTGCTAAAAGCGGCCTCGAAGTGAAATTCGTTTAGGTTACCGAGTGCTTAGAATGCGAACTGATATTTCGCCAAGCGACGACTGATTTCAGCAGCAATCGTTTTCTCGGCCTCGACGCCTTTTGCAGCGAAGGTCACTGAGAAACGGACGAAGCTGCCGCAATCATCCCAAGGTACGGTGCTGATGAGTTCGTTGGTGATGAGCCATTGGCTGAAGGCTTCGCCACTCGTGAATTCAGTTGTTGCGCCGTCCACTGTGGCGGATTTCGGTGCGTTTACGTAGAGGAAAAAGCTACCTTTTGGTTTTTTTGCCGAGAAACCAGCACTGTTGAGTGCGTCGGTCAGCAAGTCCATCCGGCGGGAGTATTTAGCTGCGATCTCATCAGTGATTTGCGGGTTCGCTAGCGCAGTTGCGCCGGCTTTTTGGATCGCGAGAAACTGCCCTGAGTCAGAGTTGTCCTTCATGCCCGCATAGGCTTTGACGATGAGCGGGTTACCGACCACGAATCCGATACGCCAACCGGTCATGTTGTAGCTCTTGGAGAGCGAGTGAAGCTCGACGGCAACGTCTTTGGCACCTTCAACTTGAAAAATCGAAAGCGGGCTACCTTCGAAAATTAGTGATGCGTAAGCGGCGTCTTGAAGGATGATCAAGTTATTCGCTTTCGCGTATGCCACTGCTTTGGCGAAAAAATCGAGTGTCGCCGATGCGCCGGTCGGGTTGTTCGGGTAGTTGAGCACCATGATTTTAGCTTTGGCCGCGACGTCGGCAGGCACTGCATCAAGGTCAGGGAGGAAGTCGTTTGCCTCTTCAAGCTTCATGTTGTGGACCTTGCCACCGAGATACTCGGCGTGCGTGCCTAGCACGGGGTAACCCGGAGCGGTCATGAGGACGTAGTCGCCTGGGTTGATGAAGCAGGCGGGAATCATGGAAAGCGCGGTCTTGGAACCGATCGAGTGCATGACTTCAGTGTCTGCGCAGATTTCTTGGACGCCAAAAACGTCTGCCATATATTTTGCAGCTGCGATTTTAAAGTCATCACCACCATTGTCCGCGTAGCCGCTGTTTTCTTTTTTTGCTGCTTCTGCTTGAAGCGTCTCAATCACAATCGGGAAGGCCATTTCGTCCGGTTCGCCGACGCCCATGTCGATGAGGTCCACGCCTGGATTGGCATCTTTAGCCGCTTTTTTAGCACGTTTGATCTTCTCAAACTTATAGATGGCAGTGGACTTGCCGTATTGATTGCCACCGATGCGCTCGGCGAAAAGTTCTTGGATGTATGGATCGCTCATAATAAATAGGAAGGATGTTTGCTAGCTTGTGGCTATAAGTTACTTTATGTAGTTGTTTATGAAGAGTGTTGTGAAAAAGTAGGGTGCCGCTACGAAACCAATTAAAAATTTAGTTATGCAGACAATCCAATCGGTCAACGAAATGCAATCTCATGCCATCGGCTTGCGCTCCAGCGGGCGACTGATCGCACTGGTGCCCACAATGGGCGGCCTGCACGAGGGACATCTCACTTTGATAGATATTGCCAAAGATAGGGCAGACAAAGTCATTGTTTCAATATTTGTCAACCCAACCCAATTTGGTCCAAGCGAGGATTTTGGTCAATACCCGCGTATGTTAGAGGCGGATCTCGAGAAATGTCGTGAGCGTGGTGCAGACATCGTGTTCAATCCGTCACTTGCTGAAATGTATCCCGATGGCTACTCCACCTACGTCAATGAGGAGGATCTTTCTGGCGGGCTGTGTGGGGTCTCTCGGCCCCATCACTTTCGGGGAGTGACCACTGTTTGCTTGAAACTGTTCAATATCACCCGCCCCGACATCGCAGTGGTTGGACAAAAGGATGCCCAGCAATGCGCAGTCATTCAGAAGATGGTGACTGATCTCAATATTTCCGCTGAAGTCGTCGTCGGCGCAACTCATCGTGATCCTGACGGTTTAGCTGTGAGCTCGCGCAACGCCTTTTTGACCACTCTACAACGCGAAGAAGCACTTTGCATTTCAAAATCACTCGATATTGCCAAGAAAATGGTCGATGAGGGGGTGCGTAGCGTTGATCGCGTCGTCGCGGAGATCACCCACACGCTCTCCCTCTCTCGACGGGTTCGCGTGATTTACGTGCAAATCGTCGATCGGGTGACAATGAAACCCGCTCGCGAAATCATTATTGGTCAGCAAGTCGTCACGATTGCAGTGTGGGTCGAACAGGTGCGTTTGATTGATAATGCGCTGATTTAATTGCAGAACTTGTTTTTTTTATTGATTGTGAACATGCCAGGTCGAGTGTTCTGATGTACATTCTATTGTGCGTGACTTTTTGTGGAGGTTCCTCGACTCTGTGCCGAGCTCCCCACCGTCAACTTTTCAACCGCTAATTTTTTTAATAAATGTCTAAATTGTATGATGTAATTGTCGTCGGCAGTGGTATCGCCGGATTGAGTTTCGCGCTTAAAGTTGCTGAGGCGGGTCAAAAGGTTGCGATTATCACTAAAAAAAATTCGGCGGAGTCGAACACCAACTACGCGCAAGGCGGTATTGCCGCGGTCACCTCGCAAACAGATGATGTTGAAATGCACGTTCGCGATACGCTGATTGCAGGCGATGGACTGTGCGATGAGGTGGCGGTCCGTGAAATTTTAAAAGACGGCGCCGAAGGAATTAAGGAACTTGCCCGGCGGGGTGTTGAATTCACCCAGATGGAGGATGGCCGTGTTTCTCTTGGCAAAGAGGGGGGACATTCCAAGCGTCGCATTTTACATGTTCAAGATGTAACGGGTCGGGCGATTGAAAATGCGCTGGTGCACAGCATCGAGACATCGCCCAATATCGACACTTTCGAGCATCACTTTGCGATTGAACTGATCACTTCAGCGAAACTGAAAAAACTTGGTCATCCGGCGCCAGCAGGCGAAGATCGAGTGCTTGGTCTCTATGCGCTGAACACCGTGACTGAGCGAGTTGAGACCTTTTCAGCGAGCGCGGTGATGCTGGCAACTGGGGGAATCGGGCAAGTTTACCAATACACCACTAATCCATTTATCGCGACGGGAGACGGTATTGCCATGGCCTATCGGGCAGGCGTGGAAATTCGCAATATGGAGTTTATCCAGTTCCATCCAACTGCGTTTTACGGTGTTGGGTCGGATCGCTTCTTGATTTCCGAGGCAGTGCGCGGCGAAGGAGCAATACTTCGCAATTTAAAAGGTGAAGCCTTTATGGAGAAGTATGATGTGCGTAAAGATCTCGCACCTCGCGACGTGGTTGCACGCGCCATCGACGCAGAAATGAAGCAAACGGGCTCGCGGCACGTGTGGCTTGATACGCGCGGTATTTCTCCGAAAGAGCTGCACGATCGGTTTCCGAATATTTACGATTATTGCTTGAAACAGGGAATTGCGTTGGAGAAGGATATGATCCCAGTCGTTCCCGCTGCGCATTATTTATGCGGAGGGGTGAAAACGAACCTTAACAGTGAAACCTCATTGGCAGGGCTGTTTGCCTGTGGCGAAGTCGCTTGCACGGGCTTGCATGGCGCGAATCGTCTGGCGAGTAACTCGCTGCTTGAAGCGGTTGTGATGGCCAGTCGTGGAGCGAAAACTCTAAGTCTGTATCTATCCGAAAGGGTCTCAGGTCCACTCGATTTACCAGTTTGGATCGACGGTGATGTGCGTGATTCTGACGAGCGTGTGGTGCTCTTACATAATTGGGATGAGGTGAAGCGCACGATGTGGGACTACGTCGGCATTGTTCGCAGCACTAAGCGCCTCGAGCGTGCGCGCACGCGCATCAAGACTCTAGAACGCGAAATCAACGAATACTACTGGAACTTCAAACTGGACGAGAGTTTGCTTGAGCTGCGTAATTTGATCTTAGTCGCGGGGCTCGTGGTCGATTGTGCACTGCAACGTGAGGAGAGTCGCGGGTTACATTACACCTTAGACTTTCCAGATAAAACGGCAGCGCTGACTGATTCTTGTGTAAAGATGTAGGTCGTCAGTTCGCGGATTGCCAAAGGCATGCGGCGGTGGACGTTCAACAATAATCCGCTCGCGCTGGAAAGTTGCGCACCGTTAGCGGCGAGCCAGTCGCGCGATCAATTGCTACAGCCCCTCCAAGCCGTAGGGCATTCTTGTGTAGATGCCGCGTGGATCATTCAGGCCAAGCATTTGTTGAGTGAGTGCTTCGATTTCTGTGCTGATTTGATAGAGCGCACTGGGGCTTTTCGCGACGGGCGCGGCTCCGACTTCTTCCAATAATAGAGTGATGCTCTCGGCGAGTGTGGCAGGTGCGGGCACTTGTTCGATCATGGGGTTACTTAATCCGCCTAGATTGGCGGCGGCTTGGATCGCTTCATTGAGTCCGCCCATTTCATCTACGAGCGAGAGTGTTTGGGCGCTTAAGCCAGTCCAGACTCGACCTTGAGCAAGTTCACGCACCCTAGCAGGTTGAAGACTGCGCCCTTCGGCGACTTTGGCGATGAAGGCGTCGTAAATTTCATCGGTAAATTTCTGGATCAACGTCATTTCTTCAACCGTGCGTGGGCGGGTCGCCGAATAAATGTCGGCAAAGGGTGATGTCTTGACGCCATCGAATTGAATAGCGAATTTTTCTGCTGCCTCTTGGATATTGAAAACTAAGCCGAAGACACCGATCGACCCTGTGATCGTGTACGGCTGCGCGTAGATTTTCGCCGCGTAGGCCGAAATCCAATAGCCTCCGCTGGCAGCATAGCTTCCCATCGAAACGATCAGCGGCTTTTGTTCGGCTAGTAGTCGGGTTTCTCTTTGGATTACTTCGGACGCTAGGGCGCTACCACCAGGACTATTCACTCGCAGCACGACTGCTTTGACATCGTTATCCTGACGTAGGCGGCGTAATTCGGAAGCGAGCCAATCGCCCCCAATAGCCTTGGCCACGTAGTCGGCGTCGATGATCTCACCCTCTGCATATACAATTGCAATACGTTCGCCGCTGTTGGACGTGGTGTCTGTTTCGAAGCCCCTGGCTGCCGCGTAGTCGATTAGATCGATTTGCTGAAAGGATTTTTTTGACTTTAAAGCGCTGTAAGTAGCGGACAGGTGATCAATCAATTCGTCGAAGTAGCCCACCGTATCGGAAAGTTTTGCGGTCTGGGCATCGGTTGCCGTGAAAAAGGCCTGCTCGTCACTGAGCTGTAAAATGGTTGCTCGATCAATCTCCCGGGAGCTACCAATTTCAGCGAGTTGGGTGCTCCACAAGTCATTGAGTACTGTCGTCTTTTGTTCACGGTCTGCGGCGCTCATATTCGTGCGCGTAAACATTTCGACGGCAGATTTATAGGCGCCAACCCGTGTGGTTTGTACACCGATGCCATATTTTTCCAAGGTATTGCCGAGGAACAGTCCGTTGCTAGCTAGGCCATTCAAGGAAATGGTGCCAAATGGATTGACCCAAATTTCATCGGCCACGCTCGTCAAATAATAGTCCTTCTGTGACGGAGCAACTAGGTATGCATACACTGGTTTACCCGTGGTTTTAAAATCTACGAGCGCAGCGCGGATTTCTGAGATGGCCGCCAATCCTGAACTAAAACCGTCACCGATGAGGTTGCCGTGCAGGAGCAGTGCGGCGATGTCTGAGTCTGTTTTGGCACGATCGATTGCATCCAGCACTTTCAGTAAATAAGTCGCTGAGTAAACGTTGCCTGTGACGGCTTCCTGAATGGCTTCTTCAAGGTCAGCACCGATCGGAGTATCGTGAATCGCAGTATTTAAATTAAAGACCAGCACGCTGCCCGGATGGATACTCACCGATGGATGCTGACTCATCGACGATACAACCCCGATCAACCCAACGAAAGCCGCGAATGCGCCGATCCCTAAGATAATGAACGCAGTCAAAGAACCCAATAAACTTTGAAAAAATCCCTTCATGCGGGCATGTATAAATGTGTGAGCGCTAGTAAGGCAACCTCACAGTTTCCGGTTGGGGCCTTGGACGTGTGGACCATTGCAGAGTATCTGCTGAATCGCTGTTTTACAGGTGCAAGCGCCCGTGAATTGGTATAAGCGCCGACGCTGTGCTGATTTCGCAAGCTAGTTCTAGACTGTCACGCAAGAAGATAGCTCAACTGTGGTCGGCCTTTTCTTCGGCTCTTTAGCTTTCAATTCTAATTCAAGAAGTGAAGCCCACGTGCGCATGTAGAGGGCTGAATCGTGTCGGTTGCCTTTTTGTAAGTAGCGAAACCCCCCAGGCAGCGCCTTCAAGACGTGTTGGTTGGAAAGATACTCGAGATGATGAATATCTTTGAGCTCTAAGCCGATTTGCAGCAGCGCGTCGATGATGTTGTCGATCGGAGCGCCACTGGCGGGGCAATATTCATTGGCGTATTCAGACCACTCATCGAGGCCACCGTCTTGGGCGGCTTGGTGGATTTCAGCCGAGGAGAGCGAAAGTATCGACTGGGCGAGGTGTCCGCAATTACAGCGGGCCACGTGGCCCCAGCTATAATTTGCGCCGGACTCTAGGTTCCCAGCGGTTTGGCGAAGCTTTTGGATGAGTTTTTGATGCGCACGTGCCATGGTTGCAAAAGAAACGGTTTTTCTGAAATTTCAAGCGCCCTTGGTCGAAATGAGGGTTCTATTCATTCGAATCGCGAATGCGTTGGCTGTTACCTGCTGGGAGACACTGCCAGGCGACCGCTGTTGCGCGGGCGG
>Ga0307997_10001508_pt1 | contig 10976 bp, 10 predicted proteins | sample Davwhametageno36_FD_203165 | JGI IMG/M metagenome (GOLD analysis project Ga0307997, IMG submission 203165) | Marine microbial communities from Davis Island wharf, Antarctic Ocean - #36 | ecosystem: Environmental > Aquatic > Marine > Unclassified | place: Antarctic Ocean: Davis Island wharf...
GGAAAGATCAGAAAACTGGAAGTGCATGATGTCTTCTCCCGGAACATCCTCAAAACCACGACCTGGACGGCCACTTCGTGCAAGATGGTAGGCGTCGAGCAAAAGGCCCACATTTGGTTTGCCTGCGGAGGTCACGAGCTCGCGCTGCGTTTCGACAGAATTCAGATTAGCGTGCTGGGAATTGAACTCAATCGACAGTTTTAGGCCATATTCGGCGGTGATATCGGCCGCTGTTTTAAGATGGTTCACCGCATCTTTCAGCGACCCTGTATAAGGCCCTGGTGCCGACATGACCTGCGGGCAGCCAAGCGCGACAGCGTTCTGGCACGAGACGTGCAGGTCCTCGAAAATCCGTTTGCTCTCTGCGCCAGTTGCAAAGAGCCATCCATATTCGACCCCAAGCACGCTGACCTTGACGCCGCTTTTCTTGATCATATCGAGAACTTCATCGTTCGACATGCCCGCTTCATAGCAGCGCTTAAAGTCGGTTCGGCGCAGTTCCGCGGCATCGTACCCCGCGCTACGGATCGCCTCCAGCGCCTCTCTTAGGGGTGTTGTGTCGATCGTCCACGTATGCAACGCAAGGCGCCCAAAGTTTTCTGTCATGTCTTTATTCCCATTGCAGTTTCTCAATTTGATCGGTTAGGTCTTGGTGCCGCGCCGCTCAAAGCGACAGCAGTCGTTTGGCGTTCCCGGAAAAAATCTGTTCTTTCGTTTCTTGATCCGTAGGAAAAGCCGTGAGCCAGTCGACACCTTGCGCATTCGAAACAAATGGCCAGTCAACCGCAAAAAGAACGCGGTCCTTGCCCATTTCTTCAATGCAGAAGGAAAGGGCGGAGTTCGAAAAGAACCCGCTTGTCGTGATGTGGAAATTCGACCGGAAGGTATTCGCAAAGTCGCACGGCGCATTTCCCGGGCGCGACAACGCTTCATCGATCCTGTCCAATTGGAACGTAATCCCCTCACCCAGATGGCCAAGGATGACCTGTAGTTCAGGAAATTCGCGAAACACACCGCTCAGAATCATCCTGATTCCAAGAGTTCCTGTCTCGACACCGAAACCCCAGGCAGCGCCGAGAAGCGCCGGATGCGATTTCGCGTAAGTCGCGTAGTAAATGTCCTGTACAGTGGGATGAGGCATAGAGGGATGCAAATAGATCGGCACCTTGAGCTTTGCGGCACGCTCGTAGATCGGCCAATAAACTTTTTCATCAAGAAAAGTATTATTGGTGACGCCAAACATCATTGCACCCTTAAAGCCCAGTTCTTCAACACACCGTTGCAGCTCGTTTGCTGCCTCGGCACTATGTGCCTGAGGCAGTGTAGCAAAGCCGGCAAACCGGTTAGGCGCGCGCGCTATGATCGTGGCGAGCAGGTCGTTGACTTTCCAACAGGCATCAACTGCGGTCTCAGACAGCAGCCGTTGCCCGCCCGGTGGCGCATGAGAAATTACCTGAACGTCGATTCCTGCAGCATCCATATCCTTCAGGCGCAATTCAGAATAATCTTCGAGCTGACGCATTAATGCGGGTGACCGGTCAGCGCTTGGCCCAGAGAACTTGTCAGCAAATTCCCGGCTCCAAAAATGCTCTTCGATCGCAATAACTTTCATGCGCCTATCCACTTCTTATATCCACCAAAAATTGACACTTTAAACAGCTTCCTCATCGACCAAGGCGATCATGTTCTTCGCGAGGTTTACGCATTGATCCGCTAAAGCGTCCGCATCCATCTTTGGGCGGCTGCTCAGCACTGCCGTTTGGACATGGACCGTCATGTCCATCAATTCCTCGCGCTGGTCTTCGTCGGCGCCGGCGCCAAGTGTGGAATCGACTTTTCTGATCAGTGCTTGTGCAACGTCAATACACTCGTCAAGAACCCCCTCAACGCTGTCCGGTTGACGCCCGCTAAGAAGCGCCGAGAGCGCATGAACGCCCATGTCCATCAATTCGTCACGAGGCGGGGCACCCGCGATATTTGCGGCATCTTCGACCTTGGCAAACAGCTTTTTGCCGATTTTCAGGGCTTCATCGAACAGATCTTCAGCTTTCGCATTCTGATGTTTTCTCATAAGTGGCGCCAGCGAATGAACCGCCATGTCGAGAACTTCTTCACGTTTAGACATCAATTGTTTTCCTTATTTTATCGGAGGCGTGAGCCACCTCGTTTGTATCGTTTGGTAGGCTGAACAGATTCAGCGGCAATTCTTTATCGCAATGCGCGCCCCGTTTTCGGGTCAAAGAAATGCAACGCGGCATTTTCGTAACGCATTTTGACTATCTCGCCCATTACAGGCAGGTTTTTGGGTGAAATCCGAGTGACGAGAGACATCGTTTCTTGACCGGAAACTACGCCCTCAACAGCTTTGGGCGTTGCGCTGGCGGGCTTTGCATCGTTCTGGATGTAAACCAACGCTTCTGCTCCGAGCATTTCGACCAAGTCGACTTTGCCTTGAATTTCCTGGCCTACCGGAACATCGCCTTTAGCGAGGGAGAAGCTTTCGGGGCGCGTGCCAAGTACAACTTCTGAACCCACTTTGCCGGCAATCTGAGGGTATTTCGCGAGGCTTTCTTTGTCGATTCCAAGCGACATTTTCCCAAACTGAACACTAAGTCCGTTTGGCCCTTCTTCGATCCGTGCATGGCACAAATTCATTGGCGGCGATCCAATGAATCCTGCGACGAAGATAGTCTCGGGACCAGCATACAGTTCACTTGGCGGTGCCAATTGCTGAAGCACGCCATCGTACATAACGGCAACACGATCGCCGAGTGTCATTGCCTCCACCTGATCGTGTGTGACGTACAACGTGGTGGTTTTTAATTCACGCTGGAGCCGCGCGATCTCTCCGCGCATTTGAACGCGCAGCTTAGCGTCAAGGTTGGATAGTGGTTCATCCATCAGGAACACGCGCGGTGACCGGACGATGGCCCGACCCATAGCAATGCGCTGGCGCTGGCCGCCGGACAAATCTCGCGGGAAGCGGCCCAACAGGTTGGTAATGTCGAGGATTTCGGCGGCCTTGCGAACGCTCTTGGATCTTTCCTCTTTTCCCATTTTAGCCATACGCAGCGGGAAGCCAATATTCTGTTCTGCCGTCATGTGTGGGTATAGGGCATAGGTCTGGAAAACCATTGCGATGTCGCGTTCCCGAGGCGTGAAATCATTCACGACTTCGCCGTTGATGGTAATTTCGCCTTCTGACACTTCTTCCAGGCCTGCGGCCATGCGCAGCGAGGTCGATTTTCCGCAGCCCGAAGGACCAACAAGGACGACAAGTTCTCCCTCTTTGATGCTAAGGTTCAGATTATTAACTGCTATAGTACCATCGTCGAACCGTTTAACGATATTTTTGAACGTCAGCTCACCCATGAAGTGTTCCTTACTGTTGTTGCTGCAGCGCCATATATGCACTGCGAAATTTTCTTTGAAGTTGACCTTATTATTGCTATTTGGGCGTCTTCTTCCCAATGCTTGCTTGCGCGTTGCGTCACTTTACGGCCCCGCTTAGCAGCCCTTCAGCAACGTACCGCTCGATCCGCAAATAGACGAGAATCAGCGGCAGGACCGTAAGCAATGCAAAGGCGTTTTGAATTGGATAGTCGGCCAGCCCGGTTGAATCCTGCATGAGATACAGCTCATAAGGGAGCGTCCGAGAATCTGCCGTCTGGGTAAGCGCAAGCACAAGCTCGAACTCGTTCCATGCCTCGCGAAAGGCAAGGACCGCAACGGTCAGAAGCGCGGGAATCGACAATGGTAGAATAACTGTTCGGATTGTCTCAAGTTGCGTTGCGCCGTCCACCGCAGCGGCCTCTTCCAACTCTCGCGGGATCGCCTGAAAGAACCCGACCATTAGCCAGACCGCAAGCGGTAGAAGCATGCCGGTAAAGACAAGGATAAGAAAAATCCGCGAATCGAAACCATGGACTTTAACCGCGAGCAGGAACAACGGGAACATCAGGCCCACCTTAGGCACCAACATCGGCAAAAGCGAAAAGAGCAGTAGAAAGTGGCGGCCCCTGAAACGGAAACGGGCAAAGGCATAGGCGGCCGGAACTCCGACAATCAGCGTCACAATAAGGCTGCCGAAAGCGATTACCACGCTGTTCCATAGGGCAGACCGGAAGCCAGCCCGATCAAGCACGCGCGCATAGGCATCGAGTGTCGGCGCATCAGGAATCAGACTCGGGTCCGAAAAGACATGTGCCGGTTGCTTGAAGGAGACTGATAAAGAGATCAGGAACGGCCCCATCGTCCATAAGACCAGTGCCGCCAGAGGCAACCAAACCACGGCCTTTCCCAACGGGCCGCTGTACCAGCGGCGGCGCATTGAGCGCTTAGGCTTGCCGGATGTCGTTGGCAATTGTGGCGCCATTTGTTCGCGCGCCGCGTCGGCAGAAGTAGGATTTTTGATATTTGACATGCTTTATTTCGTCCCCAATTTTCGTTGCAGCCCGAGGTAGAAAAGTGTCAGGGCAGCGTTCAACACAAAAATGATAATGACCATCGCCATCGCAGTCCCGGTGTCGTATTCATCAAAACCCAGCCGTACCAATTCGAGAGTTAATAGTTGGGTCGCATCTTGGGGTCCGCCACCAGTTAACGCCAGAACCGTTCCGAGTGATGTTACAGCCTTAAAGCTCAGCCAAACTGTCGCTAGCGTGAGCTGTGGTGCGATTAGAGGCAACGAGATATAAAGAGCACTTCGCCAGCCATTTGCACCATCCACTAGCGCTGCTTCATTCAACTGCTTATCGATCGTCTGGAGCCCACCTAATACGAACAGAAGCGCCAGTGGCAGATCCGTCCAAACCTGTGCGAAGATGACCACATTCATCGCGTAAAACCCGTTTGAAAGCCATGGAATGCCTTCAAATCCCATGAACTCAAGTACCTGGTTGGGAAAACCAAAATCGCCATTGAACATGGTGCGGAACATCAGCGCAGCGGCGACGCTAGACACGATGTAGGGCAAGATTGCGATACCGCGGATGAAACGCAGTCCCGATACGACGCGGTTCAGCGCAAAGCCAAATATCACACTCAGAGTTAGACCAAGAACCACAACACCAAAGACAAAGATGCCGGTCCGGCCAAGCGACGACCAGAATTCAGGCGTGCTGAAGACGGCTGTGTAATTTCCAAAACCCACGAAGGGCTGTTCCTCGCTGAGAGGACTGATGTCAAAGAGGCTTTGCCAAGCAGCGAACAACACTGGAAAGCCTAGAAAAAGGGCCACGATGATCATCGCGGGTGCTGAACATAGATAAGCAATCCACGGATGTTGCCAGCCCACTATTCTCACCGCCGAGGCGGCGCTTGAAGTTGATTCACCTGCCATACCTTAATCCCTTGTTCTTTATTGCTGTTCATTTATGTTGCTATGAACTAGCACAAAATATTCAGCCCGAATGGGGCGATAAGTCGGAAAAAGATCACCACTAAAAGCCAGTGGCGATCTTCATTTTTTCGGATTCGATTAGTCGCGGATTGCGTTGAATCGCAGCTGCCATTTCTCGGCAACTTCCATCGGATCCATGTCTGGGTTGGAAACCACAAACTCATTGAACCGCTCCATCACGTCCTCAGATGAAGGGAAGTCCAGGTCCACTGGGAACATCCCTTGGTTGCTGAACGCTGCAATGTTATCTTCGTCCCAAATCGGCAACCATTGCTGGACAGCGTCGCTATCGGCGAGAACGCCGTCAGTACGATGTGGATCGGCACCCGCCAGCATTAGTTCTAGGGAAACATCAGGCTGCATCAACATCCGCAGCACTAGACCAGCTTCATCCTTTGCACCGCGCTCGGCCGCATCAATGGTTATGAAGAATGTCCGAGCAGGCGACACTAGCACGCCTGAATCGCTATCACCTTCGCTGTGACGTATAGGCATCGGAACAATGCTGAAATTCACGCCCGCTTCAAGTCCTGCAGACTTAGCATCGCTTGAGGTAGGGGCCGAGTCTAACATCATACCTACATTGGAAGCGATAAATCCGCCGCGCATATTATCTTCGTTCCAGGCGACGACTTCACGGCTCACAAGTTCTTCACGCACCAAAGTTTGCAAAAAGTTAATCCAGTATTGCCCACCATCACCTTTCAGATTGGGGATAGAGCCGTCAAATTCTACACCCATGGCGCTCATTGACGAGAACATAAGGTTCGCGCCGTTACCGCGCTGCGCCCACCAACCGAAGGGTACAATATCGGGTTGAGCTTTCTTGATCGCACGAGCAAAATCCAACACTTCATCCCAAGTTTTGGGTACGCCGGAAACGCCAGCTTGCTCCAACCAGTCGGTGCGGAAATAGACTTCCTCCATCGACGCGGTATTGGCCATACCGTACAGCTGCCCGTTCCACATGCCATCGGACCATGTTGATTCGTATATCTGTGCGAAGCCGTCCGGATCATCAGCCGCCCATTGGTCGACAACATCTTGTATTGGCACGACAACACCCGCCTCAGCTACAACCGGACGCAGAAATCCGTCGAGATGAACGATGTCTGGAAGATCCAGCCCCGCATCGCGCATACGGATAAGTTGCGCAAAAAGATTGTCGTTCGGCTGGATGTCGACCGAAAGCGTGATGCCGGTTTCTTCCTTGAACGCTGCAAGTTTTTCGCGTGATGGTACTGTGTACTCGCGTGCGAACCAAGCAGTTAGTTCCGACACGGCCTCGTCACTTTGCGCTGCGGCCGGGCCAACAACACCAGTAAACGCGGCAAGCACGGCCGCAGCTGGCAACATTTGACGCGCCAGTCGTTTCGCTACAGAGCTCACATTAATTGAGCCATTAAAATTTCTTTGTGACAACATGATTTCCTCCCTGAGACATTTGTTTACGTATGATGTATGTGTTTTTATTTTATACTATACATCTATAGACATCCTAACTATGAAGTATTGCAATGCAAGAAAAATTATCAAATGCCCTAATGACGACAATAATGAGAGGCGAGGCGGTGTCGTCGAAATGAACAATTTCGAGATGTTAGCAATTGTGCGGTACGTCAAACCATCTGCTCGGCAATGCGGCAGTGACCCGCTTTTAGGAGTGATAAATATGAGAGAGCGCCATGGTCCAATCGATTAATCCGACCAACGGTGAAGTGATCGCCGAATACGCAACGCACAATGCTTCTGAAGTTGACGCCGCACTTTCCGGCGCATTTAAGGCGCAGGCGAACTGGCGCAAATTACCAGTTGTCGAACGCGTCGAGCTATTGACAGCCATGGCCGCCGAACTGCGTGCAGGCAAGGATCGCTTTGCGCAGTTGATCACGGAAGAAATGGGCAAGCCGCTCGTCGAGGCTGAAGGCGAGATCGAAAAATGCGCCGTAACTTGCGAGTTTTATACCGAAGCCGCACCGCGTTTTCTGGCAGATGAACCGATCGAATCAAACGCCTCATATTCCGGTGTGGTATATGATCCAATTGGCGTTGTCCTTGCTATCATGCCCTGGAACTATCCGTTTTGGCAGTTTTTCAGGTTCGCAGCTCCCGCTTTTGCCGCCGGAAACGGTGTGATTCTCAAGCACGCATCTAACGTACCTGGTTGTGCAATCGAGATCGAAAAACTGATGGTGCGGGCCGGTTGCCCTGAGGGGCTGATGCGCAACCTCCTTATCGATTCTAGCGAAGTTGCCGGTCTGATCGCCGACGACCGGATCGCCGCCGTAACACTAACTGGGTCTACTCAGGTTGGCGCAATTGTTGCAAGTCAGGCTGGAGCAGCGTTGAAGAAACAGGTCTTGGAACTTGGCGGATCGGACCCTTTCATCGTGCTGGCCGACGCCGACCTGGCGGCCGCTGCAGAGGTGGCGGTCAAATCCCGTTTCGTTAACGTCGGCCAATCTTGCGTGAATGCCAAACGCTTCATTGTCGAGGAAAGCGTCGCCGACGCATTCGTTGAGCTATTCAAGTCCGGCATATCACGGCTTCGCATTGGCGACCCACTGGACCCAAGCACTCAAATCGGCCCCATGGCCCGCGCGAATTTGCGCGCAGAATTGCATGACCAGGTCGAACGAACTATTGCCGGAGGCGCCAAGGTCGTCATCGGGGGCGCAGAAATTGAGGGCGAAGGATCCTTTTACCAACCCACATTGCTTGATATGGTCGAGCCCGGCCATGTAGCATTCCGCGAGGAGCTCTTTGGGCCGGTTGCGTCAGTGATCCGAGCGACGGACGCCAATCATGCTGTGGCACTGGCCAACGATTCAGACTTCGGCCTTGCCGCCACAGTCTGGACATCGGATATCGACCGCGCCCTCAAGATGTCACGTGAGATCGATGCCGGCGCTGTATTCATAAACGGAATGGTCGCCTCTGACGCCAGACTCCCATTCGGCGGGATAAAAAAATCCGGTTACGGCCGCGAACTAGGCTCCTATGGGATTCGGGAATTCACCAATATCAAAACAATCTGGATAGGCCCTCAGCGGCCACAAGGAGAACAAGCATGAACCCAGCAATCCTAAAACCCGACGAATTACCGATTAACGACAGGGGCAACGGTGCACGAACTATACCGCTAGTGACACGCAAATGCGGCGCGGCCAGCCTGATCAATGGAATTACCGCGTTCGATCCAGGCGCAAAGATCAGCTTCCATTTTCACAATTGCGAAGAAAGCGTGATGGTCCTCGAAGGCACGGCAATTGCTGAATTCGACGGTCAACGCCATATCCTAAAGGCGGGTGACACAACGTGGATCCCTGCCGGATTGCGGCATCGCTTCCTTAATGAGAGCGATAGCGTGATGCGCATTTTCTGGACTTACGCTGACATAAACGCGACTCGAACAATGGTTGAAACAGGAATCGAACAATCCATCGATGATGAGCACGCCAAGGCTAAGCAGTTGTGATCCACGAAATTGCAACTTTGACTGTCAATCCCAATCAAGCAGCCAGCTTCGAGGCCGCCGTGGCAAAGGCGCGCCCGTTGTTTTTGGAGTCACCCAATTGCTTGTCATTTTCTCTTGATCGTGTAATCGAGGCATCTGGGACATACTGTCTTGTCGTAGGTTGGACATCTGTTCAAGCCCACATTGAGACATTTCGTGAAAGCGAAAACTTTCAGAAGTGGCGCGAGCTGGTGAGTCCATTTTTCGCTAAACAGCCAGTTGTCATCCACACCGAGCGGGTGACTAAGTGGGCTTAGTCAATGCACTCTGTTTGCTTTATCCTGATCTAGAATTTAGATGTATACAGAAGACTGAATTTTAACGTAGCAAGATAACTGCGATGTTTCAAACTCACCCGTTGCGCCGCTTGATGTGCCTTATTCACATCGACCACCTGAGGAATTCCTGATTATGAAAACCCCACCTTTGCGTCAAGACACACGAACCCCGCTTTGGCTGCAACTCAAGCACGCATTACGAGACCACATCACATTCCATTTAAGTCCAGGTTCGCGTATCCCTTCAGAGTCAGAACTCTGCCGCCAATATGGGCTGTCACGAATGACGGTCAGACAAGCTATCACCGCATTGGTCGATGAGGGACTTGTGGGGCGGCAACAGGGCCGCGGCAGTTTTGTACTGCCAACGCGCCTCACAATTCCACCACGCACTAACGCTCATTTTCTTGATGATGGCTTCGAGGCGATGGAGGGACTGTCGATTCAAGTAGTCATTGTCGCATGCGAGCCACCGCCGCGCTGGATTGGCGAGCGTCTCGGCCTAGATCAAAAAGAAAGTGCCCATAAATTTCGGTTAACGCTGGAAGACGAAGAAAATGCCAATGACGTGTTGGCTTCACGGACGATTTATGTTCCCGAACACGTCGCACCAAGCCTACACGAGCTGGTGCTTACGACTCCTACCTACCGCATCTTCGAGGAAAAATTCGACCTTTGGCCTGCCACAGCGGAAGAAACGTTACGCTTAATTCCCGCTGACCAACTAAGGGCCGATATGCTCCGCATTGAACCGGGAACGGCGCTGATCCTTGTTGAACGCGTTGTATTCCTTTCGAGTGGGGAGCCACTTGAATACGCGCGAACCTATTATCAGGCTGAGCGATACAGATTCGAACACAAACTTGTCCGCCCAAACATGACTGACGAGACCAAAATTGCGCTCAGTGTGCGGCGGCACTTCGTTGGCGACGTTCAGGATGCAAACAAATTAGCTAACGAAGATCACTAGACTTCAAACGTAAAGCCTCGTGAAGTGTATTTAGGCGCGCGATGGTTCGGATCGTCTCAGCCTAAGTTCAAGCCCACGCGGATCAGATTGATAGAGATTACAAATAATGCAATTTCGATCATGAGGAAAAAGATGCGCTCGGGCACGAGCCTGATAATACGGTACCCCGCCCAAGCGCCGAAAATTGCAACAGGGGCAAGAACAGAAATAGTACGAAAGTCCACGCTCTCCATTAAACCAAGCGCGAAGTAGGGTGGCACTTTCATCCAATTGATAACGGCGAACAGGATTGTCGATGTTCCTGCAAACGACAGCTTAGATAACTGCTGTGGCAACGTATAAATTTGGAACGCAGGGCCTCCGGCGTGGCTCACAAAACTTGTGAAACCTGCTACACTGCCCCAGAAAATCCCCCGTGGCACATCGGCTGGACGTGCTTCGCCTTTGCCTTTGACACGGACCCGCATGCGCATTGCCAAAAAGGCAAGGCCAACAAATCCGATGACAACTCGGACGGCGTCATCACTTATTTGGTCTGCAAGTAAGTAGCCAGCGATGATACCCACTACTCCCGCAGGGATCAGGATCAAAAGGTTTCTAAGGGAAAACGACCCTCGATAGATGTAGACCCCGTAGATGTCGCTAATTAGATAGATCGGCAGAAGCAGCGCCGCTCCCTGCATCGGCGAAATCACTAATGACATAGTGGGCACGCTTAGCATGGCAATCATTGGAAGACCGCCCTTACCCGCCCCAACAAAGAAAGCGGCCAAGGCGGCAATCCAAAAGTACTCTGGGCTGATCAAGTGA
>Ga0307997_10001514_pt1 | contig 10954 bp, 9 predicted proteins | sample Davwhametageno36_FD_203165 | JGI IMG/M metagenome (GOLD analysis project Ga0307997, IMG submission 203165) | Marine microbial communities from Davis Island wharf, Antarctic Ocean - #36 | ecosystem: Environmental > Aquatic > Marine > Unclassified | place: Antarctic Ocean: Davis Island wharf...
AAGGCAAGTCTTGACTTTTTCGTCTACGGTACAGATGCCGATGTAACTGATACTTTAATGGGTACATATATCAAAGATGCAGCAAATGTTACGCTGAAAGATGCCGCCACCTATGGTGCTATTTCTTCTGGCAAAAATCTGCATAAGAAAATTGCTGGTGGCTGTGGTGCTGGTTGTGGAGAAGAGTCCAAGTTAATCGGTGATTTCATTGGTTGGAACCGTATGGATGCGTCAGGTAATGCAATTACAACTCCCTTGGCATTGGTTAATGATTGGATTACAACCCAGGCAACCTTGGCATCTGACGGTGTAGTTGTTCAGGTTACTGATGCTGAAGGAGTTACCTCAGACGTCAACGTTAATACTGATGCTCATGGACGTAACTATCGTCAGTTAATGCAAAAGTTCTTGATGGGTGCGGTTAATTTCTCTCAGGGAACTAACGACTACTTTAAAACTGATTTTGCGAGCAAGCTTACTACTGATGATGGTGGTGATTCGCCGAAGAATTATTCAGCGGGCGAGCATAAGTTTGATGAAGGCTTCGGCTATTACGGTGCTGCAAGAGATAACTTAGCTTACACCGATCTAGAAGCGCGTGCTAAAAGTGGACGCGATGAGTGGAAGAACGGTTACCATGATACAGATGCTGATGGCATGATTGATGTGCGTAGCGAATATAACTTTGCACACTCACAAAACTGCGCAAAGCGGGATGCAGGCTCTGCTTCAGGTCCGAACCCAACAGATTTCTCCGGTGATGTTATGACATCCATACTAGCTGCTCGGCAAATCATCAGCAACGCGGCAAACAAAATCGCGCCTGAGTTAACAGATGCTGAAAATGTAAAACTCCAAGAGCACATCAAAATGGCGTCTGTTGCATGGGAAAAGTGCATTGCAGCTACTGCGGTCCATTATGTTAATGATGTGATTGCGGATGTCAGCGAGTACAAGAGTGGCGCTCCGGCAAGTTTAAAGAACTTTGAAACAGTGGCCAAACACTGGTCAGAATTAAAAGGCTTTGTCTTGAGCTTACAATTTAGCCCTGCGTCTCCATTCAGAGATGACTCTGCCACCGTTAGCATCACAGATTTGATAATGATTTCTGATCTAATTGGTGATGCTCCTGTGCTAGCTGATGGAAGCCAGAATGGTGTTGCCACAACGGCAACTCCGTCTGACGCAGTTTACGCGTATATCGGTAAACTGACTCAAGCCAGGGCTAAGATGCAAGAGGCCTATGGGTTCTCAGATGCAAATACACTAGCTTGGTAATATAATGAAATTAAGCCTTTCATATTATGATCTGAAAGGCTTTTATTTTAGTAAGATTATGACTCAATCTAGATTGGATCATTGTTGGGCTAGCTTCGGTTAGCCTTTTGCTATTTAAAAGGTATTCAAAAATGAACCATTTACGCGTCTTTCTTCCATTTTTAATGACTGCTGTTCTTACTGCTTGTGGCGGTGGAGGAGGGGGCTCAAGTCCGGCACCTGCTCCAGTAGCACCTGGTGATACAACAGCGCCAGTTATAACGTTAACGGGTGATAATCCACAAGGTGTTGATTTAAATGCCGAGTATCAGGAGCTTGGTGCATCAACAGACACTGGAGAGACAGTTGACATAGATGCAACGGAAGTAGATACCGCTTCTGTTGGAAGTTATACGGTCACTTATAATGCAACTGACGCTGCGGGTAATCAGGCAACAGAGAAGACGAGAACCGTCAATGTTACGGATTCGACGCCTGTGGATACTTCTATAACTATTAACGTTGAAGTTGCGCCCAACAATAACGGTGCGGGTAACGTGTATGTTATTGGTGGTGTTCAGAACAACTCAGTGACATTGGAAGCGGGAAAAACTTATAAGTTTGTACATCCCTCTGGACACCCTTTAAGATTTTCAACGACTACTGATGGGACCCATGGTGGTGGTGTTGAATACACTGATGGAGTGACGACATCTTCTTCAGGCGAAACTGTGATAGAGGTAACAGTGTCTACCCCAGTTACATTGTATTACTTTTGTACCATCCATTCTGGAATGGGCGGGACCATCAGCGTGGGCGATTCATCTGCGGAATCAACAAAATCTTCGGTATTAACTGCGGTAGTGGATGGAATAGTAATACCTAATTACAAAAATCTTGCTGACAAAGCTGCAACTTTTGCAGGTGTTGGTGGTTCGATCGCAGGTTACTGTTCCTCACTTGGCACATCTGATGAGTCAGTTAAGCTCGATGCTGCTCAAGAGGAATGGAAGTCAGTGATGCAGGTGGTTCAAAAAACTGAAATGCATACCTTTGGCCCTGCGGCACTCAATAATCTCTCGTTGAGAAATCGTGTCCATTTTTATCTAGAAAAAGATAGGCAACTGCAAACTGTTTCTACCTGTGCAACAGACGTTGCAGTGGTCAATGCGAACAGCGTAGCAGATTTCGAGGTTGCAGGAAGTTCGGCCAATCAGCGCAGTATGTCGGCTCTGGAATATTTGCTATTTAACGATAATCTTGATCATACGTGCGCAGCAAATGTCTCAGCAGTGTCGTCATGGAATACTCTTTCTGAGGCAGAACGAAAGGTTCAGCGCTGTGCTCTTAGCGAACTTATTGCAGATGATGTTGCTACCAACGCAGAACAAATCCACGCTGATTGGACCGCGTCACGAGACGAATTTCTAAACCCTGATGAAGTGGGTACGCGCTTCGAATTGATGACTGATGGACTCTTCTATTTTGAGAAGCACTCGAAATCGGCGAAGCTAAATGGCCCTATCGGGATTGATGATCTCTGTCCTGATGACCAATCGACCTGTCCTGAATTTGTTGAGTCGCCTTACAGTGAAACGTCTCTGGACAATATAAAAATAAACGCCGAACAGATGTTAGCGATTTTTGATAGAGGGCTCGATAACTTAGCCAACGAAACTGCGCCAGATGACTGGTCTGCAAAGTTTAAGGGATTAATCGTTGATGTTATTGACGCAATTACAGCGATGCAGGCCGACGAGTCAATTAGTTCGTTGAAGGGCCAGGTTGCAGGTCTTGCGTCTGTTAATGATCAGTCTGCCTGTCAAAGTGCTTTTGGTAGCCCAGAAACAGCGTCGGCCTTTCCCATCTGTAACCTAGGCGGACTGGTAAAGAGGGTTACCGATGATCTAAAGATAGAATTTATTACCTATGTTGGTGTTGATCTTCCAGAAGGGTCAGGGGGAGATACAGATTAAAACTTATAAAAGCGCCTTAGGATTACTCGCTGTCTCTCTCGCGTCCGTAGCTTGGGGGGTAGACTTGTCAGACCCGATGATTAAGGAAGTGACGATTATCGGTACCAAAGAGGAAAAGAAAAGCCTCTCAGGGTCTGGCATGCAGATTAGTGCGGCTGAACTCAGGCGCCACGGGTATAGTGATTTAAACCAGATCGTCAGCTCGGTGCCTGGGGTTTATGTGCGCGAAGAGGATGGCTATGGGCTGAGGCCAAACATAGGCATTCGAGGCGCAACGTCTGAGCGTAGCCAAAAGATAACACTAATGGAAGATGGTGTACTCATTGCCCCTGCGCCTTATTCTGCACCTGCTGCCTATTACATAACTAATGCATCACGCTTGTACGCAGTTGAAGTATTAAAAGGGCCTTCCGCAATTCAAACCGGTCCACACACGGTTGGTGGTGCTATTAATTTGGTAACGCGTCCCGTCCCGCTGGAAGACTTTGCAGAAATTGATGTGTCCGCGGGAACCGACGGATATCACAAGGTGGCTGGTGCCGTAGGATATGTGATGGATAATGTTGGGGTGCTTCTGGAAGGCTTTAGCTACGGAAGTGACGGCTTTAAACAGCTTGATGGTGCCGGTGATACGGGTTTTACGCGTAATGATGTTAATCTAAAAGTACGTTGGCAACCGAAAACAGAGTTGCCACAAACATTGATCGTCAAGATCGGATTTGCGGACGAGGATGCAGATGAAACCTATCTTGGCCTTACCGATGCTGATTTTGCAATGACCCCTGACCGACGATATCCGGCCTCACAGCTGGACCGCTTTCAGTCTGAACATCGGCAAATTCATTTAAACCATTCAATTTCGTTCAATACTGATCTTGAGCTTACCTCCAAGTTATATTTCAATGAATATCATCGGTCATGGAACAAGTTTGATGGCTTCATGGATGGGCCAAAAGTTCAGGATGTATTACGTGACCCTACCTCTTTTGTGTCAGCTTATCGCACACTTCAGGGGTTACAGGATTCAGTAGTCGGTAGCTACTCTGACCTGACGATCGACGTCACTGACAATGATCGTGAATATACATCTCAAGGGATTCAGTTTGATGTAAACCAGAACTTTGACCTTTTAGGTGCCGAGCATAAGATCAAAATCGGTCTGCGTTATCACGAAGACGATGTTAGGCGCCGGCACCAGACGCGTAGCTATATAATGACGTCAGGGGTTATGCTGTCTGACGGAATTCCTAGACCATTCAAAACTAATAACTACGCGCAAACTGAAGCTGTTGCTATTTCGGTTTCTGATGATATCTCTTGGTCAGATTGGACCTTTAACATTGGTGTTCGACATGAAGATATCAGTGGTAGTGTTGATAATAAGTTGTTGGACACATTAGCAGAAAATACCCAAACGATTACCACACCAGGTGTTGGAGTCTATAGGCAATTAACGGATTCTCTTGGTGTCTTAGCGGGGATTTATATGGGGTTCTCACCCTCTGGGCCGGGCCAATCGGGCGCTGAATCAGAAGAAAGCGTCAACGTTGAATATGGTGTTCGTTATACTACGACTGATTTTTCGGGTGAGGTGATTGCATTTAAAAGTGACTATGACAACTTATTAGGGCGTTGTAGAGCCTCAGATTCGGATTGCCAGGTGGGACAAGAGTTCAGTGGCGGAAACGTCGAAGTTAGTGGTATTGAAGTTACTGGGCAAGGGCAATATGATCTTAGTAATACCATGATCTTAACTTCTCAGATCAATTACACCTATTCTGAATCTAAATTTAAAAGTTCTTTTTTCTCCCAATTCTCTCAATGGGGTCTTGTGAATGAAGGCGATGAGTTACCGTATGTTCCCAAGCATGCGGGTAGATGGCAGATGGGGCTTGAGAGTGATTTGTGGGCACTTGATCTGGCAATAAAATATCAGCATGGAATGCGTGAAACCCCTGGATTGGGTGATATTACAGAAGGCTTACATACTGACAATATAACGACTGTCGACGTCTCCGCGACCTGGTTTATCAATGAAGATGTTGATGTAAAGATATTGGCTAGAAATCTCACCGATGACTCTTCAATTGTCTCTCATCGGCCATATGGTGCTAGACCAAACTTACCTCGTACTTTACTTGCCCAAGTAAGGTATCGGTTTTAGGATACTAGGAGACGATTTTGCTTGAGCTGTTGACAGCCCCCGCTGAAAAATTCATAGATCCTTCTGAACGGGTCTTTTGGGGATATATGCTCAGTGCATTGGTCATAGCATCGCTTGTTGTGGCTCATCAGGAGCGGCGCTTTAACCCGTTAGATCAACTTCGACGTCTATTTAATCCCAAGTACTGGCTGTCACGCTCTAGCCTCTACGACATGTTCCTGCTGACGTTTAATACGATAATGCGCTTAACACTGATAATTCCATTTTTTGGCAGTCATGTGGTCGTCACTGTGCTAGTTGGTGGATTTCTGCAGGAACACATCGGAGATGCGCCGGACTTAGATCTTGGGTGGTTTTGGATTGCGAGTATCTTCAGTATATCCTTCTTAATATTGGATGATCTAAGTAGGTTCATACTGCACTTTTGCATGCATCGCTTTAATTTTTTGTGGTATTTCCATAAAACCCATCACAGCGCCACTGTATTGACACCCTTGACTATTTTTCGGGTACACCCAGTTGAACATATTCTGTATTTTAGTCGAAGATTAGTAGTCTTTGGTTTTATTACGGGAGTCTTTATTTGGTTGTTCTCACATCGGTTATCAGGCTTGCAGATTCTCGGTGTTGATATGTTTGGAGTGATGTTTAATTTTGCAGCGGCTAATCTACGCCATTCACATATCTGGATTTCATTCGGACGGTTAGAGAAGATATTCATTAGCCCAGCCCAGCACCAGATTCATCACAGTGTTGGGAATAGTAACGCTAATCTTGGAAGTATTTTCTCTGTTTGGGATGGATTGTTAGGAACTCGGACCTACTCAGGTCAGAAGCGAGAGTTAGAATTTGGGCTAGGGCCAGAGCAGGATGAAGCTCAAAATACAGAGGCGACTGTGTTGGTAAGACCTGCGGGTCCCTCACTGACCTAAGCAGTTACTTCTTCGACGGATTGTGTTTGCTAGTCCAAGGGCGCCTTATGTCTTCCCTGATAACGTCAAAATGTCCCGTTTTACGATCTTCTAAATAATGATCCAGCGTCACCTCTACCATTGGAAAGGCCAGTTCATTCCAAGGAATTTCAGCTTCACTAAACAATGCTACTTCAGAGGATTCCGAGGTCGGCCCAAAAACAGGTTTTTCTAAATCTGCTCGGTAAAAAATATACACTTGATGAATTTGTGGGATATCAAATATCGCATAGAGCTCAGTATTAACCACGTTAGCCAAAGACTCTTCAAAACATTCTCGCATAGCTCCTTCTAGAGTTGACTCGCCATTCTCCAGAAAACCAGCAGGCAGAGTCCAATAACCAACTCTTGGCTCAATTGAGCGTTTGCAGAGTAGAATCTTATCTTTATAGATCGGTAGGATACCGGCAATCACGCGAGGGTTTTGGTAGTGGACCTCATTACAAGATTCACAAACATAGCGAGATCTATTGTCGCCTTCAGGTATTTTTTGGATAACAGAGTTACCGCAGCTAGAACAAAATTTCATGAAACTCTCAGAAATAAACTTAGACTGCGTATAATGCACAAATGCTAACAACTATTGCAAATGAGTTAATCAAATTTCCGTTAAAAAAACGGCAGCCTGATGTAAATAAAACATTAACTACAGCAGCAGTGCTCGTTATTTTACATGGTGAAGATAATAATCCTCATGTTGTTCTCACTCAGCGGGCCTTGCATCTTAAAAGTCATCCTGGTGAGGTGGCTTTTCCAGGCGGCATGTGGGATCACGCAGACACCAATTTACTGCAAACAGCGCTAAGGGAAGCAAACGAAGAGATAGGTCTTAATCCTAATTCGGTAAAACCTCTCGCTACACTGCCTGCAGCTTCACCAAAGCGCAGAGAGATTAGCGTAACGCCCTTTGTAGCTATAGGGTTACATGATCTAGAGCTTACTGCGGATGCGTCTGAGACGGCCGCTATTTTCAATGTACCATTGAAGATCTTTTTGGATATAGACCAGTATCAATATTTTGAGATTAAAACAGAGATGGGCACTGGCGATGGGGTGATACGATTTCCATATCTAACGTATAACAATTACAAGATTTGGGGCTTCACGCTTAAGGTGATAACGGACTTACTTAATGCCACTTTGAATGCAGGTATTGACTTGAAGTATCCATCGCACATCACTGCAGATAATAATAACTAAAAGGCGGTACAAATGATTTATCAAATAGGTGAAGATACACCTCAAATCCATAGTAGTGTATTTATCGCTGCAAGCGCCGACGTCATGGGTAAGGTCATTCTAAAAGAGGATTCCAGTGTCTGGTTCAATGCTGTGATTAGAGGTGACTGCGATGTTATTGAAGTAGGAAAGCGAAGCAATGTACAAGATGGAGCGGTATTGCATGCTGATCCTGGCCAGCCGCTTAAAATAGGTGAAGATGTGACTATTGGTCACCAAGCAATGGTGCACTGTCGAGAGATCGGGGATCGCACACTAGTGGGAATTCAAGCGGTGATTTTAGATGGTGCTATTGTTGGAAGTGATTGCCTGATTGGTGCCAATGCCTTGGTTAAAGCAGGCGCAGTTATTCCAGATGGATCTATGGTCGTTGGATCTCCAGGTAAGGTTATTAGGCAGACGGATGAAAATATGCGAGCTTTTCTGCTGGCTGGAGCCACTATGTATGTTCAAAAAGCCGCTAACATGCGTTCTGACTTGAGAGAAGTTAAGCGATGACACCAGAGCTTAATATTACTTCACCCTGTTCGGCTATATGTTCTCTTAATGAAGACGATGTATGCGTCGGATGTAATAGGACGAGTAACGAGATTCGCGAGTGGCGAAATATGTCGGGTAATCAAAAGCGAGAGGTGCTCAAACTTTGCGAGCACCGCGCTAAGCTAGATAGTACTCCATAGTAGAACTAGGGATTACTCGTCAGTCTGTCTAGGTTTTTTCATGGGTGAAACGCGTACCTTTTTAACCAAAGTACCATTGATTTCTTCGGTTTCAAATCGGTAATTCGCGACAATGAAACTGACGTTACCATCTGGAATGCTCTCAAGTTGCTCAAACACTATACCATTTAGAGTCTTGGGTCCTTTTGTCGGTAGATCCCAGCCCGTAGCCTTATTAATTTCTCGAATAGTGGCTGCGCCATCAATCAGATAGCTACCATCACCCTGAGCGATGACTTCATCCTCGTTGTCAGCAGTATTGGTGGTAAAGTCTCCGACAATTTCTTCGAGGATATCTTCAAGTGTGACAAGCCCCTGAACTTCACCATACTCATCGACTACAATCGCAAAGCGCGTTTTCGCATTCTTAAAATTTAGTAACTGATTGGTCAGACTTGTAGTTTCAGGAATAAAATAGGGTTCCTCGGCAAAATACCTTATTGCATCATGGCTGATGTCCCCTGAGCGGAAAAGTTGATTTGCCTTACGCCCGTGATAAATACCAATAATGTTATTGATATCACCCTCATAAATTGGCTGCCTAGAATATTCAGAATCAAGCATGGCCGCAGTTAGACTATTAATACTGTCCTCTAGGTCAAGACCCTGGACTTCGTTTCTTGGGATCATAATGTCTTCGACTGTTACATTTTCCAGATCAAGAATTCCCTTGAGCATACCCTGATGACTGGTTGATAGTTTGTGCCCTGACAAATCTACCAGCGATTTAAGCTCTTCCGAATCCAATCCGTCATCACGATCTTTGTTAGGGTCAAAGCCTAGTAGTAGCACAACACCATTGGTTAGCTTATTAACCATCCATACAAGTGGAGAAAGTAATTGCAGCAATGGCTTTAAGATATGGCTTGCTTTAAAAGCAAACCATTCTGGATTCTGAGCTGCGATAGTTTTTGGAGTGACTTCAGAAAAAACTAATACCATGATGGTTAGTGACGCAGTAGCCACCCAAGGAGCTGCAGCTTCTCCGACATAAAGGATTGCCAGCATGTTGGCAATAATTGCCGCCAAAATGTTAACCGCGTTATTGCCGATTAAAATAAGGCCAATCAATCTATCGGGTTGTGCCAATAATTTCGCTGCTCGACGAGCGCCAGCACTTTTTTTGCGTTGATGGCGAAGTCGGTATCGATTTAGGGCCATCATTCCGGTTTCTGAACCGGAGAAAAAAGCTGAAAGTACCAAGAGTATTGCAAGTGTTGCCCATAATACTAGGGGGTCTGAACCGTTCAAGACTGATTTCCATTAAAATTGAATATAGTTATGTTGGATCACTTGGATAGTTTTGGCAACTGACAATTCAACATTAGCGAGCTAAATGTTAGTTGAGGATAAATTCGAGTACGATTTTACTGCCTACATACCCCATTAAAATAGCGACAAACCCAACCCAGCTCCAGCTTATTGCTTTGATTCCTCTCCAACCTCTACTGTGCCTTCCCCACAGAAGTACCGCATAAACCAGCCAGGCGACGATACTGAGAGTGACTTTGTGTAGTAGTTTTTGATCAAATAAATCATCGTAATAAAGAAATCCGCTGATCAACGATAGCGTAAGAATTATTTCACCGGCCAAAATCAGCTCAAAAAGAAAATCTTCCATTGTCTGAAGTGGGGGGAATGTACGCATTAAGAAATTTTGCTTTTTGTGTTTTAGTTGCCAATTTTGATAGCCAGTGAGTAAAGCATGTAGGGCAGCAATTGCGAGTAAACTATAGGCGAGTATAGAAATTACTATATGAGCCTGAATGTAGGGTGACATTAATACAGCGGGTTTAGTGCTAGGAGTTTCTAAAGCGGCAATTAAGCTCAATGCAGATATTGGGAAAAGCAAAAGATACATGCTATGCAATGGCTTCTTGCGGCCGCTGATAAAAACAACTAAATTAATCACAAAGGCGATTAAGACAAAAATTCTAAATAAACTCAAATCTAGCCCGTCAGCAACAAAAAGCAACTGCATCGTGCTTAAGCCGTGCAAAGTTATTGCTCCAGCTGCCAGCGTTTGTAGTCCGGAGGTATTAAAAGTGGGCTCTTTTAGAAGCTTAAATAGTAGGTAACTGAAACCTCCTAAATAAAGGATAACAGCTGCAAAACCAGTGATTGAAGTAAACATGACGTTAAATCATTAACAAGTAGCCATGAGTGTGGCATATTCATGGCTTGGGGTGAAGAGGGCCGCGTAATTATTGTTATAATGCGGCTTGATAGAAATCAATTAGGAATGTTCCGCATGGCAATGTTTGAAAGTTTAAGCGACCGTCTTACGTTAAGTTTGAAAAAAATATCAGGAAAAGCGAGCCTCAGTGAAAAAAATATTGAGGAAACATTGCGTGAGGTACGAATGGCTTTGCTGGAAGCCGATGTTGCATTACCTGTGGTCAAGAGCTTTGTTGAGCAGGTAAAAACTCGTGCTTTAGGTCGAGAGGTCGGCAGTAGTCTCAATCCTGGGCAGCAATTTCTAAAGGTTGTTCAGGCTGAGCTTGAAGCCGTAATGGGAGAGGAAAATGAATCTCTGAACTTGGCAGCACAACCGCCTGCAGTAGTTTTAATGGCGGGTTTGCAAGGTGCAGGTAAGACGACGTCAGTGGCTAAGCTATCTCGTTATCT
>Ga0307997_10001515_pt1 | contig 10952 bp, 10 predicted proteins | sample Davwhametageno36_FD_203165 | JGI IMG/M metagenome (GOLD analysis project Ga0307997, IMG submission 203165) | Marine microbial communities from Davis Island wharf, Antarctic Ocean - #36 | ecosystem: Environmental > Aquatic > Marine > Unclassified | place: Antarctic Ocean: Davis Island wharf...
TTATGCCTAGCGCAACATTCTGTTTTTATTTAATTTTTTGTAAGCCCTATTGAGGAATCTGTACCAACGTGCACAACTCTTGCCCCCAATCTTAAGTCAAGACCCAAAACATCTATGTGGTGAACTCAGCCATCGCTAGCTTAGGGTCAGCGGAGCGACCACATTCAGAACTGTGAACTCTGATGCTGGAATGCCATAGAAGCGTTCTCCACTTGGTACAGAGGCATTCTTCTAGCCGACTTCAATAGCCCCATTGCACCCTCTGTCGGCCACTGTGGCCCGCTAAGGGTGCAATGGGGGCTGGGTGTGAGGTTAGGTTGGGCCTGTGACGGCCTGCAGGAATGCCATTTCTATTTACGCATCAATTTCAAGCCGAACCGTGCCGCTTCTCTCGCTGAGTGGCGTCAATTATTGAGCGCATAGATTTCAGTGATGCGAGCAATCTGATGCGAGTTCGCGTTGGTCTGACTGCACCCTTCAGGAGCTACCAGCTTTAGGCGTGACCATGTATATGCCAAAAGACTCTACAGCTGGGAATTACTCTGGTAGATTGTTTTTATGAGATGCATGCGTTCAAAATTGATGCTAATTTTTGCGGCACTGATCTTAAGTGTGGGCGTGAGCTTTGCTCAACCAGCATGTCCGTCTAATGGTTACTTTCATAACTGTTTTGGCACCTACACTTTTGCCAATGAAGACACCTACACTGGTGATTGGAAAGACCACAAAAAGAACGGACAAGGCACCTACACTTTTGCCAATGGCGATACATACGCTGGTGAGTGGAGCGGCGACAAAAAGAACAGACAAGGCACCTACACTTTTGCAAATGGAGACACCTACTCTGGTGAGTGGGATGGCGACAAAAAGAACGGGCAAGGCATCTACACTTTTGCAAATGGAGACACCTACTCTGGTGAGTGGGAGAGTGGCAAAAGGAACGGACAAGGCACCTTCATCTGGCCTGGTGGCGAAAAATATGTTGGTGAGTGGAAAGATAATAAATTCCTATATGGTAGCAAAACAGCCCCACCGCTCCTAACGGCCTTCATCAACCTCCCCAAAAATGATCGCAAAAAAGTCCAAGCAATCTTATCAGACGTGGGCTTTTATAAGTCATCCATCGATGGATTGTACGGCAAGGAAACGTTAGAAGCTCTCACCGCTTACAATAAAAAAAACTTGGACGACGACGATCTCACAAACAGTGGAAATGTAATCAAGCTCATAATTGTTTTACTGGATATTTAGGCTCTTTAAACAAAAATTTAGATTGAGGATGCAGATGACTTGTAGGCGTTGTTGGAGTGTATTGGCAATTTTTATAATTATAGTAATAGCTATTAGTATGAACTTTTTCATCAAAGGAACAACAACGGCCAGCAGTGATGAAAGGACTGCTATTGTTTTGAATATAGCAGAACGGGCTTATGAGGGATACGTATTAGCCAACCTTTAATCTCAGAAGGCTAGAGCCCTGCAGCTTTTTTTAGGATAGCTGCAGTAAATAGGTCCTGATGCGCACCACCAATATTCTTGAATAGGGTGATCTCTTCAGCAGAGACCCGCCCTGAGCGGCGTCCCTGCACTAAGTCAAATGCATCACCTTGGATGTCATCCAAGCTTAGCGCTCCAGACGCTACTGGTATCGTCAGTTCGCCCACTTCTTCGCGGCCACGATCGCAACACGTGTAGACCGATCCACGGCGCATCGCATCATCATCCGTTTCACGCATGTCGGTTAAGTACGACCCTACCAGGTCGAGATGTGCGCCAGATTTCAGCAACGCGCCTCTCACAAGGGGCGCGCGCGACATGGTCACACAACTGATGACATCAGCTTCAGCCACTGCAGCATCAAGATCTGGCGCCGCCTTGGCCTCAATGCCTTGTGTACAGAGCAGAGCTGCCAAAGCCTCGGCACGGGACCAAGTGCGATTCCAGATCCGCACACGCGAAATTGACGGACGCGCCGCTATATGCGCCATCGCCACATGTGGGCCTAGTCCACCCGCACCCACAACAAGCAACTCGCGCGGAGTGGATGGAGCTAAAAGTGCCGTGCCAAGCCCAGAGATCGCAGCGGTTTTTCGATAAGTCATCGCCTCACCATCGGCCACCAAAATTGGCGCACCAGTTTTCGAATCGAACGCCGCTACAGCCCCAAGGACTGAGCCCAGAGGTGGATTACGGTCACGATTGGCAGGAAAGACGCCGACCATCTTAACCACTATTAGTTGCCCACTCAGCCAGCCTGGCAGCGTCACAAACATGTTGTCCGCACCGCTGGGATCCTTGGTGCAAACTCCGTCACCGTCTGGAATCTCACCCTCGTGCATCTTTTGTAACGCTGGAATCAGCACCTCATAAGGTAGAAGTCGGTGAATGGTTTCGGCATCAAACATCTGCAAAGCGTCACTCCTTCGAACAGCCAGTATGTGGTATCTACACTAAAGTTCCGGGCCAAAGTACCAAAATTTACTTTGGCCAGACCGCCGTATGTGATCAGACTTAGTTCAAGCTACTTCAAGAATAAGGACTACTACCATGAGCACCCCAACTAGACCTGCGATTACGGATCCGCTTCTTCAGCCTTTTCAGCTGGCGCACCTAACCTTGCGCAACAGGATCATGAGCACGTCGCATGCGATAGGCTTTGGCGAAGATGGTATGCCCACAGGGAGGTACCAACGCTACCACGAAGCCAAGGCCGCAGGCGGGATTGGGCTTACCATGTTTGGCGGCTCAACTAACGTGTCACGAGACAGCGCCAACACCTTCGGACAGCTCAGTGCAAGCGATGATCGCATCATACCCTACTTCCAAGAATTCGCAGACCGTGTGCATAAGCACGGTGCAGCCCTAATGTGCCAACTAACACATTTAGGTGGACGCAGCCAATGGCGTGGGGACAACTGGCTGCCTACAATCTCGCCCAGCAGGTTCCGAGAACCTCTGCATCGTGGGTTCACCAAGGAGATGCAGGTCGAAGATATTGTGCGTGTGGTTAGTGATTTTGGTCAAGCAGCGCGTCGCTGCTATGAGGGTGGACTGGACGGCTGCGAATTACACATCGCTGGTCACCTGATCGGGCAGTTCTGGTCTCCTACCACAAACCAGCGCACAGACGAATTCGGCGGCAGCCTTGAAAACCGTGCGCGGTTCGGCCTCATGGTGTTGGAAGAGATCCGCCGCCTGGTTACAAAGTCGTTTGTTGTTGGCGTCCGCATGGTAGTGGGCGAAGGCGACAGCGGCACTATGCCTGATGAAGAGTATCTTGCAATGGCCGAGATCCTCGAGCGCTCAGGTTTAATAGATTTCTTCAACTTTAATTATGGTCGTATTGACACCGAAGTAGGACTTGCTCGCTATATGCCGGGCATGTCCTTGGGGTTGGCGCCACAACTGCGCCCGGTGGCGAATTTCCGGCGGAATGTCGGCTTGCCAGTTTTTCATGCGGCGCGTATCAATGACATGGCAACGGCACGCTATGCTGTGAGCGAAGGACATGTTGATCTCATAGGTATGACCCGTGCGCACATCGCCGATCCAAATATCGTGCGCAAGCTATCAGAAGGGGTGGAGGAAACGATCCGCCCCTGCGTCGGCGCTACCTATTGTTCATGGCACGGAAGCTGCATTCACAACCCAGCTATCGGTCGCGAGGATGTGCTGCCGCACATGATTGAAAAGACTGATGCTCCCAAAAAGGTCACCGTTGTTGGTGCGGGCCCTGGTGGGCTCGAAGCTGCACGTATAGCTGCAGAGCGCGGCAATACTGTCACCCTTTTTGAAGCAGCGTCTCGGGCGGGTGGTCAGCTCTTATTAGCCGCAAAGCTCGATATGCGGCATGACCTAATAGGCATAATTGATTGGCGGGTGAGCGAGTTGGAGCGACTTGGCGTAACCGTCCATTACAACGTCTTTGCTGAAGCTCAGGAGATTGCAGATACGAAGCCTGATACCGTAATCATCGCTACTGGAGGCCTGCCTGACAGGATGCAGGACATCCCTGGCGCCGAACTTGGAACCCCTCTCTGGGAGGTGCTGGAGGCTAGATCGCCGCCCGATGGAGACGTGATCTTTTATGATGGAACGGGAACTGCAGCAGGTTTGAACGGAGCGCATACGTTGGCTACCGCGGGTGCTTCTCTGACTTATGTAACCCCAGACAACACTGCGGGTGCTGAAGTTAGCTACATCGAGAGACCGCTACAAATGCGCGCATTTTATAAGTCAGGCGCATCTCTACATCCCGATCTTACGCTGCGACGAGTGGCACGTGCAGAAAACCGTCTGCATCTGAGTTTTGAGAATAGTTATAGCGGCGAGACGATTGAAATGAGTTGTGACACGCTGATCTACGAACATGGAACTCTACCAGTTGATGAACTCTATCTCGAACTGGTGGGTGCAGCACGTAATTGTGGCCTGCCGGATCTGACGGCATGGACCACAGCCCAACCGCAACCCAAGAGCGACGGCGAGGGTTTTGATCTCTACCGATTAGGGGACGCTACATCGTCGCGCGACATCCACGCGGCCATCTTAGATGCCGCACGGCTCTGCACACGGCTCTAGAGTGGCCAAGCCAGCGGGTGTTGTCAGACAAATGAGAAAATGCATCAGATTGCCACCGCTTCTATACGTATCTTTCAAACGAAGTCCTTAGTCTTGCCTGCGATCTAATTGATTGTTTTAGTAAACGAAATTGATTTGGAGTTATTGATGCGCCTCAACAACAATATAAAAGGTGCCGCCCTAATGACTGGTTGTGGGTCTGCATACGTTATTAATGATGCTTTGATGAAACTTCTATTTTCTGAAATCTCATTGTTTCAGGCACTCTTTCTACGCAGTATGATTATTGTTCCACCAGTCGTAATTATCGCGTGGTTTGCAAAAATTGCGATAGGTAATCTTTCAAATTATAACAAGCGACTTGTGTTGTTACGGGTTGGTGCTGAGGTATGTGCAACAATCGCTTTTCTGATAGCTCTCAAGCATATGCCTTTAGTCAATGTCACTGCAATTTTACAAGCTTTACCACTTGCAATAACCATGGCTGCTGCACTTTTCCTTTCAGAACCAGTTGGATGGCGACGTTGGATTGCCATACTAATCGGCTTTATTGGTGTTCTGATAATTGTTCGGCCCAGTGTTAATGATTTTAATATTTATTCACTTTCAGCTATAGTAGCACTTATTTTAATTACCGTCAGAGACGTTTTTACTCGTAAATTAACAAGCAAAGTACCAACGATCACCGTGGCGGTAGCTACTGTGATTGGAATTGGTGTATTTTCTGGAATTATGATGATTGGTACAGAGTGGCACCCCGTCAATGCATCGTCATGGCCACTCATTCTTGGTGCAGGTGTGGCAGTTTTGATTGGGACCTTCCTAAGTGTTATGGCGATGCAAACTGGCGAGATCAGCTTCGTTTCTACCTTTCGTTATACTGCTATGCTTGTAGCAATCGGGGTAGGCATTTTGATATTTGACGATTGGCCTGACCAACTGACTTTAATAGGGACTGTTACTATAGTTGTTACGGGCGTTTACTCTTTTTATCGAGAACGAGGACTTAATAGAAAATTAACAAATTAAATGGTAATATTACGGGTAAAAAAAATTGCAACAAAACTAATCCCCAATGAAATTAAGCTCCTAACACTAAAGTCCCATGGTCAGAGGCGCACAGCCCTGAGATAGGAGGCCCTTTGACGTCCATTTCCGCTGACCGGCAACCTTTATTCAGAGCAACCCCCAAACACGACGGCAGCATCCGGCCACGACGAAGCTCAGGGCCCAAGACGCTTTGGTTCGAGGATGATCTTCCGGTTGCGGTTGGTGGATCGTGAACCGCGATCTGTGGGCCTCAGATGTGGATTGCTGGGCCTAGGTTCTTGGTAAGTTGTTAAGGAGCTATTTTAATATATTCAATTATTAGGAATCTACCAGCAGGTTATAGGTGGGTTTGAGCCGTACTTTTAGTATCCCCACAGACAGAGCCCCAAATTCAGCGAAAGCCATACAAAGATTAAAAGCGACAATGAACGCGGCAATTATTCTATGTTGAAAATAGGTCCTAACCGTAAAAAACGCTAACCGATTGATTTAGAGAATTTCTACTTGGTTGCGGGAGCTAGGTTAAACTTTGGCCAAACATTTTTTGAATAAGTGAAATTCACCGTTTGTCTTCACGAAAAATTCGTAAAATGTCACTACCAATTCGAATAACTTCGCGCATGGTTACGTCTTCTTCTCGCAATTTCTGATGCAAACATCGGCCCGAAGCTGTTCCAGCAAAACTGGACCGTTTCATGACTCACAACGATACCTCTTTTGTGAATAAGGTCCTTCACATTACGAAAAGAAAGCTGGAAACGAACATACGGCATTACAGTAAGTCGGATGACTTAAGGGCTAGTTTTGAAATAACGAAATGGAAAATGTTTTGTCATCAAGAGAGGCTATAAAGTCGCTCGTCCGATCTCAAGTAGTTTACTCTGACAGTGCCCTGTCGCGGATCACGCGCTCATCTTCGTTCAGCTGGGTCTCTAACAGAAATGAGTCCTCCCAGTTGAAGTTCAAAAGGTCGGGGTGGCTTCGGGGGCTGATATCTTTTGGCACGGAGGATCTTCCTAATCAACGAATGCGCGTTCAACGACGAATGTGTTTGGACGGCTGTTTGACCCTTCAACCAGCCCAAAGCCTTCCAACGCGGCTTTGGTGTCGCGCAGCATCTCCATGGACCCACAGATCATTCCACGATCTGTTTCAGATGAAATAGGGGGCACTCTGAGATCATCAAAGATCTTACCAGAGGCCATCAAATCGGTAATCCGACCTCTGAACGGATAGTCCTCGCGGGTAGTCGTGCAATAAAGTTTCAAGCCCTGCGCAAACTCGCCAACCAAAAGGTCATCCTTGACGGCCGCGACCAATTTTTGACTATACGTCAATTCAGCAACCTCACGGCAGGTATGGGTCAGAATGACTTCATCAAACTTTTCATAGGTCTCTGGGTCTCGGATAAGGCTCGCAAATGGCGCAATGCCAGTACCAGTGGATAACATCCAAAGCCGCTTACCGGGCAACAGCGCGTCGTTTACCAATGTTCCAGTTGGCTTTTTGCGCAGCAGAACTGTATCGCCTACTTTGATCTTCTGTAGGTGCTCGGTCAGCGGGCCGTTGGGAACCTTGATCGAATAGAACTCTAACTCTTCATCCCAACTTGGGGAGGCAACCGAGTAGGCCCGAAAAACTGGTTTTTCAGCATTTGGCAGACCGATCATCATGAATTCTCCGGAACGAAATCGCAACGAGGCAGGACGTGTTATGCGAAACTCGAATAAGCGGTCAGTGTAATGATGGACCGACGTGACTGTCTCAGCAAATACGCCTGTCGGAATTGGGAATTCAGATTTTTCTTCTAAAACGGCTGATGACATCACTGACCTCGTTTAAATTTTGGAGTTGGATTTTATTGCTGTACTAGATTTTTCGAAAGATGCGCCATTTTTTCAGGCACATAAGCCCAGTCATCAGCGTCAGCAGTCAGTTCACCCTTTTCAGAGATATTTGGCCAAAGTTCTGCATATTTTTGGTTGAACGCGATCCACTTGGCAGCGTCTGGAATAGTATCAGGCTTGATCGCATCAACTGGACATTCGGGTTCGTAAACAGCGCAATCTATGCATTCTTTCTTATTGATAACGATCATGTTTTCATCCTCGTAAAAACAATCCACAGGACAAACGTCGATGCAATCTTGATATTTGTACTTGATGCACCAATCCGTCACTATGTAAGTCACTCGTCACCTATTATCATTTGTATACGAACGAATAATTGGATATATGTCATCTGTCAAGTCTGCAGAATTTGTTGCGAATGGCGGATATTAGGGACTTGACGTGCAGTCAATATAATATTCGTATGCTAATGAAATTACTGACATGGATTTAGGGGACTGCTGTGAAAAAGCTTGTTATCAAAAATATTGGCCAAATCCTTTCGGGAAAGTTGGAAGAACCCATTTTCGATGGCGACTGTATTATTGCCATTGACGGTAAAATTACGGAATGGGGCGCTGAAAAAGATCTGGACTGCGAAGGCGCGACAACACTCATTGATGCGCATGGGGTGACGGTTATGCCCGGCCTAATCGATAGCCACATTCATCCCGTTATTGGCGATTATACCCCACGCCAGCAGCAGCTTAACTGGATCGATTCAACATTGCATGGCGGTGTTACGACGCTGATTTCCGCTGGTGAAGTCCATATGCCTGGTCGCCCGAAAGACATCGTGGGCCTGAAAGCCATGGCAATCGCTGCTCAGCGTTGGTACGAAAATTTCCGCCCTTCCGGTGTGAAAGTTCACGCAGGCGCGCCTGTGATTGAGCACGGCATGGTCGAGCAAGATTTCAAAGATTTGGCAGAGGCAGGCGTTACGCTGCTTGGTGAAGTTGGTCTGGGTACGGTCAAAGACGGCAAGACAGCACAACAAATGGTTGGCTGGGCCCGTAAATATGGCATCCAAAGCACGATTCACACTGGCGGTCCATCTATCCCGGGATCGGGTTTGATCGACGCCGATATGGTGATTGAAACCGGAACGGATGTTATTGGCCACATCAATGGTGGGCACTCTGCGCTGCCCGATGATCAGATCATTTGCCTATGTGAAAGCTGTTCATCCGCGTTTGAAATTGTTCACAACGGGAACGAACGCTCTGCGGTTTTGGCCCTTAATACGGCCTGTGAATTGGGTAAGCTTGATCAAATAATTCTTGGTACAGACGGCCCTGCCGGTTCAGGTGTCCAACCACTTGGCATCATGCGCATGGTTGCCATGTTGTCTGCCTTTGGCAACGTTCCAGCGGAAAAGGCATTTTGTTTTGGCCACGGCAACACATCGCGGCAACGTAATCTGAATACGGGCCTCATCGAGGCGGGATACGCAGCTGACTTCGTCCTTCTGGATAAGGCCCAGCACGCACCCGGTAAAACGATGCTTGAATCAGTTCAGTTGGGCAACCTACCTGGTGTCGGCATGACCGTTATTGATGGTGAGGTCACTTCAGGTCGATCTCGCAACACGCCACCAGCGGACCGTCTTCCAGAACACATCAAATGAGCGCACCCCTTACAGGCTTAAAATTTGTTGAACTCGCGCGTATTCTACCAAGACCTTGGATTGGCCAAACCTTGGCTAATCTGGGGGCCAAAGTCATCAAAGTGGAAAGCCCGCAAGGTGACGACACCCGCACGTGGGGCCCTCCCTTTATCGACCGTGAAGGCGATCAATCAGCCGCCTATTTTCATTGTACTAACAGTGAAAAAGACAGCATCGCCATCGATTTTTGGGATGCTGCCAATCTGGTAAAATTGAAAAATACCATTGCTCACAGCGATATTCTGGTCGCGAACTTCAAAGTTGGCGGGCTTGATAAATTTGGGTTGAATTATGAAGGCTTAGGCTGAAAATTCAAAACTGATCTACTGTTTGGTGTCAGGTTTTGGGCAGGATGGGCCTTACGCAAGCCGTACTCGCTATGATTTCTTTATCCAAGGGATGTCAGGCATCATGAGTTTGACCGGTGAACCTGATGGTGCGCCGCAAAAATGGGTGTTGCCTTTGCTGATATTTTTACAGGTCTATAAGGTGTCATCGGCGTCCAAGCGGCTCTTGCAAAGCGCAATAGCAGCGGGCTAGGTCAACAGATTGATATATCACTTCTGGACTGCATGACCGGCATATTGGCCAACCAAGCAATGAACTTTTTAACCGCAGGTAATACGCCCAAGCGACTTGGAAATGCCCGTATAAATATTTTTTATATCATATATTTACCACTAATGACGGGATATTATTGTTGCTTTTGGGAACGACCGGCAGTTCAGGGCACTTTGTGATATCGTCAATCTCGGGCACTTGGGAACCGATCCTAAATTCGCCACAAACCCGGAACGTGTTAGTAATCGTGCGGCTTTGACAGCCCTACTTGGAACCACAATTGAAGGTTGGAGTAAGAACGACTTATTGCAAGCGTTAGAAAAAGCCATCGTTCCAACGGGACCAATCAACACGATAAAGGAAGCCTTGGAAGACCTGCAAATTTTTCATAGCGGATTTCAGATTAATCCAAAGGGTGTGCCAGGGCTAAGAACGCCCATTTCATTCTCAAGATCAAAATTGTCATTGATCCGCGCCGCGCCTAAAAGGCAATTTAGGTTATGAGATCTTCATCAACAGGTTGATAAGAGTCTTGCGCTCAGAATTGCGCAGGGGTGCCAATGTATTTTCAGAAATCCGCGCGCCATCTTCCTTCAAAGCATCAATGAGTTCGCGGCCCTTTGCGCTTAGTGAAATGAGGGAACGGCGTTTGTCATCTTTATCAGCGCGGGATTGTATCAATTCCTTAGCCTTCAGACGATCAACAACACCTTTAACCGTCGCTACGTCCATCGATGCTAATCGACCCAAATGGTTCTGCGAAAGTTCACCACCTTCAGAGATACGGATAAGCGTGGAAAACTGGGTTGGCGTCAAATTTTCAGATATTTGTTGGAGAAAAATCCCAGAATGGCGTTGGCTTGCTAAACGCAGCAAGTAACCGACTTGTTCGTCCAAGCGATAAGGTTGTTTTTCAATGTTTTTTTCATCTTCATTTTCCATTGCACATTTTTAGCTATGAACTGGCGGATGAGCAATGGTGACTTACTTCACTTTAGACCGTCTTCACCAATCGCATCCGCATGGGTCAAACCGCCCACACGTGGCAACGGTCGCCCACTATCAGTCACCGCAACGGCGACCATAATCTCATTGGCGCGCGGCGCGTCGTTCAAACGCACCTCGATCCCATCAAAATGGCTCCGCACATAAGCCGCATCTTTGTGTCCCAAAGGCACATCCAGAACCTGACCGGGGCTCCCCAT
>Ga0307997_10001517_pt1 | contig 10946 bp, 6 predicted proteins | sample Davwhametageno36_FD_203165 | JGI IMG/M metagenome (GOLD analysis project Ga0307997, IMG submission 203165) | Marine microbial communities from Davis Island wharf, Antarctic Ocean - #36 | ecosystem: Environmental > Aquatic > Marine > Unclassified | place: Antarctic Ocean: Davis Island wharf...
GCTAGAGTAATGCAACAGCACTAATCCATATTTGCTGACATAGATCACAGAGAATTCGCACCTCAAATTATTTGGTATTGCTATTCCCGGCGCGATCAACATTCACAACCGCAGCAAAGCGACTGCCGAGATCAACTGGATAATAGGTGCGATAAACTACGCGCGCCATTCAGCCGTTATTCGCCGCACAACTGTCACCCTTTGCCCAGACGCCAAAAAAAATCATCAATGCAATGGGAAATGGCAGCAGGGGCTCATTCTGTTTACCGACTACAATCAAAATTCAAAGCTTGATGGCAAGGACGTTCTAGTCGAGACAATTCAGAACACAGTAAAGGACGGAACACTTAAATGGAGAGCTTTTAGAAACAGGCAATACCTACAGTTTACAAAATATGGGTATACCAACTTTCAGAACGGCAACTTTATCCACTGCCCTGAAAACCGCGATCCTACTTATGCTCGTCAGATTGTAATCAACACTCAGGGTCGTGCTCGCGTTGTCCATAGCCGAAACGCAAAGGGACAACCTATTGATCGCCGCGGCAAGGCTTTGCGTTGTTAGCATGTGACTAAAATGTTGCTTTAATATTGGCAGAATCACCTTGTAAACTTTTACCAGACTCTGCGGCTAATACCCGCCGCTAGATTTCGGTACTCTCTGCAATTTCCATTAACGCCTTTATCACTTTACGGTCCGCCTCCGGCAAGTAGTAAAACCTGACATGCATTCCGTCTTTCAATAGTTGAAGCGCGCCGAAACTCTTTCCTAGCAGTTGGATTTGCACTGGCGGAGCATCGGTCGCTGCACCGAAGGTATAATGTATGCCGCCAATTGTTACGGTGCGCCTCGCTATGTCCAGCTCCGATAACTGCCCAATGCCTTTCTTGGCGCCTTCAGGCAAGCGTTCCGAATCCACAAAGTCATCCTGAGCATAGCTCCAAGATGACAACAGCAAAAGTAGTGGAAACATAATCATCTTATGCATGGCTATTACTCCTCTCCTAGTCGACCGACTCAAGTTGCTTCCAAGATAATCGACCCGTATTCAGGCCGGCGCTTGTGTTTGTAGAGGTTGAATCCAATGATTTATCACTCAACTGAGTAATACGCTTATCTTCAATAAAGGAAGAGTCAGTTGGAACAGCATCTTCGAACCTAAGGCCAGCAACCACTGACCCGTCGACTGAATCGCCGTCGTCGAACTCACCATCATTGTCTAGATCAAATATACCTCGATCACCAAGACAATTTGTACCACCAGTACCAGGACAGAATGACAACGCAAAACCACCTGCTACATCGACACAACTTGTATCGCTCCTGGGGATAATACTATTCACAAAACCGAGGCCACCACGTAATTGAATGTTTCTGATGGCTCTCTCTCCAGGAAACTCAACATCTGCGAGTCCTTGAGTTTCGCCTACCGCGACGACATCTAGGTGGTTAAACCAACCCTTCTTGCCTCCGACTGTCGAATAGTCAACTTCATTGTTAGATAACACTCGCACACTTCCAAAGTTCGAATCGAATTTGTTGGTAAAACGCTGCTGCACAAGATCATCTTCATCAAGCAACTCAGGTGACAATCTGTCCCATAAACCATAGATAGATTGAATTTCGTTATCCGCGCCATCCGGAACCGTAATGTAGCTGCCGGTTGCGAAAATCACTATGTAACCGTCCTGTTCTGTCGGGTGCTGTGTAACTATCGGCTGAGTCGTAATCGGTTGCAATGTTTCGACTCCATCGCCATCAACATACTTGGCCTCATAGATTTTTGTGTAGTTCCACAAATTAAAATTACTCGAACTCAAATCGAACCGGAAGAAGTTACCGAAAGTATCACCTGCATAGGCATAGTCAATCGTACCATTACCATCAATATCGATACCTCGAGGCGTACCCAGACCGTTAGGATAACCATCATCATTCACACCAAAAGTGGTGTCAATCTTCACAAAATCTTGTTTGCCAACACAGTCAGCAGGCAAGCTGCCATTAGGAATAATATTATGCTTCATATCAGGGTGACACCACTGACCATCTACACCACCGTCTAGGAATAAAGCATATAGTTTGGCGATACCCGACGTGCTGTTATAGCCATTTCCAAATAACGCTATCCATTCAAGCTCACCATCTGAGCCTTCAACATTACTCATTGCCAGTGTTGGAATACTAAAAGAGTAACCCAGATCTTTGACCGGCTGAGGTGTATCTTGCAGATCCTGTCGTTGCGAGCCATCGGCCGTCAACAGCGGGTCACCGTCGGCATCTGTTGGATAGGTATCATCTGCATCGGTAAATTCCCAGAGAACAACATCTTCAGCTGTCGATTCGTCAAACTTAGTCGGGTCGGTAATATTGAGAGCAAAGTACGCTTTCGCACCAGCACCTTGGCCACCCACCAACATGGTGGTCCATTCTTTGTCACCGCTGTTGTCGGCATCAATATAGACGTCATTAACGGCGGGCGTCAGGTCAACGAAGAACTTGTGACTATAATTAAAGTTCAGCAACTCTGTAATATTTCTACTAAAAGCGCCAACCATTAAATTATGGGGTATATACCCGAACGCTTCACTTCCATCCGATGCGTTAAAGCCATGCAACATGCCATCATTCGATTCGACATAAATCGTTTCGGTTCTGTCGGTATATTCGGTTCTAAAATCAGTGTAGAGGTCTTCCTGTGGGAAGGGTACTGCATTTCTGCCCGCACGATTCGGCGCGCCTACAAAAACCGGCGTTGAGTGAACAATATCCCCTAGACGTCCACCTACTAATGGTCTTTCTCTAAAATTACCCACGGGCCTTTCATTTTCCGAGTCGCCTCGCAGATAGTTTACGCGTCGCGCAACCTCAGTATTTTGCTCTGCGTCTGTAGCGCTCTGATCAGGAATAAATACCGCTCTTTGATTATCAGTCAAGTCACCAGGCCTAAACGCGATACCCTTCGCAGTCAGGTTTTGACCCGCCACACATATTGCTGGCGCATAGCACCCGGGGTCATAGGTCATAATTTCTCGATCTTCCGCCAAAACCAAATCCATCGCCTCAGCAGAACTCCAGACGGGCTCATCACCAAGTCCGTCATCAGTAAATGTCTGCGCGATCAAATCACCGGTATTAATTTTGGTGTTATAAAATGCCCGAAAAATTAGCGTATCTTGTTGAATCTCTTGGGAGTTAAAGCTCACGGCAGATGCTGCACCACTACCCTGTGAGAATTCATCGAACGCTTCAGTGAGACGGTCTGCCAATTCACCCGCGTTGCTCGCGTCGAGGTAAACACCTCGCCCGTTGTATGCAGCATGGCGTACGTCATCGATCTTCTCTTCGGTGCTGTTATCAGGGTCGCCCCAGTTAAAACCGTTCCTATAGTCTTCGGGCTCACCAAGAATGTTACCCGTCACGCCAAACCCAACAGTGTAGGTTGTCATATGCTGATGCATAATGTCATCGGCACTATCTTCGAAGGCAGTATCAGACGCCAGGTCCCTATCACGCCCAGTGGTAGGCACTTCATTAGGAAGGCCTGCATGTAAGTCACGCTCATAATAATGCATCGCAACATCACCGAGGTTCTCATCATCATCTGAAGCGAAAGCACCGCCGTCAAACTTACCCGTTCCCGTATCGGTTTCATTTACAACGGGGTCGTTACCGTTCCACGAACCATCTGTGAGCAACAGGGTGAAATGTTGCTGACAGTTACCGTCAGGTGCTGCAAGCACCGGACAGTTCGCATCACCAGGGCTTGAATCAGGGCCATTTCTGAATATGTCGTTACCTTTACACTCATAGTGACGTCCGGCACGCTCCAAGGCTAGACGTAGCGGTGTTCCACCTTTAGAGACGGTATTGTAGATTGCATCCAATACGCCTTTCTTCGCCCCGGTCCGTTCCGATGGATTCATTGATTGGATTGGTGCAGGCACAATCGTTTTTCCACTCGAAACATACTTCTGCCGATTAATGGTCGCGTAGCCTAAGCGAAGGTTCTCAGCACTAGTAACAACCGAACCAAGGGCAGCCTTTGCCAGCAGTTCTCTCGAACGATAGTAGGTAAACCAGTTCGCAAAGTTGTCCATTTCTTCTGTATAACTGCAACTGTCCTCAGCGGTGTCACAATCAGACCTGTTTTCAGTTTTCGGATATGTCCTGCCCGGTTTAATCTCAACCAAGGTACCTTCTGAAGCTGCATTGGCATTGTCTTTATTATTGCCAATAAACGGAGCGGGTTTTGAATCTAGCTCGCCGTTTCCATTAAGGTCCTCCCAAATGTAGTAACGAGGGATATAGTAGCCATTGACATCAATATCTCGGAATGTCGTTTGCGTAGTACAAACTTCAGGTAGTCCACGCTTTTTACATTTCCCTTTCTTATATTTTATACACGAAAGTTTACAGGTTTCCGATGTCACTACCCCTTGAGCTTCGTAGTTATAGACCCCCGACAAATCTCTCGATTCTGTACCCATCGGATCTAGCAACGCATCATCGAATTGACTATCGTTAAAAGGCTCGTCTATCGTTTTGAAACCTTTCCAGGGTTCATATTGAGCATCAGGGTTGTAGTAACCCGTATTGAAACCTGCGTTTCTCAGTCGCCAGAGACCGACGCCCGGAGACGCTTCTTCACTCGGGGCGGTATGATGGTCATACCAACCGAATTCATTAAACTCATACATAAAATAAAGTACATCGCCCGTGTCGTACTCATAACCATTATTTGATGCGCCCGTGCTAGTGGTGATTTCAAACAACATTGAGCCGGAGTCGTCATTGACAATCAAAACATTAGGCTCTGGTCCAATAGGCAGTTCTAGGGGGCCTTCCGCGAGCTGATAATCGAATTGAACAGCGCCATCCGTCGACCCCTCTGGGGCGCCGGCCAAGGCATTAATGGTAATCGTCACAATACCGTCGTCACAATGATCTGCATCGCCTGGCGTTGGTCTATCACACACTTGGAACTCAAAACTATCGTTACCATCATACGTCGCATCAGGACGATAATTAAACGCGCCATCGTTAGTGAACGGCGAGAACAGCTGCCCATGCTCCGTCACAGCACCAGTGAAATAGAAGTACAGTTGATCTGCTTGAGGCTCTCCTATGCCAGGTGAACAATCGGGATCCAATGGATTACAACCTAGACCGTCGATATGCGTATTATCGATATCAGAAACCTTAAGCCTCAAGCCGAGCTCTGCGGACACAATCAGATCGTCAGCTTGATCCATCGCATAGGTAATCGTGGTATCGGCGATCGGCGCATCATTAACCGGCAATACATTTACGGTAACAGTCGCACAACGTTGATCAATTGGCGGCGTGAAAGCGGCTTCATCTGCGGGCGCTGCGTCGCGAATACAATAAACGAACGAGTCTTCCCCATTGAAATTCGGCTCTGGCTTATAGGTGACTTCAAAACGATCTAATGCCGCACCGGTAACGTCACCGCCGGTTTCACCATCGATACAGCCTACTTGATCGCCACAACTCACTTGACCATTTGCTGCTTCGGTTAAATCACCTAGGCCATCATCAACAAAACGTGATCCACTGCGCCAGCGTTGGCTTGCGACTTCTTGACCTGCACTAATGACAATCGCTGGCACATCGCCTGGGTAATCATTGATAAGCGCATTGAAAGTGATCGCATCAGAGTCTTCATCAATGACAAGCGCCGCAATATTATCGAAATGATCATCTACGGCAATCGGTGAATCATCGCCAATCGCATTAATCGTGACGACAAAACTACCTTGATCAGACAACGGCACAGCTTCGCCTGGCAGTCCCGGCGGACGTCCGAGGTCAGTCGCCCGAACCGTAATATCGACAGTACCATGAGCGTCTTTGAAAATAGGTAGCGTTTCATTGGCCTCTTGGCTCCGAAGAGTCAACGTTCTCTGGCTACCATCAATGGGATCATCGTCACTGACAACGCAGGTACTGGACGATGGACAGGCAGGAAAACCCGTCGCATCAACCATTCGCGTCAAGACCGCATCGTTTTCACCGTCAATCACCGTAATTGTGTAGGTAAGCTCATCATCACCACTATTAGCATCAAACAAGTCTTCATCTCTGAAAGCGTCCTCAAGCCCAAAAGTAATGTTGCCGGCGTCTTCGTCTTGACTGTAACTTTCATAATAATTACTTGGGCTTCGCTGATAAATGGGCGGATCATTGACCGAAAAGACCGTGACGAAAAGAGACAATGTGACTGAACTAACCGACGCTAGAGGTGCGGCTGTATCTGTTGCCGTAATATCCAACGTTGACGTGCCGTGTCTGTTCGCGCCCGCGTACAAGCGCAAGTTAGTACCTTGAACCTGATACGAAACGTTCTCTGAATTACTATTGATCACACTAAACACGAGCGAGTCGTTATCACCGCTGGTGCTGGAGTCCAACAAACCATCGCCGTCAATATCAATGTCTGAAAACAGCTTGGCGAGTGAAATAGTTGCGGCATCAGAGACCGACAAATACTCATCCTCATCGAAACAGTAAGTCGTACCCGACGCGATTCCACAGGTATTGCCGCTGATATCGACCCCTGTCAACTGAGGTCGGTTATCGTTAGTTGGATTGATCGTGACCGTCACAGTGCCTGCATCACTAAAATTCGCACCATCCGTTACTTTGTAGACCTGGGTTGCCGTGAAGACTTCGACCGTGTTAACCGCTGTCGTTTCGAACGTCGCGCTGCCATCGGTGTTGATGGTCAAGGTGCCATACAACTCACCGTCATTGAAATATTCAATTGGCACGCCAATCAGGCCTACATCACCGGCAACCTCAGAAACGGCTAAGGTGCCCGCAGGAAGATCCGGGTCCGTATCGTTTGCAATGACATTAAAATTAATGGTTTCAAGTTCATCAACGGATACCGCATCAGTAATCGCTGTCGGCGAATTGTCATTCAGCGCGTTTAAATCAATTGTTATGGTTGCAGTATCAGACTCGCTTGGCGAGCCATTGTCAGCCACGGTCACGATCACGCTAAAACTTGTTGTTGCTTCGTAGTCAAGCAAGTCGCCATCGGCGACGGTGATGATGCCACCCGCATCGATACTAAAGACAGCATCATCAGTAGAGCTAAAACTTAAGCTCTGGGCAGGCTCAGCACCTACAGGTTCAATATCGGTCGCAATTACTGAACCCACTAACGTGCCATTAGGTGAATTTTCATCTACAGAATAGGCCTGAACCGCAATAGTAGGCGCATCGTTAACCGCATTGACTGCAATCGTAAACACCTGATCCGCCGTGGTATCAGAACCATAACCGTCGTCTGAATCTGTCAGGCTTACTGTCACTGTGGCGACACCATTTGCATTATCAGCTGACGTATACGTTAACTGGCCAGCGGCACTTATCGCAGGTTGGACACTGAACAAGGTTGGAACGTTATTACTGACATTGTAAATCAGGGTTTGTGTTTCATTAGCCGCACCTGTACTACCATTGCTAATAAACGCAACAGCTTGTGCACCTGCATCTTCATTAACCGTCTCATCTGAACCCACCGTAAATGTTGGCACATCGTTGACCGGGTTAACCAAGATCGTTATGCCTTGGGTCTCGTTGTTACCACCATCGTCTGTGACGGTAACAGTAAAGGTGTCGCCACCGTTGGAGTCTGCCGCGCCATCGTAAGTCCACGTCCCCGTGGTCGGATTAATCACAGCGGCACCATTACTTGCCGCAGTCGTAACAGTGAAGCTCGGCGCTGGCATCCCGTCATTCACATCCGTGACTGTCAGTGTGCCACTAATCTGCGTATCTTCATTGCCCGTGCCAGAATTATCACCACCAAATACAGCAGCATCATTCACCTGGTTAACCGTCACAAAAACCGTAGCAATAACAACCTCACCATTACTGCTTAACACTGCTTGATAAGTAAAATCATCAGTGCCGTTAAAGTTCGCGTTAGGCTCATAATTGAAGGAACCATCGTTGCTCATCGAAACAGCACCATTCGTGGGACCAACCAGTACTGCGAACTTCAAAACGCCAGAAGCCCCGTTTTTACTATCGTTAGTAGAAACGTCACTTGCCGTGAGTCCACTGTCTTCCAAAACATTCAGTATGTCATCACCAGCGGTCACTACTGCGAGCGCAGAGTTCGCCAGCAGCAAAATAGTCAGAAAGCATAAACTTTTAAAAGCTCTCATATCCATATTAGAACCTCTTCCCGTAGGTGCTTTGAATCATCACATGGGCTGTCTCAGTACCACCGGTACCGTATACAGTAACTCTAAAAATTTGCGCACGACCTGAACCCGTGTCTTGCCCAACGTTATCGAGATTTAATCTGTCTTCATCGGACACAACTGTTTTAACGTGCTCAACGATATATTTTGGCTGGGCGGCTACGTTCGATATTGAAGTATCGGCGGTTAAGTAATCACCATCGGGTGATTCCCAATCAACCAGACCACCGTCTTCGATAGAGCGCCAATTATTTACTTCATCAAAGGCGGCCTCATAGTAAAGGCCATTTTGATTGGCATCCGCATCATCGAACGCTGCCAGAGAAGCAAAATCTTCAACAATTGTTTCGGCATCTTTGATGGCGGATTCTGCTGCTTGAAAGGCCAGGTTGGCATCACGAGAATTTCTTGCCATTCGCTCTTGCATTGAGGTTGTCTGCACGGAAGACAGGCCTAAAACCGTAATAATTAGCAGCATGATAAGGCTCATGAAGAGCACAACGCCGCCTTGACGGTCGCGAGTGATGATACCTGCCGTAAATCTTTGATCCTTTAAATTAGCCATGATTCCTCAACTGGATGGTTTGTGAAAAGGCTCGCCTGATCAAACCATCATAAGTTTCTTCACCTATGCAATTTTGTAAATCGCAACCGTGCGTTGGCGTAGACGTTGAGCCAACATTGTCGATGCTGTTGACAACAACCGTCACTCTGACTGTCACAATATCGGGCCAACTCGGCACAAATTGCGCCGTAAAGTATTGGTTCGGTACGCGATCACTATCTGTATCTACCCCGTATAACACTTGCAAGTTCTCTACCCCTTCAACCAACTCAATGGGCGCTTGGAGCCCAGATTTTCGCCACAAACTTAAAGGCGCTTGGCCATTGTTATTGAGTCCTTCACCTGGTGCGATAAAAAAAGTGTGGGATTCAATCGCAGAAACTGCTGCGTCGACCTCAAATGTATTTATCAGAGCAAGACGTAAAAAAGTATTTCGAGTAGCATCAGTGTCATTAATATCGTGACCAATGGTCAAATTCCCGACGTCACCTAGCTCGACCGCCTTGGGACTGCCATCTGCATTTCTGCCCCAAGGGTTCGAAGTCGTCACCCGAAAGGTTGTTGCTTTTTCGCAATCATGGATCATGACTAAATGGTCCAGGTCGAATTCAGCCCATTGCTCATCGACATGCACAACCATGCCTTCTGTTGAGGTGGGCATTGTCCCTGCTATAAAATTATTTCCCGCATCGATATAACCGCCTAGTCTTGTGTCAACCTGAGATATGTGTCGGAAGGTCACAACATCCGTGCCCGAAGCAACTTGTGTGATATCAATACCTGAACCGACGCCATAGCCATAAGAGGTTGAATAGACACTCGAACTTGTTGTTGTGTTCGGCAATAGGGTCAAGGCAGGGTTCCAAGAACTCGTACCCACTGCTTCAAAGCCTCTAACGCCCTGCCGCAAATCAAATTCATAAGGCAGGTTATCGATAGGGTCGATCGTCGTATGCAGGTCATCATTGCCGGAAAAACATCCGCGATAGCCGGCTTGACGGACCTCTCGGCCAATAAACTCAAGTGCAAAGCGCGCAGACTCTTGCATTCGAGACTGCCCATTGACCAATGTATGGGTTTCTGAGTTGGCAACAAATAGTTGAACAACACCCGCTGTAACCACCGAGCCAAGCGCTAGTGAAATCATAAGCTCGACCAGCGAAAAACCGTGCGATAGTTTCGATTGCATACTAAATCGCTCCCGTTCGTGTTCGCAGGGCGATCGAACTGGTATTACCATTTCGATCCGTGACCCATTCAACCGTCACAATAATAATATTTGCATCCGCTGCATCAACACCTATCGAGCCTCGACCGCCGGGCAAAGACGCTGTCTGAATGCCGAGGGTGTCGCAGGTGTCATGTACGACGCCTGCAGCGGTCATTGGATTAATACGGCACTTCCACTGCGCGATATCGAAATCTTTCATAACCAAGCGACTACAAAGCACATTGTTGCAATCAGATGCGGTTGCCGGTTCAGCATCAAAAGCCACTGTTGCATAAGTCGTAAGGGAGTTAGCGCGCATTCTGTCCAAGATATCATTGCCCGCCTGAAGCGCCTGATCTCTTAACAACGCATTTCTATTTTGTTGCATACTGACCACCTGCATACCCGCAACGCCAAGAATACCAACCGCGATAATCAATACCGCGACCAGCAACTCAATCAGGGTAAAACCTTTTGATTGTCTAATCATGAGCAACCCTCTGGTTGTGGGTCGGTACAGGAACAGGGTCGTTTATTTTGATCTAGGTCAGTCGGAGAATGAGATTTTGAGCGACCAATCGGGCTGATGAAGATCCTGCGCCCTTGCTGTCCCGGATAACAAAGATCAATGCTGACGCTAGAATCATCTCTCATGCCACCCGTTGAGCTAAACTCAATAGAATCGGCTCCGTCGTCATCAATCAAATTAAGTGTTGCCTCGCCGACAAGTGCGGGAAAAACTCGAAGTACATTGCTGTCACAATCGCCGGGATTGCCCGTCACAATACACCAGCCAGCACCGAACTCATCCGCATCGTCTGCAGATTGCGCCGCCTGAATGTGCACACGGGAACCCGTCCTGCCCGCCTCGCTGCGAGCGAGATTGATTGACAACAACATCTCGTTAACTTGTGTTGCACACTCTAT
>Ga0307997_10001519_pt1 | contig 10941 bp, 7 predicted proteins | sample Davwhametageno36_FD_203165 | JGI IMG/M metagenome (GOLD analysis project Ga0307997, IMG submission 203165) | Marine microbial communities from Davis Island wharf, Antarctic Ocean - #36 | ecosystem: Environmental > Aquatic > Marine > Unclassified | place: Antarctic Ocean: Davis Island wharf...
ATACCTATAGACCAATCTGCTGTGGAAGTTCCTGCGGCGTACGGCACCTCTGACGGCCAACAATTAGCACTATTAAAACCTGGAGGCAATGCCAGAAAAACAAAGATTGCCAACAACGGCAAAATCCGCGACCTATTAAGGAACCCTGAACAGGCCGGCGGATTATCTGGGTACACCCCAGAAGCGTTAGCTGAGATCACTGATACTCAATTACAGGCCGCCGCAAAACATCATGAGCAGGCTATTAGCAGTCTGGACAAGAAGGGCACAACTAAAGGCTTTTCGGGAAAAGCCAAAGCTAAAAGTGAAGAGGAACAAGCCACACTGGCCTCGCACAAGACCGCCCTAACCGAAATAAAAGCGCTGGCAGCGAATCGTATGCAGGTCGGTCAAGCTGTCGACCAAAATGACATGGCAGAAAAAGCAGTTAATAACGCGGTTACCACAAAGGCTGCGAGCGTTAACATGGTCACTGACCCTGCTAAACAGCAAGTCCTAGACGGTGCGATCAAGAAGGAAATAGGCACCGACCCGAAAGCTATTGAAGCGGCTGCGACCAAAGCGGCTAATAAAATAGGCAATATACCCCCCGGAAAAAAGCTGACCAAAAAGGACATCTACCAGTTACTAACCCTAAAAAATACAGGGACCATCGATCAAGCGACGTTTACCCGTTTCATTGATCACGGCGTAATGTCGAAAGACACAATAGACCTGGTTAAGAACAACATCAACAAACAGGTAGAACTGGCCAAGCAGGACGGTATAAACAAGACCAATCTTTTAAAAGCGCAGGGTTCAAACAAAGGTAAGAACGACAATCCAGGCACGTTATCAAGGTTCACGAATCTCGATAAGATCCTAAACGAAAACCCGAAAGGTTATTACACTAACGCCTTCGCGGCCAATAATTTAGGTAAGTTATCGCCTGACGAGAGCGCACATCTCAGCATCCAGATGGGGCAAAAGCTCAATGTCAAATTTGACATTAGCTGGCTAACAGATCCGTACGATATGTTTGTCCAAGGGGGGTTGGACCCGCAGAATGCAGCAGTCGGTATGACTGGATACGCACTTGAAGGGAACACAATAATCGCCATAGACCCAATTACCGGAGAAAGGCGTAACGATAGGGACGTGGAGATAGGTGATTTTAATGCAGATGAGCAGAAGTATTTCATCAACAACCTTAAAGGCGTTTTTGAAACGCGAGTAAATAACATCACAGCCGAGACTAACCGCATAGGGAAGAAAATTAAAGAAGGCATCGGAAGCGTTGTTGATAAGCAGGCGGCACTTGACCGACTAAAAGTGTTGAAAAAACAAAGCGAACTTGTGAAACAGCTGCAGGGTAACTAATGAGCGGATTCGACATAGACCAACAGATAGATGATCTTGAAAAGCAGATAGCCCTCGATACAAAAAGCGAGAGCATAATCCCTAACATAGATCTGATGATAGCTGACTTGGAAGCAGGGGAGGTAATGACCCCCCAGAATCTATCTGCTACTGAGGCGGGTTTTGAAGCTGGGCGCAAGGGTCTAAGCTCGTCTAAGGAGACAGCAGTCGCAGCGTTCGATTACCTCACGGGTGATGATGAGGCCGGTGCTGCGCGTTTAAAAACAGCAGAGACAATCGACGGGCAGGTTGGTCGGTTATCCAGTCAATATGCCAGCTTTGAAGATTTTATTGAAGACCCCGGTTTTAGTAACTTCGCTGAGATGTCGGCATTCAAGCTTGGTCAAGCTGTACCATCGGCCATTGAAAGTCTTGCAGCTGGCACAGCAGGTGCTGCAATCGGTTTCTCAACGGGTGCAGGCATTGGTGCATTGCCAGGGTTTGCTGCTGGCATAGTTGGTAAGGGCCAAGCAAAACGCATGGTGCGTGATGCCATACTCGATTACGCTAAAGGCAAAGGCACTGCAGAATCCATCGACGTTGCCCAACAAGCACTGAAATTAGGTGCGATACAAAAATACGCCTCGACAGGTGCTAAGGTGGGGGCATTAAGCACGGGTTATTATCAAGGTGTTGCTTCGTCTTTTAGTGAGTCTATGGAAACAGGACAAAATCCAGCTGAGGCAGCTCGATTAGCAGCATTAGTTGGCGCACCTTTCGCACTTGCTGACGTAGCACCCGAAATACTATTTATAAAATCCCTATCCAAACTCGCCAAATCAACAGGCGCGACGTCTGCGATCGGGACTGTTGTAGGTTCGGCACTCAAACAAGGCGGCGCAGAGACACTTGCGGAGGGTTCCCAAGAAGCTTTAATTGTTGCACAGCGTTTCCAGCAAGATCCGAACTATGACAAAGAACGCGCAATCATGCGTATTGCTGACGCGGCGTACTCTGGTCTTGTAGCTGGTGGTGCACTTGGCACCACGTCAGGTACTATAAAAGCGACCTTTACATCGGCACAAGGTGTGCTGGACGATACGCGTAAGAAGATGAACGCCTTTGGACCAGCACCTAGAGAAGGGCGCACATTCACACCGGAAGCTGACGAGGCTTCTGACACTGGACCAGCACCTAGAGAAGGACGCACATTCACACCGGAAGCTGACGAGGCTTCTGACACTGGACCAGCACCTAGAGAAGGGCGCACATTCACACCGGAAGCTGACGAGGCTTCTGACACTGGACCTACGGTTAACAGCTTTGAGTTCGAGGACACGTCCCCAGAAGGGATGGCTAAGGCCCCTCTGAACGAGTTGTTGTATGCGGTGAAAGACGCGCAAGATGGTGAAACGCTTGCAGCCGATCCTACCACTCAGGAACACGCAGCAGCTGCTATACAAGAACTGAATCGTCGCTCTGAAGAGATGGGCCAAAACAGGTTCCAGGAACTTGTGCGAAGAGAGTTACAGCAAGGTTCAACCCAACCAGAAAACGATCAGTCTGAAGTTGATCAGGAAATATTCAACGAGACAGATCTTCCAGAAGCGGGTGCTACTGAACAGCGCACGGCGGACGGGGAATTAAGCGAACAGCCGCAGGGCTTTGAAGAGCGCCTGTTAGGCAAGAACACAAAGGGTGACGGTTATGTGCCCGGCAGTCGTGCCATTCGGACCCGTCTTAAAAAGCTACAGGAAGAGAATCCAGGACTCCAGTATCGCCTTGTCCAAAAGGACGGTACTGAGTTCATAGAAGAGGTTGTTGAAAGCAGCTTTGACGTCAGCCAAATAATTAATGAGGGCGTTACTAAAGCGCGTGCTGGAACAAAGGAAGGCGGTAAAGACCGCACTCTTCCAGCAACAGACCCTCAAGGGAAAGACATTAATTTGTCGCCAGTGGAACTTGCTTACGCAGGTATGAGAGCGAACAACAAGGACAAAGCTAACGCGTCCAGCATGACTTACCCGCAGTTACTTATGTCGGGTTTTTTACGGATGAACCAAGAGCTTGCGGACAAGGGCTTTAAAATTAACCTGGACACGCTGCCTGATAGCACAGTCATCGCCAAGGCGAACGGCAAAGCATACACATGGGGCGACCTCAAAAAAGCATGGGCAAAAAGAGCGGACACAAAAGAAGGCTCCGCATTTGATGGTAAGGCCGCAAAAGAAGATGCCTTAATCAGCACCGAAGAGCAGATAGATAAGCTTATTACAGAGCTAGAAGCGCTTGACCCGGATTTACAAGGCCGTGCAGCCCAAGCCAGTGCTGAGTTAGACATTGCCGAAGCCAGCCGTGAAGATCAGGCGAACGTTTTAGAACAGAACGAAGAAGTAGAAACTGACACCATTGCAATGGGTGAAGCTCAAGCACAACAGGACGCCAAAAAAACGCGTACTGTTGATGAGAACGGCAACCCTATTAACTACTCAACACGTAAAGGCACGAAGCCTAAAGCGACCCCTAAGCCAAAACCTAAACCTAAAGCGACCCCTAAGCCCAAGCCAAAACCAAAACCGGCACAGAAATCAGCACCCGTTAAAGAACGTGTGATTGGTAAGGTGTCCGTATGGGGTTCATTCCCTGACGTATTCGCGAATTACGCCAATGCCATCATCGCGGCAGTTGGTATAAAGAAGAAAGTTAACATTCTGTGGGCAGAAGACGCTGACGCATTCTTTGAACAAAACCCTGGAGTAATAGACGGCGCGGTGATAAATAAAGCGACCGAAGGGAAGCAACGAGCAATGGTCTACCAGCTAGATGATGTGGCTTATATATTTATCAAAAAAGATCTAGGCAACGATTATCGTATTGCCAACACTGCCGCTATTCTTGGGCATGAGCTTGGTCACATACTTTATCGAGAAAGCATTGATAACATGTCTGAGGCTAACTTAGCTCGTTTACAAAAAGCATACCAAGAACAGCTAAAGACCAAGAGCAATAAACAGTACACTAATGACGATCAAGGCTTCCAAGAGTGGTACTCAGATCAGGTATCAGCGTGGGCTGCTAAACAAACAAAGACCCCCACTAAATTTGCAGAGTCCCACTTCAAACGTGTGGCTGCGAAGATGCAAACACTGTGGCGCAAGGGTCGCCAATTTGTTAGGCAGAACATACGCAGTCTTTCCCCTGAAGCAAGGGAGTCACTTCGTACCATGAAGGATAGGTTCACGTTGGATGAAACCTTTGAGCAGTATATGGAAAGCGTTCTTAACAGTGTTAATGGTGCACAATCTCGGTCCGAGCCGAATTGGCGGTATGCTAACAAAACGGACTCAGCAAAGAATAATTATAACAGAATGAAAGACGACTTTTTAAACAAAGTCGGGAGTATTGAGGGCAAGCCACTACTGACAAAGCTTATGGAAGCAATGAAGGACATTTGGAATTCGAGTTTGTTCGACGGTTTAGCCAAGGTGCTTTTTTCTGCTGACCAATATGCTCGCAGCCGTTTGGGTCAATACGGCCCTGCATTTGCGAACCTGTTTTATCACCGCACTCAGTCAGCGAAAGATGCGATGGGCGACATGCTCAACAAGTCCCATCGTGCATTGGATAAATGGAATGCCCAGTTTTCTGAGATCATTGGTAAAGACCAATATATTTCGAGGAAGGTACTTGAAGAGATGCAGTCTGGTGTCCCCATTAATGAGTCTATTGACCCTAAAATGCGTCAAAAACTAGCCGATTTTTTTGACCGATTCCACAGCGATTATTTAGTTAAGCGCATACCGGGAATTGGTAAGGTCCAGAACTATTTCCCTATTGTGTATAACATTGCAGCGCTTCAGGGAAACCCAGATGCGTTCCTGGCGGAGTTGGCGAAAGCGGGCCTAAACCCAAAAGAAGCGCAAACAGTCATGCGTGCCATGCTGGACAACGATGGCGCTTTTACCGAAGAGATGCCTAACCCTGAATTGGTCGGCCCTTCTTTTGATTCAAAGCTGCAACGTAAGCTAAAAAATATAGACATGCAGGCAATGCAAAAATTGGGGTTCTACCAAGACCCAATGCTTGCGGTTCAGTTGTACCTTAAGCAGGCGACTAAGCACGCAGAGTATAACGTCATAAAAAAACAGGCAGAAGAACTCATAAACAAGATGCCTCCTAAACAGCGTGCTCATGCTCGTCAAATTGTACTTGGCTACATGGGCCGGTTGGGTGCGGACATTGACCCGAAGTGGAACAAGTTCCAGTCGTACATTGCAGCATTACAGTTTGCCACAACGTTGCTTTTTGCCACAGTAGCGTCGTTCACTGACTTAGGTAATCCTATAGTGCGTGCGAAAGACATGGACGGTTTTAAGAGTGCGTTAAGAAACTGGCGTAAATACATGAGTAAACAAAGTCGTGAAGAGATGACTCAGTTTGCAGAACGTATTGGCGCAGCTTCCAGGGAAGCCGTGCAGGACGCTTTACACCAAGCGTATAACTCTGAGTACATAGATCCTGGAGCCCGAAAATGGTCAGACAAATACTTTAAGGCAATAGGCCTTGAGCATTGGACACGTATGACGCGCATTATTGCAGCCAACATGGCCCGTGATTTTATTGCAACCCATACAAAGAAAGCCGCAGCGGGCGATGTTCGGAGTTTACGATACCTTAAAGAACTTGGTTTAACACCTGAGATTGTCGCGAAAGGTTTCGATATTGAAAACGATTCAATGGACCTAACAACACCAGAAGGGGAGGCAGTTCAGAACGCAATCCTGCAGTTTGTTGATGAGGCTATTATTCGACCTAACGCGGCACAGAGGCCGGTATGGGCAAGTGACCCGCATTACATGTTGATTTGGCAGCTGAAGAGTTTCTTCTACTCATTTGGACAAGTTGTTGTTGGTGGCGTTGCCCGTGAGATGCAATCTCGTTGGGCAGAAGGCGACAGAGCAAAAGCTGCCATTCCTGCCATAGTTCTATTCGGGGCACTTCTACCGCTTGCAGCCTTAGCATTACAAACCCGAGAGCTAATAAAGGGTGCGTTTAAAGATGACGAGCGAGAGAAACCAGAAGAGGAAACAATTAGTTACTTGTTTGATCTGGTCGATCGCGCCGGTATTTTAGGCCCGCTCTCAATCGTAAAGTCGATTAATGATGCAGGTAATTATGGGCGAAGTGGGATAGTTGCTGCGCTAGGTCCAACAGCTGGCACAATCGAAACATTCCTTGACGAAGACATGGGGAACTTAGTAAAGAGGCTAACCCCCATTTACTCCCAATTATAAGCACTGCTTATAGAATAATGATATACTGGCAGGGCATGTCAATGCTGAGAACAACCCTTAAATTAAGGTCAAATGGCTTGAACAAACCTAACGCTAAACATACAGCTGTTTTTATAGCTGTAAAAGCACCCAAAAGGGACCCTATAGTCGCGTTCGTCTCGAACCGCGCCGACGGTATTTCCCATCCCCATATTCCACGGCCCAGCCATAATCTCAGCATGGGCCCTACGTGGCGAATAAAGAAACTTAATTTAGAATTTAATCTAGGAGTCTACTCATGGCCATCACGTTAGCCAAAGACATTATTAACCGGGCGAAGATCGTACTTCAGGATACTAGCTCAGCAGGTACACGGTGGCCAAACTCCGAGCTTCAGGACTGGTTGAACGACGCTCAAAAAGAAATTGTTCTGTATCGACCTGATGCTAAGACAAATAACGAAGAGTTCACACCAATTGCAAACTCATCAAAGCAGACTATACCTGCTGCCGGTCTACGTTTAATTGAAGTTGTACGCAACACTGCGGCCACTTCAAACTACACTGCGTGTCGCATGATCCAGCGTTCCATTATGGACGACCAAATCCCTGGGTGGCATAACGCCACAGCTACAGTGAGCATCGAGCATTGGGTGTATGACGAGCGAGACCCCAAGACGTTTTACTTGTATCCACGACCTACCAGTGCAGCCCGCATCGAAGTGATTTATTCAACGGTTCCATCGCAGATTTCCATTGTGGAAGCCGACGAAACGTTGACCTCTGCTGCATCCACCACCGTAATTGGTTTGGACGACATCTATGCCAACGCCTTGTTGGACTTCATGTTATACCGTGCCTACAGCAAAGATGCTGAATACGCAGGTAATGCAAGTCGTGCTCAGTCGCATATGAATGCGTTTACTTCTTCGTTGGGTGTTAAGTCTCAGATAGATGCTACAAGCTCGCAACTTCGCGCAGCTCAAGGCGTCGACTCAATTAACGCTTAGGAGTTTCAATGGCCTACTACGATACGATTCAACTGGTGAAAGGCGATACGCTGCCAGAGCTGAACTTAACATTACGTGATTCAAACGCTGCTGCTCCAGGAAAGGTCCTGGATTCAGCGGACGTATCGACGTGGGCCCCCATCGACCTTGGTGGAGCGACAGTCCGCTTAAAGTTTAAAGCACTTGGCACCACAGCTGTTAAAACCACAATCACCATGAGCAGACACGCTCCATACACCGACGGCAAAGTCTATATGCAGTGGCCTGTAGGTGCATTGGACACCGCAGGCACTTTCACCGGAGAAGTTGAAGTAACTTATGTTGGCGGTGGCGTTCAAACTGTGTTTGACCAGCTTAAGTTTAAGGTTCGCGGAGACTACTAATGGCTATCGGCATTGAAGTTGTTCAACAGTACGCCCAACTTCAACAAACTGTCGCTAAAATCGAGGCTGCCGAACGCATTTATGCGCGTATGGAAGCTGTAGGTATTTTCACAGACGCTGCTACCAAGAACCGAATTCTGTATGAATTGTCCAGTGTCGTTGACGCTGCTTACATCCATGCCCAGAAAGCATTTGGCGAAACCACATCCAATAGCGACACACTTGATCTGTTCATAGAGAAGCATTTCGACGAAATCATTGGCTTTGTTGAGACCCGTGCGTTTGATATTACGACGTCGCATAGTGATGCAGCCGTTGTATCAGACCTAAAACAACTGGCGCTGACCCATTCTGAACAAGACACGTATGACGTCAGCGAGACTAACTCTTGGTTAATGGACAAAGGCCAATCTGATGCGGCGAGTGCCACCGATACGTTTGCTCGGTATGTGACATTTGATCGACAGTTCGCTGATGCAGTAGCTATCGACGACGTAATGAATATCGATAAACTTTGGGACAGCACCAAAGGAAACGTGACATTCATTAATGACTTATCCACTTTCTTGTTGACTCGTCCTGTGGCAAACACTGTGCCAGCGATCGATTCATACGACCTTTACGTAGCGCAGTTAAAAAACGACGCTATAACAGCGACCGACGCCTCTACGGTAATCCACTATTTGGGTGCGGGCCAATTATTCAACCGCCCTTTATTTAATCAGACGACCTTCGGGTAGGAGAATACTATGTTTAACGACACGATCGCACTTACTGGTGCATTAACTATTACTAAAAACAACGAGCTTGTTATGGATACCCATAACTTAGTCGTAACTGCAGGCAAAGGCCTTGTAGCTGGTTGCTTATCAGGCGTATCAACTCCTATCACTAAGATGAGTGTTGGTTCTGGTTCTGTTGCTGCCGCTGCTGGCGACACCGCTTTGGGTTCGGTTATCGATACCAACGCATTGACTGTTTCAGGCGGCACATTGTCTGGCGCTACCGTGACTTATGCGTGTACTTGGGCTGCAGGCGATGGCACTGGTGCAATTACTGAAGCGGGTTTGTTCAGTGCTGCTAATGTGATGTTAGCTCGTACTAGGTTCGCTGTTGTCAACAAAGGCGCAGATGACACAGTAACGATCACTTGGACTGTAACCATTTCTTAATAGGCGAACACGATGAGCATTAAATACGCTAACGACGCAAAATCTACGCTGGCATCCAGTGTCGCTTCATCAGGCACTTCGCTGACTGTAGCTAGTGCTGCTTCATTCCCAACGTTAGGGGCAGGCGACGTTATGTATTTAACGCTCGCTGACGCACTTAATAGCGTGACCGAGATTGTTAAATGTACCGCCGTGTCAGGGACAACTTTTACCGTTGTTCGGGGGCATGAGGGTACATCCGCAATGGCTTGGTCTGCAGGTTCAAATGTACAGATCCGTATTACAGCAGGTTTGATCTCAGATCTGCTTGCAACTACTAGTACAATCAACTTCTCTTTCACAGCTACTAGTTCTCAGACTGCTTTCACAGGCGCTGACTCAGGTGGTACTACACTAGCTTATACTGCTGGTGGTGTACACGTATTCCTTAACGGAGTATTACTAGAGGCAGCAGACTACGCAGCTACAGATGGAACTACGATTACCTTAGGACTCGGTGCAAGCACTGGGGATATCCTTCAGGTAGTTGCTTATGGTTCTGTCGTAACTGTTGCTTCTTCTGGTGGAGGAGGTGGTGACCTAGTTAAGATAGCTACTCAAGCTTTTAATGGCTCAGTAACCTCGCTAGAGTTCACTGACTGTTTCTCTGATACCTACGCTAGTTATAAAGTTGTGTGCACAGACATAAGATCAGCATCTGGAGGTTGGCCTGAAGTTTACGGCTTATTCTCAAACGACAGTGGTGCGTCTTACCTCACTGGTTACAGCTACATCGATACCACCCAAACTAAACTTAGAATTAGTGGTACAGATTTAGGAAGTGGGGCTGCTAAAAAGACACTCCATATGATGTTCCATATCACAGGCGCAAGGGACACCGCATCGTTTACTACTTGCTTCGGGCAGGTACATAAGATGTCAGATACCACAGGCATATCTACATACCCCACTGATGTTAGAACGACATTCACACAGAAAGTAGCTATCGACACGTTTAAGATTTACTTATCAAGTGGAACTGCCGATGCAGGTACAGTCACAATATATGGCCTAACAGCTTAAAGGAGATTCACATGAGCACAGGTATATTTAAAATGGTTAATGGCGTAACAGTCGAGCTAACCGAAGCAGAGAACACAGTCCGTCTAGCAGATGATGCGGTAGCAAGAGCAGAGCAAGATGCTAACGCGTGGTTGGTTGGTCGTTTGTCTGAGTATCCTTTAATGGGTGATCAGATGGACACTATTTATCACGAAGGTTTGGACGTATGGAAAGCTGAGATTGAAGTAATCAAAGTTAAGTACCCTAAGCCAGTCTAAAGAAGTATTCCCAAGAATACTACAAACATAATTTAAAGGTCTGGATAATGGGTAAATCAAGAAAATTAGCAGCATTACTAGATGCATCAGGCAATGTAGACTTGCCTGACAACGGCAAACTATTGCTAGGTGCAGGGGATGACCTTGAAATCTACCATGATGGCTCTAATAGCTACATTAAAGATGCAGGCACTGGGGATTTATACCTCCAAGGTTCTGATCAGGTGCGAATTATAGGCGCTTCTGAGACTATGGCTATTTTTGACCAAGACGGAGGCGCTCGGCTTTTTCACAATAATATAGAGAAATTCACCACAACTGCCACCGGTATAGACGTAACTGGCAGTGTAACGGCTGATGCCTTAACAGTAGATAACCTTACTATAGATGGGAACGATATAGCCTCTACTAATGCTAATGGTAATATATCATTAACACCAAACGGGG
>Ga0307997_10001520_pt1 | contig 10929 bp, 4 predicted proteins | sample Davwhametageno36_FD_203165 | JGI IMG/M metagenome (GOLD analysis project Ga0307997, IMG submission 203165) | Marine microbial communities from Davis Island wharf, Antarctic Ocean - #36 | ecosystem: Environmental > Aquatic > Marine > Unclassified | place: Antarctic Ocean: Davis Island wharf...
GAGAGCAGTCGCAGAGAAAGCAGTCGCAGAGAAAGCAGTCGCAGAGAAAGCAGTCGCTGGAGCGGACACTGGAGCGGGTCATACGATCGGCACCGCTGTGGATTGATCGTGCTGAATCTACCGACATTCAAGCCAAGCTGCTACGATCTTTGGTATTAAAAATGTTTGCGGCACCGGATGATTCCATTCTTGTCCGTTTGATGTCGAAATGTGTGAGTGCTGGATGCGTAGTGAATAACATCGAGGTTGCAACGAGCATCCTGAGCATGGTCGTGGAGAAGATGGAGAGGCAGGTGTCACTGGACGAACGTTTGCTGAGTAAGACGGAGAGCGCGAACGATGTTCAGACACTTTTATTTGCAAGGACATCACCACTTCTTGTTCTTCGTGCCATGCCGACTTCCATTTTTCGCATGCACGAGAGTGATCCTGACGTGGAGATAGAGGACGAGGAAGAAGATGAGGAGGAAGACGAAGAGGATGACAAGGAGACAAGCAAACAAGAGGTTGCGGGAGTGAAAGAAAATGTCGTTCTCGCGTTCAAGAGCGTGCGCAAAAGAATGTGTCGACAACTTTTGTCCAGAATGTTTCAAGTGTACGAGTACGAACAAGTCAGACGTCTCTCCTCTGAGCTCATGAGTCGTGCACCACTGGAGCAGTATCTCTGTTGCTACGGGGCAACCTACTTGGAGTACTTTTGTGGCCGTGTTGCACCAAAAAACATGTTGTTGTCTCCATCTACTTCTCCATCCTCCAGCTTTTCGTTCTCTCCTTGTTCCTTTGAGGAGAAGGAGTTGATGTTTGAAGCTGGTGCAGACACAACTGTTGCACGTGCTGTTATTTATTCGTTGTGCCACGCCACCATGTCGCGATGCTTCACCAGCGATGATGTTGCTGGCAATGCTGCTGACGATGATATTGACGATGATGCTGACAATGATGCTGACAATGATGCTGACAATGATGCTGACAATGATGCTGACAATGATGCTGACAATGATGCTGGAGCGCTGTCGCTGCTCTCCTCCTCCGTCCTCCACTGGCTGTTCCGTCTCTTATCCTTAGATCTTCCCGCTGACGATCCAACAAAAAATGAACAGAAGGATCTGAGGAATGGTCTGGAGAGACTCCAGCGTGGATGTATAGATGGTGTCGCTTGCTTGTGCCGAGCATCACACGTTCTGCTCCAAAGAAAAAGAACGTCGCTTGCTGCTACACCTCTGGTTGTGGAGGTAGATGGTAGTGGCAGCACGAGTTGGGGAACAGAATGTTTCGGCGGCGGCGACGACAACAACAGCGACAACGACAAAGACGACGACATCACACAAACTGTACTCCGTGTCTTGTGCGGAGAAAATGAGAAAAATGAAGTGACTTTTATGTCGAGAACCCTGCGAATATGCTGTGCAAATGTACTGATTACATCCATCAAAATGTGGCCTCCCAACACTGGTGCAGTGCTAGGAAGAACGACTAAGGGAATTATGCTGAGTGATATATTAAATTTTTTGATTAAAAGTTGCCTCGTTCAATTAACGATGGATCCCATTGTGAGGAGCGCTGCTCTCCAAGTCATATTTATTGGACTTCACGCGTACGATGATCATGATGATCCAGGAGGAGGCAGCAGCAATTCGAGCAGCAGCAGCAATTTAAGCAGCAGCACAAGTGGTCTGGCTGCTCTCCGTGGTCTGACTACCAGCGCCACTACTAGCCAGACAATAAAAAAAGAGAGTGACATTTCCTCTTTTGTATCTTCAATTCCACTTCACGAACTTGCGATGGGTGCTTGTCAAGATTCGTCGTCGGACTTGGTGCGCATGGCTGGACTGAAGCTCCTGGGCATGATGATTGGCAAGATTCCTGACATCTTTAGCAAGACGTTGCCAGGTGCTGCTGGACACACGAAGAGTGTGGTGTCTTCTCTTGCAAACATGGATCCCAGCAAAGATGTGCGTCATATGGCTGAAAATATTTGTAAAGCTGTGTTTGCTTGACACATCATGGTTCGAGGACTTGCATTTGTTTTTTACGTGCTTGGTTCGGTTCTCGGTTCTCGGTATACCAGGTATACTGTGTACATGTATGTAATGTATAAGAAATAGATTTTAAATTATTTTTTCAATAAAATGTATGTATAAAAATTATCTTTTTAAATTGGTTTACTTTTCATTTTCAATTCGTGAGTTTTTTCTTCATCATTCCCTTCCAAATATTAACCATTTGGCATTCATCGAGGTATTTTTAAGAAAACATCGCTGCGATGTGCAAAATATGAGTGGTACTTTGGTTGTGAGACGAGTTAAGAGAAGAAAACAATGGGCGCGCTGTGCTTTAAGCGTAGCTAGCAACGGTACCCTGACGATCGACCGTGATCCCAGGTGCAAAGCAGTGTCCAGCATCCGAGCAGTCAATTCCCATGGCAAGCATACCCTTCAAAGGCTCCTTGGTCCATGTATTCCCTGCGTCCATTGTATGCCAAAATCTTCCCTCAAAAGATAGAGTGGAACCCAACCCACCTGCTGCCCATCCCTCTGTCGCGGAGGTCATTCGTGCACCCATGAGACCTGCACCAGCACCAGAATCAAACAAAGTTTGATTCCAGTGAGCACCACCGTCGTGGGTGACAAAGATATGAGCACCTGGGTTGGCGCAGTGGTGGCCTTCCGCAACAGCAATGCAGTGCTCCTCGTCATGGCAGTGAATGCCATTAAAGTAAAAGGAACCGTCCTGTTGGAACACTTTTTTCCATGTTTTTCCACCGTCCGTCGTCTTTGCAATAGCCCCCGTGTACTGAGTGACATTGTTGGGTGATCCCAGCTCGTCAAGCTCGAGTCTCTTGTGAAACATGTCTCCCGTCGCACGATCTTGACGAAGCTGAACACGCTCATTCAGATTTTTCACATACAAACTCTTTTCGTCGGACATAGAGTTTGAGTTCTGAGGCCATGCACCACCAGAGACATACCAAGTCGTGTCCGATGGAAAGGCGGCGTAGCGGGCTGGATGCTGGTTGTCAAGAGCAGTGCCACAGCTGAAGCTGGTGAAAGTAGCACCACCATCAGTGCTGACTGCAACACCACTTCCGGTCGCACCAAACGCACCGGCAATTCCATACGAATTTTTACCAAAACCTTCGACCGACTGGCCTTGTCCTCCTCCACCTTTTGATGCTTGGAAAGTCTTGCCGTCCGTCGTATGCTGGGCACCGAACAAACCATTGACGACGGCAGACGTAGCAGAGTTGGAGCCAGCATCAAGGAGAAGAAATGCAGCACCGGCGGGGGAGATGGAATTGAAGGTTTTGCCAGAGTCTTCAGTTTTTAAGATTTCAGCTCCGGCACCGTTCGATCCTGCAGCAACAAAGGCAGTCGTCTCTGAGGCGGCACCAACTCCAGTGCAGGCAGAAGCCACGTCACCTGGTGATGTCCAGGTGGCAGCAGTGGAAAGTCCAATGGTTGCTAAGGAAACTATTGAGAACATGTTATTTTTGTGATATTATTCTCAGCACGACCCTGATTAAAATCTCGAGACAAAGATCGAAGAAGCTGGGAAGCTCTGAGTTTTTAGAGAGATTTCTCTCTATGAGTTTTGCTGTTTTTCAGTTCTAATATTCAGGTGTCACAACAATTATTATCGATATCATGCTCCGATGAAAACTCACTCACCACGAGTGATTCTCCATCTTGATGTCGATTCGTTCTACGTTGCATGTGAGCTTCTCCGACACCCGGAGCTCCGTGGTCAACCTGTCGCGGTGACTCAATTCAACAGCGGTGGTTTTGTTGCAGTCTCCTCCGAGGCGAGAAGATTCGGTGTTAAAAAAGGTGATGGCATTGGAGCGGGAGGACAAAAGCAAATTGCATGGTTCAAAGATCGACCAGAGGCACTCTTGCCAGCAGTGATGAAAAGATGTCCTGATCTTGTTGTTCTTCCCATGGATACGACGTTCTATCGAGAATGTACACGTAATATTCTCCAGGAGCTTCGCCAAGCGCCGTGCTGGAAGCACGACAAACACGTCGTCGTTGAACAGAGTTCCATGGATGATTTCTACATTGACGCAACCAACGAAGTCAAGCATCGTCAGGTAGCCCTGCAGTCACAACTTCGAAATTCTGCACGACGACAACATTACCACGATACTTTGACTGTGCCGTATGATGCGGAAACTTTCGCGTCAGCTTCGGAAATTGATTCAGACGAAGAATTCGAGGACTTGGACAACGATGAGATGTTGAGCAGCAGCAGCAGCAGCAGCAGCAGCAGCAGCAGCTCCTCACCGCTCCAAACACCACCGTTGTGTCCTACTTTTCTGACCTCTGCAGTCCTGTACACAACAGCGGCTGACACACTGCCACCTGTTCGTTACCCACCTCCTTCTCTTCGTGCTCCGTCCGAAAATTTTATGGGTCTTGCAAGTGCTGTGGTGGCACATGAACTCCGAGCACATGTGCGAAGAGTCACTGGTGGCATTACCATGTCCTGTGGCATTGGCGACTCGAAGCTCACCGCGCGTCTAATTAGTAAAAGGAGCGGTCGACCCAACACGCAGACTCTTCTCCTGCCAGAAGAAAAGATTCAGCTCATGCAGGTATGTCCAATTCAACAAGTTCCTACTTTGTGCCAACAACAAGGCATGTTGCTGACATCAACGTTTCACATTTCGAAACTCTCCGAGATTGCAGATCGTTGCTCGTGCGATCAATTGGTGACTGCCCTGGGTGTTCAAGTGGAACGTGCGCAGCAGCTGCTTCTTTGGTCGCGTGGGGTTGATAACCGCAAAGTTGTAGAGCGTGGTCCTCCGCAGACGTTAATGGTAGAGCGAAGTCATCCACCATTGGAGAGCAAGGAGAGCTTGAGAAAAGCTGCGGTGTCACTCTGTGTCGCGTTGAAAGACAGGTTATTGGCTGATGTGATGGAGCATTGTCGAATTCCAACCGGTTTAGTTGTTCACTGGAGATCTCGTTACGAGGCGATTGAATCAGCTCGCGTAGCAATCCCTGGAAGGTTGAACAATCTTCTTCACCAAGCAAACACAATGTCAAAAATGTCAAGAAAAGATACCAAAGATTCTGTGGAATCTTCCACTGAAGATGTTGCTGTCCAGTCGCTTGCGAATACGTGCATGGTACCACTGGGAAAACAAAGTGCTGTCACACGTATTTCTTTGACCGCAAGCAATTTCATCGACCTCTCGTCTTCCTCCTCCATTCAAAGATTTTTTGGAAACTCGTCACAAAATTACAAATCTGGTATGTATGCTAGACCCTCTGGGAATACATGGGTGGAAAAGAAAGAAGCTGAGGAAAGAGTAAAACAAGTTGAAACATTGGAAGGCGTTGCACATGTTGTGGAGCAGTCCACTCCTGGTACTTTATTGAAGGAATTGTACAGGACGACGAGACTCACGACAAAGCAGCAGGAGCAGCACGCTGCTGCTCTACCACCGCAGTCATCTCCATTGCCACCACGACGCATCATTTTGTGCATTGATCAAGATTGTTTTTACGCACAAGTTGTGATGATAGCACATCCTGAACTTCGACAAAAGCCTTTAGGGATCACGCAAAAATATTTAGTAGTCACAAGTAATTATCCAGCGAGAGAGCGTGGTGTGACCAAACTTCAGTCCATTGCTGAAGCACAAAGGAGGTGTCCAGAGATTGTGCTGGTTCCTGGTGAGAGACTGGATGTGTTTCGGAACGCGGCACGTGAAATACTGACTATAGCTAAATTGCACATGAACGAGGAGATGGAGAACATCGGTGGTGAAAGAGTGCCTGTGCAAGTAGAAAGATCAGGATTGGACGAATGTGAGTGGTATAATCTGTTTTGTTGTTCGATTTCAAATCTGTATTTCAATTGTTGTTGCTTGCACTAACTTTTTATTTTTATAAAAAACCTTTTACCTGTTGTATTCATGCTTTTTTGTCTAGTGTACTTTGATATTACGAGTTTGTGTGAGACTACCAGTAATATTGATAGCGGTGGGAATAGTGGCAGGAGGAGCAGCAGCAGCAGCAGCAGCAGCAGCAGCAGCAGTGGCGGTATCGATAGCAGCAGCGAAGAAGAAGAAGAAGAAGAAAAAAAATATTTGGAGCACAGGATCGGTACGCCAAAAGATACGCAAGAAAATGTCATGTATCGGCGTGCAGCACGAATCTGTCGAAGATTGAGACAGCGTCTAAAAGAGGAACTTGGTTTTGAATGTTGTGGTGGTATATCGAATAGCAAAATGGCTTCTAAAATAGCCGTCAATGTTCACAAGCCGAATGGACAAACAACAATTCTTCCCGATGCAGTTCTTCCGTGTCTGTTGCATCGACCGCTCAGGCAGTTGACAGGAATTGGTTGGAAAACAAGTCGGTCACTTGCAGAGGCAGAATCTATTCCCATTATTACTGTTGCAGATGCTTTATCCACTCCACTGTCGAAGTTAGAGAGAATTCTTTCTGCCGGAATGAGTTCAACAGTTATGGGTATGAATGCCGCCAGGAAAGTTTTTTTTTTGTGTCGTGGCATCGACAATAGTTTAGTAATAGAAAAGGGACCAGCGACAGTTATTTCCGTAGAGGATTCGATGCGCAAGTGCAATAGTTTAGCAGGAGTCAAGGATTATTTGATGCGCTTGGGTAACGATTTGGTGATTCGCTTAGATGAAGACAACTTGGAGAATAATCGAGTTGCGACGAGACTGACTTTAAAGTATCGAACGCTGAAAGATCAGTTTCGCTCGGTTGGAACAGGAATGCCGCGAAGCGTGACAAATACAATTGCTTCTCCAGAGAATCGTGCCGTCATTGTGGCAAAATCTGCATTAACATTATTCAAGAGGTTGGGAGATGCTGTAAAAGATGGTGCCTTTCATCTGACTGGCATTGGTGTATCTGCTGGAGTTTTCAAAGAACAAAGTGTAGGTCAAAGGGATTTAAGAGAGATGATGTTGTCAGGAGGAAATCGAAAAAGAAAAGCAGAGGCAGAGGAGGGAGTCCCACCGAAAAAAACAGAAACAACATTACCAGGAGTACAATGTTCCCAATGTGGTATTTATATTCCTCAAGGCGAGGTGCAAACGCATAAAGATTTTCATTTTGCACAGCAGATTTCCTTGTCTGATCGAAAGCAGTTGCCAGGAAGGCAAGCATTCCTCTTGACACCAACTGAAAGATTGGCAAAACGTGCGAGAAAAGTAAAAGCAAAGACGCTGATGAGTTTTGTAAAAGTTTTGAGCAGCAAAGACAAAAAATGAAAGAACAACAAGTTTTGTGCTGGAATTACACATTAAATTTTTCTGAACAAAAATAATATTTCATTGGTACATGTACCCTAAAATATGTAGTTATGTATATACCGAAGGTAACATGCTGCCTCCGGTCTTCGATCCAAGCGACGCTCTTCGTTGAGTTTTCAAACTAAGAGCGGCGCCAGCTGATCTTCGTCTTTGTTTTTCATGTTTTTGTTTCTCGTGCTTCAGCACGACTCTTTTTTTCGCATGATTGTATCTCTTCATCAATTTCTTGTGATCAACACCCGTTGATGCCTCGACTTTAGCCACATTTCTTTTCATTGAGGTCAAAGTCGAAGTCATTGATCGCACAATGACATCATCTAGCTTCTCGTCATCATCGTCATCACTGTCATCGCTATCTCCAGCAGTGTCGACTAAGTCTCCCTTCGTTCTCACTCCTCCACCGATCGGCGTAATGCATTTTGGTCCGCATGACTTGCCAATCGCAACCGCCACCACTCCCACAAGAACAGAAAGCAGCGCACCCATTTTCGCCTCAGCCTGCAAGATAGGCGCGTCACGGAATGCTTCACCTGCAACAAATAGTGCCACGGTCAAACCAATCGCAGCAATGAAACCTAACAGCCAGACGTCGGCCATCGCCATTCCCCTCGGTAAAGGTATTCTCAACACTTTCACCGCAAACAACGTGAACAAACCAATGCCGGCAGTTTTTCCAACCACCAGCGACATCATGATTGACAGCGTCAGTGGGCCTATACCATCAAGCTTGACACCTGCGTTGGTCAAGCCAAATAAGAACAAGACCACGCAGTCAACAAACCACTTCAAATCATGTTCAAACTTGTGAAGAGGTGCATGATTGCCCTCTGCGTCGTGCTCCTTTTTACTACTGCTCTCATCATCATCGTCGTCGTCGTCGTCGTCGCTGTCCTCTCCTCCTCTGCCCTCACCGTGAGCACCAGCCTTGTTTGGCATTGAGTTTGGCATGAACGGTACAACAAATGCAAGTGCCAGAGCAGGATGCAAGCTGCTCATTAACAGACCAAACCAAGTGAAAGGACCTGCGAGACACACGTACAGCTCCCATCGCATGACTTTCATTTTTTTCAAACCCCAAGCAACAATAATTCCAACAAAAACTAAACCTAGCCACCACCATTCCATCGGTCCGTTAGCTGTGTCTCCGTAGGCCACGGCAATAATAATGAGACCAATGGCATCGTCTACAATTGCAAGCAGCAGCAAATGCTCAATGGCTGGATGTCCAGGTCCAAACACAACAAGAGCAGTCACCCAAGCCAGGGAGATGTCTGTTGCCGTTGGAATTCCCCATCTGAAGAGAAGCAGAAGAAAAGAACGAGAGAGAGAGAGAGACAGACAGACAGACAGAGGTTAAAAAGAGATCATTATTTTCCCCCCAAGTTCGCGTTAATACATGTAATAATAAAAAAAAAACTTACCCGTTAGCAATGACTGCAAATGAGTCTTGGCTGCCAAACGAGCCAACAGCATTTTGAATGATAACAGTAACAAAGTATACAATGATGGGACCAAGTACACCACCCAGCGTCCCGATGAGAGGATTCACAGCTTTCGATACAGGGTAGAGTGAGCCTCCTTCCTGCAACGCCTCCGTAATTTCCTTCACAGCCAAACCAAAAAATAATGTCATCAACACATCGTTGACTAAAAAGTTCAGAGTAACGTCGTGGCCATTAAACGTCAGACCCAAAATGGTCGGCTTTGGTGATGAACAAGATGACGTCGTGCCAGAAGCAGTGATAGAAGAGGAAGTCGACAACAACATCCTGCTTCCTCCAGATCCTGATCCTGACGACGACGACAGTCTCGTCTCGTTTGTCGCAGATGGATTGACATCAGCCGTGTGATGGCTGGGTCCGCACAATCGGTCGTAACTGGCGTTGTCGACGTTCGACCAGATCAATGCAATGAGAATTCCCAACAGCAGTGGGAGAGCGTACTTTTGTGCAAATGCCCATAGAGCGTGTAGTGTTATTCCATCCTTCAGGGTGTCAGCCTGTCGTGCTTTCCATCTCGAGGACTGATCTAAATCAACGTACCGATCGGACAAGCGATTCAACATTCTCGTCAATCTTTTGGATCTTTTTCGAATTCCTTGCTTCGTCGGACGATGTATTTGTGGTACCATATGAATATCACGCAGACGATGTCGGAGCACATCGAGCAGCATGTTAGCGTTATTTGATTGGTACAAGCAGCTAACAATCTTCTCGTCCTGCAGCAACGATGCAAAGGAGCATCCCATTTCCATGTCAATTTGTCGTGCTCTCGCAGTGCTATTTCCCAATATAATAATAAAAAATTTTGCATTTTTTTCATCCATCCCGACGTCGACTGGAACTAAGGATCTTGCAAAGATCATCAAGTTGTTGCCAATGTGATCCTCTTCCTCTTCTCCCTCCTTGCTTTGGTTGTGATGGTGGTCACCCTCCTCATCATCAGAGTCTACATCTAAAAAGTCTACCTCACCTACCATGATGTGGACGGCGTCCTCCTCTGCACCCTGCTCCAGTGCGTCATGTGCATTTTCGTGACTCTCAAGTTTCGGCGAATCGCTGCGGGGTTGCCCTGTCTCCGCTCCTCCCTTCTCTCCTGCTGTTGTTGCTGCTCCAATCGTTGCGTTAGTCGTTGCATCAGTTGTTGCGTTAGTTGTTGTTTTACTTGTTGTTTCTGCTGCGTCTGAGTTCTCAGCTCTTCTCTTGTCATTTTGTGTCAAACAATTAATGACAGTCCTTCTCATGTTTTTCGGTACCAGACCTCTCTCCACTGCAATTTTCGTAATGGATCCCATCACCATGTCAAACGTTCGTCCAGGAACGTCAAACATGATGTGTGACGAATCTAAGCGCTCTAACAGCGCGTTCAGACCAAACAGTGAAATGGTTGGTATTTTTGGTTTGCTCCACATCGAGCGCTGGTTGTTCCACTCCGATTCAAGACCATGATTCCAGCGATGCGTATGAACCCAACCAGCATACTTTTTACCAACATTAAAATGTTGGAGCTCGTCCATCTCAACAAATAAATGTCGATAATGCTTCATATCCCAAAGAGAGGGTGGACGTACCAAACGATTGGAGCCCATCATTGGTGGCATAATTGGTTGATTGAAGCCAAAAGGATGTAGCCTGGGTGACGATGATCGTTTAGCAACACTCGAATTAACTTGAGAAGATCCAGATGCTCCTATTCCTTCTCCTCGTGGTGAAAAATCAACGTCGATAGATTTTTGCGATTTCAAAGTAAAACGATCGCCCGATTGACGTGGCACATCACTACTGTCGCTTGCTTCTGCAGGCGAGTCGACACCATCAACAATTCCAAATATTTCATGATCAAAATTATCTTTTCTGTACCACAGAAAGATGTCTTTGCCCTCTTTCCCTGAACTCAAATTGTGCATTGGCTCTGTTAATTTAAAACCAGCGAAAGGTGGAAAATGAATTTTATCATTCAAATTTTTTGCCTTTCCGGATGTCATGGCAATGTTGAGGACTGGATTTGGATCACGCCAGTTGCGTCGAATCCACAAGTACACAGGAGAAACTGCTTTGCTCCTTGAAAGAGATCGGACCCGTAATTTTTGTCCTCCCGTGTTGATTGCAGTGAGACTTTTTTCAATGCAAATGAAG
>Ga0307997_10001528_pt1 | contig 10885 bp, 10 predicted proteins | sample Davwhametageno36_FD_203165 | JGI IMG/M metagenome (GOLD analysis project Ga0307997, IMG submission 203165) | Marine microbial communities from Davis Island wharf, Antarctic Ocean - #36 | ecosystem: Environmental > Aquatic > Marine > Unclassified | place: Antarctic Ocean: Davis Island wharf...
AACGCATTACCTCTGCGTCTGTTTTTCCTTTTGGATTAAAGTTACTTCCACCTTTACCACCTCCCATTGGAAGTGTTGTTAAGCTGTTTTTAAACAATTGTTCGAACCCTAAAAATTTCAGGATACTCAAATTCACAGATGGATGAAAACGAAGTCCACCTTTGTAAGGACCAATGGCAGAATTGTACTCTACACGATATCCTTTGTTTACGTGAATTTCGCCACTATCATCAGTCCAAGGAACACGAAACATGATGGTGCGCTCTGGTTCTACCATGCGTTCCAATAATTTTCGGCCCTGGTATCTTTCATTACTCTCAATAAATGGAATTACCGCTTCGGCAACTTCAGTCACAGCTTGTAAAAATTCTGGCTCGTTTGGGTTTAATTGTTCGACACTTGCAATAAAGTCTTTGATACTTTGCTTCATAGTATGCGTTCTTAAATTTGTTGTGTACTAATTAAAGTACGTTAATTGTTGTTTTTTGTTGGTGCTATCCTCTGTGATATTTACAATATAACATTACAAAGAATAACTGCTTTATAAGGGTACTAATTCTTATTAAGCATGTCCAGTTTAACTAGCTTATATCTAGCATACAAGCATCGTCTATACTAAGACACGGCAAATATACGAGATATGAAATAATTTTAGGATTTAAATTTATACAATCCCCTAAATATAGCATTTATATTTGCTTGTGAAATTGCTTTTATTGAAAATACTAGCAGTAAAACCTGTTATCTGTTTTGGGCAGAATTGTTTACATTTACAGCCATCATAAAAAATTAAAAAATGGAAGATTCACCAAAGTTTGCTGTATTTGGAGGTGGTAGTTGGGCAACAGCGATTGTGAAAATGTTATGCGAAAATCTTGAACAGGTTGGATGGTACATGCGTAATGTTGATGCCATTAAACACATAAAAAAAGAACAGCACAACCCGAACTATCTTAGCGCTGTTGAGTTTGATACCGACAAATTAAAACTTAGCAATGATATCAATGAGATGGTAGGGTATGCAGACTATCTTATTTTTGTTATTCCTTCTGCGTTTATACACCAAGAGTTAGAAAAACTAAAGACCTCCCTTGATGGAAAAGTTATTATATCTGCCATAAAAGGTATCGTTCCAGAAAGCAGTCTTATCGTTGGAGAACATTTTAACACCTACTTCAACGTGGCTTTTGATGATATCGGGGTAATCTCTGGCCCTTGCCATGCAGAAGAAGTAGCCCTAGAACGCTTGTCTTATCTTACCATTGCCTGTGCAGATGACACAAAAGCATCTGTTGTTGCCGACCATCTTAGTTGTGACTATATAAAATGTAACATAAGCGATGATGTTATGGGGACAGAATATGCTGCAATGCTCAAAAACATTTATGCAATTGCTGCTGGTATAGCTCATGGGCTTGGTTATGGAGATAATTTCCAGAGCGTACTGATGAGTAATGCCATTAGAGAAATGAAACGCTATGTAAAAAAGGTACACAAAATGAAACGTGATATTAATGACTCTGCTTATTTGGGGGATTTATTGGTAACAGGATATTCTATTTTTAGTAGAAACAGAATGTTTGGAAACATGATTGGCAAAGGATATACCGTAAAAAGCGCCCAGCTGGAAATGAGCATGGTGGCAGAAGGATATTACGCTACAAAAAGCGCGTATATTTTAAATAATAAAAGAACAGAAAACAAGGCAAAAACTCCTATAATTAATGCTGTCTACGGTATTTTATATGAAAACAAAGAGCCTAAAAAAGTCTTTAAAAAACTTACGGATAAATTGACCTAACCCCCTGGCATACTTCTCTTAAAGCTATAGGGCAAGAATTCCTTTTTGAGGCATCACAGGAATGGTTGCCATTTCATCTTCAAGGATTGTATTTCTAGGAAACTCAAAGCGCTTGTCATACATCTTATTTTCAAGAAAATAAGTGATGGTAAAAAAGTTGTCTAAGCCAAACACGCTCTCGTCTATATATTCGATTTTTGCAAACCCCTTGGCGGGTATGATTTTAACAGTTTTGCGCATAGCGGCCGTCATTTTATTTTCTGTATACCCTTGTGCTATAACCAAGACGGTTTCTATAGGTGTTTTATTAGCATTAATAATGTATATGTTCCAGTCATGGGTGTTGTAGTCTTCATTTAACTCAAACACCGCGGCCACGTATACATCTTTAACCTTTGGAATGTCAATATCTTTTTTCAAGAACGTTTTATTAAAACCTAGTTAATCTGCACTCTTAAATTGCTGTAAAAAACGAACGTCATTTTCACTAAACATACGTATATCTGGAATTTGGTGCAACAACATTGCTATACGGTCTATACCCATACCAAAGGCAAAACCACTGTATATCTCAGGATCGATGCCGCAGTTTTTAAGTACATTAGGATCTACCATCCCACAGCCCATAATTTCAAGCCAACCCGTTCCTTTGGTGATTTTGTAATCGGTCTCTGTCTCAAGACCCCAATATACATCAACCTCAGCGCTAGGTTCGGTAAACGGAAAATAAGAAGGTCTTAACCTAATTTTAGATTTCCCGAACATTTCAGTGGTAAAAAACTCAAGGGTTTGTTTCAAATCTGCAAAACTTACACCTTTATCTACATATAACCCCTCTACTTGATGAAAGAAGCAGTGAGAACGGGCAGAAATAGCCTCATTTCTAAAAACTCTCCCGGGAGAGATGGTTCTAATGGGTGGCTGATTGTCTTCCATATAGCGCACCTGTACAGAACTTGTGTGGGTACGAAGCAAAATATCTGGATTGGTTTGCACAAAAAAGGTGTCCTGCATATCTCTAGCTGGATGGTATTCTGGCAAATTTAAAGCGGTAAAATTATGCCAGTCATCTTCAATTTCTGGACCCTCACTAACATTAAACCCAATATTAGAAAAAATACTTGTAATCTTGTTTTTTACAATAGATATAGGATGTCTTGAGCCAAGTGTAATAGGTGCTCCTGGACGTGATAAATCACCATACACCCCAGAGGTTTCTTGAGTCATATCTATGGCAACCTTAAGACTGTTTACTTTTTCTTGTGCTGTATTTTTTAAGGTATTAATAGCTTGGCCAAATTCTTTTTTTTGGTCATTACTAACGTCCTTAAATGCCGCAAAAAACTCTTTTAATAATCCTTTACTACCCAAGTATTTAATTCTAAAATCTTCTACCTGGGTAAGTGTGGTAGCAGAAAAAGCTTCTACTTGTGTAATATGTTCTTTAATCTTATCTATCATAATATAACATTCAAGACCACAAAATTACAGAAAGTACTTCACATACGATTGCAAATTTGTGGTAATAGTTGCAGTGGTTTTGATTATTGTATGACTTCTTTTTCTAAGAAATATTGAACAATCGCTTCCTTCATTAATACGGTTTGCTCCCCTGCCTTTAAAGGGGGTAATTGTTCAAGTATTTTATAATGAGGCCACCCTGCAGCATCAAAATACTCAAATTCATAATATCCAAAGGGCTCGAGCAAACGACAAATGGCAATGTGCATTAGGTTTACTTTTTCGTCTTTTTTAAATTTTTTATGGAGTTGTCCTAACTCCTGCACTCCTACTAAATAAATAATAGCGTCTAAATCCAGGGAATCTCCATCCGCAAAGCGATTACTAAGAAAAGCCACTACTGCCTCCCATCGTTGTTTTAATTGTTCGTCTCTTGCCATATATTGTCTTTATAAAAGGGCTCAAACGCAAATCTGCACCTAGTATATACTTTTTGTAAAGGTAACTTCTTTGTTTTAAAAAGCTTTAAAAAGTAACCATTGGTTCATCCTTTGGGTTTTTATATCTTTAAACCAAAACAAACTTTCATGAATAGTATCGACATCATTCTAGGCATTATACTCATTTATGCTTTTTACCGAGGAATAAGAAAAGGGCTTTTTGCTACTCTTGCCTCCTTAATTGGATTAATTGTAGGTGTGTATGGAGCTATTCATTTTTCTTATTTTGCAGCAAATCTATTATCTAAAACCCTGCAGTGGAGTCCCGAGATAATAAATCTTACCGCCTTTGGAGTTACCTTTTTAATTATATTGATTGTGGTGAATCTGGCAGGAAAAATTCTTACAAAAATTGCAGATTTTGCAGCTTTAGGACTCGTTAACAAACTACTTGGGGGATTATTTAACACCTTAAAAATAGCTTTTATTTGTAGTGTTATTTTTATGTTTTTAAACGCATCTACCAACATCAGCGGGCTACTTATACCCTCTCAAAAGAAAGAATCATCTCTGCTTTACCATCCCGTTGCTGCAATTGGCCCCTTGTTATTGCCAAACATTATAGAAGAGGTAGACAAACTTCAAAAAAACACTCAAGATAGTGAGCCTTCTGAGGAAGAAACTAGCTCAGAATAATTACAAAGCGCCGTTTTTATTGGCCTGAATATACACCATTGCCTGTTTAAAATCTTTAAATATTTCTAGATCTGAAATTAAATCTGGTATAATATCTATGTTCTCCATCATCATTCTTGGTTGCTGAGGTAGGTTCACAAGCAATACTTTTACATCGGCTTGTTTTAATCTCAAAACAAGATCCTCCATAGCATAGAGTCCAGATTGATCAATATACGGTACTCGTTCCATACGTATGATAAGGTGTGTTGCACTATCTGGCACTTGTTTTGCAAGTTCCTGAAAATCGCTTGTGTTGGCAAAAAATAGTGGCCCAGCCATGCGTTTTATAAACACTTGTTGTTTTAAATTATCCGGAAATATAATTTCATCTGCCCATGGGAGATGCAGCTCGTCTGCTATTTGTAAAGACACAACCTTAGAGCGTCTCGCTGCAGAATCGCCTATTTTTTTCATGAAAATCAATGCAGCAAGCACAAGACCAATACCAACGGCAAAGACCAAGTTCCAGAAAACAGATAACAATAAAACCACAAGCATAATAATTACTTCACTTTGTGGCATTTTAGGAATTGCTTTCAAGCCTTTATAATCGATAACTCCAATACCTACAGTTACTAAAATTCCAGCCAAAACAGCAGCAGGAATTTGAGAGGCAATAGGACCTAATGCCAATAATACAACTAGCAAAACAATGGCGGCCACCATACCTGATAGTTTGGTGGAACCTCCACTATTTATGTTAACAACGGTTCTTATGGTTGCTCCCGCTCCGGGTATTCCTCCAAAAATAGAGGCAATACTATTCCCAATTCCTTGCCCAATTAATTCTTGGTTAGGGTTGTGTTTTGTTTTTGTCATGTTGTCTGCCACCACAGAGGTCAGCAAAGAATCAATAGCCCCAAGAAATGCTAATGTGAGGGCTGTAAATATATAAGGTGATATTTGTCCAAGGCTAAAATTAGTAAACATTTCAAAATGTGGTATTGGAAATCCTGAAGGAATTTCTTGAATAGGGCGGTAGTCTAATTTTAAAAAGTAGGCCGTCAAACTAACCACCAGTAGCGCAACTAATGTACTAGGCACTTTGGGGGTGATTTTTTTAAAGCCGAAAATAATAAAGATAGTAACTAAGGCTAGCATAAATTCTAACCACTGTATTTGCCCCAATGCGCTTGGAAATCTTTTTAAAGCGCCTAGTACTCCAGAGCCTGCTGTCTTGGCAAGAATAGTAGCTTCTGCAGTTATTTCTTTTGGGGTTATTTCTTCTGCCCTAACAACTGTTTCTTTAAAATTTTCAAGCACTAGAATACCTTCTCCAGCTTCGTCTTTTAAAATTTTATCAAGCAGCACTTCTTGCGCTTGGGGTTTAAAAGAGTCAATAAATTGGGTGTCATCTGTGGTATAATACCCCACCATTGGCAGTAATTGTGTGACCAAAATAATAACTCCTATGGCGGTCATAAAACCAGAAACTACAGGATATGGTATGTACTTTATATACTTTCCAAAACCTAAAACCCCTAATATAATCTGGAACAAACCTGCCAATAAAAACACCAACAAAATAAAAGGCAAGGCCAGGTCTAAGTCTCCATTATTGGCAGCTACAATCCCAGCTATAATCACCATAGACACAGCTGTCATTGGTGCCGTTGGGCCAGATATCTGTGTGTTTGTACCGCCAAAAAGTGAAGCAAAAAACCCAATCATAATTGCGCCATATAGTCCTGCACTTGGCCCAAGACCAGACTGCACCCCAAAGGCCAGTGCTAGGGGTAAGGCAACAATACCTGCAGTAATACCTCCAAATAAATTACCTTGAAAATTTTTAAATATATTTTTAAACATATGATTTGTTTTTAGCTTTTGAAATACAATGAACTGCCTTTTACTAAAAGCAATTTTTTTTTATTTTGTAATAGAGAATACTATGCCCTGAGGGTTATAGCATTTGTGGAGGAGGAGCGGTTGGCTCAGTATATATGGTATTCCAATAGGTAGTTTCTGTCTCAAGGGGTTTTTTCAATGATCCTTGACACTTAAGTGGTCTTATAGAAACCAATACTTTTTCTGTTTCTAACTCAAAGGTATCTGTTTTAGATTCTTCTTGTGCTAAAAAAAAAGGAATGTCTGAGCTATGAAAACAACATTGCATTGCAATGGGCGCCGCCAAGCAGAGGGTGAAGATAAATAAAAATAGAAAGCTTTTTGTTTGCACGATTGAGGCTAAATTGTTGAACCTCAATATAAGATAAATGTTCTTGTTAAAAAAGCATAAAAGCTACAACTTCTTTAGCTCTGAGCTTGGCATCCATCCTTCTATGCCATTTACAATTGCTACGTGAGTCCATAAACCATCTGTTTCTAGAAGTTCTACTTTTGTTCCCTCGTGAATAACAAAGACCGTGTCGCTATTGTTTTTAGGCGCTGATTTAATATCTGTAGCTTCTGAGAAAACAATAGCAAATACATTTTTTTGCAGGTCTTTATAGCTAACAGAGGCCATGGTAAAAGCAAGCACAAATAAACAGCCACAAATTATTGCTGTAGTGAAAAACAGTCTCTTTTTTTGTTCTGCACTAGCAAAATAATACCTTAAAAACAGTAGCGAGAACAGGACACTAAATAAAACAGCCAAAAAAGCCCATCCATCAAAAGTAAATTGCCCTGCTATGGCAGTATACCATTTAGAAAAAATTGTTTTTGGCAACGGGGTAATGGCATCAACTTTGGCGTTTTGGGCAAAGACGAGATTTGTTTTAATCTGGGCGTCATTAGGCGCTAGAGCGAGGGCTTTTTCATAGTAATATATACTTGGTCCCACTTGGTTTAGCTTGTAATGTGCGTTGGCCATGTTATAATACAAGGCGGCGCTATGTTGGCCATTGTCTAGAATGGTATTCCATTGTTCAATGGCCTTTTTATAGGCTTCGTTTTTATAGTTTTGAGTTGCCTGATTAAACAAACCCTGAGCTTGCCCCTGGATACTACCTAGGATGAAAAACACACAAAACTTTATTAGATATTTCATCTTCTTATTGTATTTGTTTATCAATTTGTGAAATAGTGGCAACGGCTTTTTTATAATCTTGCTTTATAGTCACATCGCTTGTGGGAGTGTATCTTGCAAGTTCGCAGCTTTTTAATAATGTTTCAAAATCCAAAACTGCCGTGGCTGCTACTTTTCTCTCTAAAAGTAACTTTGCAATACGCTCTTTACTCATATCTGTTGTTTGTATATCTAATCTGGCTTTTAAATAGTTGTGAAGAGAACGCTCCAGGGCCTCATAAAAAATTGCTTTATTGTGTTTGTTTTTCCTAGCTTCTACCAAATATTTACGTGCCATTTTATTGGCTTTTCGCAATTTAAGTCCTTGAACATCTGCGCGCATAGACCTGTGCTTTTTACCAAGCAAAATAAACAGTGGGATAAGCCCCAAGGGGCCTAAAAGTAGTGCCCAAAACAGGTTTGATTTAAAAAAGGGAGCCGAAGCAATAGGAATTAAATCTGCATTTAATTTTATATATCTAAAGCGCTCCTCAATAATAAGAGGTTGGGTTTTCTGAATTTGGGTTTGTGCTATGGTTGGGTCTTGTTTTGGGGTAGACCCTGCCGTTACCCTTATAACAATCTGCTCAGAGGAAACACTCTGGTAGGTTTGAGTATCTGGATTGAAAAAAGAAAAAGAAATAGGGCTGATGGGATAGGTCCCTTTATTTTGAGGCACCAAGGTATAGGTTTGAGAAATAGACCCGCTTATCCCTGAGGCTCTTGTGCGGATATTTTCTTTACGCTGCGGCTCATACACCTCCAAAGTACTTGGCACTTTTAGGCTCGGTAGAGAGAGGGTGTTTAGATTTCCTTTACCAGAAACGGTAAGAGATACCTCAAGGGCCTGATCTACCTCCAAGACCTTTTTGTTTGGCGTTACACTGAAAGTGAAATCTCCCACAGCTCCAGTAAAATTATCTGGGCGATCTTTTGTTGGTAGGGATTTTACAGTAATGGTTCTTTTTCCTGCAGAGATGGTTTTATTAACTCTTGTTGTAAGACTTCTTCCAAAGATGTTACGTCTTTTTCCAGGCACGTCAATAGGAACATCTAGGGTTAAAGGTTCAATTTCTAGAGGTCCAGTTTTTTGAGGATACAACACAGTGGTTTTCAAAACAACGTACCTGTAGTCCTCCCCTTGGTATTTCCCTTCAAATAAATTCAGTTTTTGACTGTCAATATTTTTACTCCAAAAATCAGCATATCTAGGAGAATTTATTTCTCGCCATTGGCTGGTTATACTCACATTATTAGAAACATATAGTTTGTAGGTAATGGTGAGGCGTTGGTTAAGATATGGAGTAGGGTTTGATATTTCAGCTACTAGATGCACGTTTTGCTCTGCTATAACTTCTGGATTATTGCCCAAGCCATCTGAGGGTGTTTTTACCGCTGGGGTGATCTCAAGAGTTATAGAAGAGGTGGTGTAGGTTTCCCCAGAAACATAAATAGAAGCTTGGCCTATTCGCAAATTACCCTGTTTGAGGGGTGATAAAAAATAAGAGTAGGTTTTAGAATAGGTGCGCTTTCTATTGATATATGAGTTGCTAATAGATTGGTTTGGCCCCCCTACAACCCTAAACCCCTCAAAACTTGGCGGATTAAAATCATCGCCATCTGCATTCATGATAAAATCTACCCGAACTCGCTCATTAAGGCCCAATTTTTTGCGACTCACTTTTGTTTCAAAAGTGACCTGGGCTTGTGATGTGAAGGCAAATAACACAACAAAAAGAAAAAACCATATGTGTTTTTGTCTGTTCATGTTACCAATCTTTTTCAGATTTTATTTTTACGCCCTTTTGTTTTTTTGCATTGATTTTGTCTTGAACTTTCTTTTCTTGATTGTTCATAGACTCAAGCAGGTTTTTCACCTGTTGGGGAGACAGTTGCCCATCAGCAGGCTGCTGTTGTTGTTGGTCTTGTTTTGCCTGCTCGTCTTTAGGGTCTTTAGGTTCCTGCGGCTCTTTTTTGTCTTCTTGCTCATCCCCTTTTTTATCCTCTGGATCTTGGTTGTCCTTAGGGTCTTTTTCTTGGTCTTGGTTTTTATCTTGGTCGTCCTTTTTATCTTGCTGATCTTTTTTGTCTTGTTTGTCTTGCTCTTTTTCTTGATCATCCTCCCCTTCTTGCGGCGGGTTTTTCTCTAACAGATCTTTTGCTAGGGCCAAGTTGTAGCGGCTTTGATCATCAGAGGGGTTATTTCTAAGGGCATTTTTATAAGCCTCAACTGCTCCAGAATATTCTTTTTGGTTCATAAGCGCATTCCCTAAGTTATGGAAAGCTTGATGGGCTTGTGGTTTAGTTATTGCAACTTTTGCTGCATTTACAAACCTACTAAGCGCCTCTTCGTTTTTACTGTTTTTGTAGTAAGCGTTCCCTAAATTGTAGCTTCCTGTTGCCTTATTCTGGTCAATAGCGATGGCTTTCCTGTAAGCAACTTCTGCAGTAATAAATTCATTGTTTTCTATGGCAAGAGCCCCCTGGCTTAGGTGCAATGCTGCCTGGATAGCATCTTGTTCTAAGGCCTTAGAAACCTTGGTCTGTGAGGTCATTTGTAAAGCGCTACATACAACAATCATATACAAACAAGTTCTTTTTAAAAAGGTTTTGTAGTGGCTGTTGCCAATATATGTGTGGTATGTGTTTTTTAAACTGTAAGACATTACGAATCTGTTTTTTGTTGATTAAACAAATTGAGTTTGTTGATCCATTTTGTTTTGCGCTCTAAAAGTAACACATCAAGTACTAAAAATAATAAAGCGCCTGCCAAAAACCATTGAAACTGATCTTTAAAGTCTGAAAATTGCTTTGCATCAAACTCCTTTTTATCCATGCCCGCTAGTATGTTTTGTACTTGCTCTACAAGCTCTTTTGTGTTGCTGCCGTCGAGATACTCGCCATTTGCAGCCTGCGCAATCTCTTGCAAGGTCTCTTTATTGAGTTTGGTAATAACCACCTGGTTGTCTTTATCTCTCTTGTAGGATTGTAATACACCCGCGCGCTTTAAAGGAATTCTAGCTCCCGCTGGGGTTCCTACTCCAATGGTATAAATTTTTATGCCTTTTTTAGTAGCCTGAGCAGCAATACTTGCATAGTCTCCCTGGTGATCTTCACCATCGCTTATTAAAAACAAAACCCTGTTTTTTTGTTCAATGTCATTGTAATAGGTTTCTGCCATTTCTATGGCCTGGGTCATGGCAGTACCCTGAGAGCTTACCATGTTGGTGTTCATTCCAGACAAAAAAAGGCGTGCAGATGAAAAATCTGTGGTTATTGGCACCTGCGGAAATGCACTACCAGCGTAACCAATAATTCCAATTCTATCTCCGGCAAGAGTGTTAATTATCTGGCGCACTAATTGTTTTGATTTTTCTAAACGGTTGGGAGCTATATCTTCCGCTAGCATACTTGTTGATACATCTAGGGCAAATA
>Ga0307997_10001531_pt1 | contig 10870 bp, 9 predicted proteins | sample Davwhametageno36_FD_203165 | JGI IMG/M metagenome (GOLD analysis project Ga0307997, IMG submission 203165) | Marine microbial communities from Davis Island wharf, Antarctic Ocean - #36 | ecosystem: Environmental > Aquatic > Marine > Unclassified | place: Antarctic Ocean: Davis Island wharf...
TTGATTGGAGTGCAGCTTACCGCCGGTAGTTCTGATCTCATGCTATTTACTCGATCAGGTAAAGGCATTCGAATCAATGAAGAGGATGTTCGTGCTATGGGCCGAACTGCAGCGGGTGTTCGTGGCATTAAAATTAAAGCTGATGACGAGGTGATTTCTTTAATTGCAACTGATTCTGATGAAGGTGAAGTCCTTTTTGCAACTGAAAATGGTTATGGCAAGCGAACCCGAGTCAAAGATTTTTCAGTTCAAGGGCGAGGTGGTCAGGGCGTCATATCAATTCAAACCTCTGATAGAAATGGCCGTGTTGTTGGTGCGTTCAGGACACTCGGTGATGAAGAGGTCATGCTCATTAGTAATGCGGGTACATTAGTACGAACTCCCGTTCATGATATTTCTATTCTCGCCAGAAATACTCAAGGCGTTACCCTCATTAGATTGGGGGAGAATGAACAGCTAGTTCAAATTGAAGCGGTAGCGGCGAGCACTATAGACGATGATTCTAATCTTGAAGAAGAATCGTTAGAGGGTGAGGATTAATCGCTAATTACAATATGAATGATTCCAGCAAAAGTGATGAGTCACTGCAAAAACTACGAAATCAAATCGATAATATCGATAGCCAGCTCTTGGATTTATTCAATCAGCGCGCTAGTTGTGCTATCAGGGTGGCTGATGTTAAAAAAGCAGCAAGCGAAGACTCTGGGGAGGCTATTAATTTCTTTCGTCCAGATCGTGAAGCTCAGGTCATTCAACGCATTAAGTCAGACAATAAGGGCCCATTAAGTGATAACGAAGTAGGGCGTCTAGTTCGCGAAGTAATGTCTGCTTGCCTAGCGATGGAACAACCCTTAAAAATTGCCTACCTCGGACCGGAAGGTACTTTTACTCAAAGTGCGGCTTTAAAACATTTTGGGCACTCTGTCTCGACAGTGCCGATGAGCAGCATTCCCGATGTGTTTAATTCTGTAGAATCAGGGCATGCTGACTACGGTCTGGTACCGGTAGAAAATTCGACGGAAGGTGTCGTTAGCCATACACTGGATACTTTTGTTGATTCTAAACTGAAAATCTGTGGAGAAGTAGAGATACGCATTCATCATCACTTGGTGAACCAGTCTCAGGATGTTTCAAAAATCACCCATATTTATTCTCATCAGCAATCATTTGCACAGTGTAGACGCTGGTTGAACCAGAATTTTCCAGATATTGAACTTATACCGGTTAGTAGCAACGCTGAAGCCGCTAGAATTGCAAGTCTAGATGAAGCCGCCGCTGCCATTTGTGGATTGCCGGCTGTTGAGGTGTTTGAACTGGCTATTTGTTTCGAGAACATTGAAGATTTGTCTGATAATACAACACGCTTTGTTATTATTGGTCATGAGGAGATTGCTCCTAGTGGTAATGATAAAACATCAATGTTGATTTCGACTAAAAACTATCCAGGAGCATTGCTTGGTTTATTGCAGCCATTAGCAGACAATAATATTAGCATGAATAAAATTGAGTCGCGTCCCGCTCCAGAGCGAAAATGGGAATACATTTTCTTTATTGATATTGATGGTCATCAGAATGTCGGAAGTGTTGAGAAAGCATTGATTGGTCTTAAAGAGCAAGCTGCGTTGTTTAAAATTCTAGGTTCTTATCCTAAAGCTTTATTTTGAATCTAATTAAAGATGAGGCAAATAATAGCTATGGACATTATTAAACCACTTGTCATTAAAACCCTAAAGCAGCTGTTATGATCAAACGATTGGCTATTATTGGTGTCGGCTTAATCGGCAGTTCTCTGTCGCTTGCATTAAAGCAGGCAGGCGCTGTAGGGCATGTTGTTGGTTGTGGACGCAACCATGCTAACCTCCAAAAAGGCATTGATTTAGGCGTAATTGATAGCTACTGCGAGAGTGTATCAGAAGCGGTTAAAGACGCAGACGTTGTTGTAGTTGCTGTCCCATTGGGAACCATGCAAGACATATTTGAACAAATGAGCAGTACACTATCAAGCCACACCGTTGTGACTGATGTTGGTAGTACCAAAGGTTCGGTTATTGAAGCCGCTAGGGTTGGGTTAGGGCAGTGCTGGCATCAATTTGTGCCTGGCCATCCTATTGCCGGGTCAGAGAAAAGTGGAATTGAAGCAGGCACGGTTGGACTCTATCAAAATAAAAAAGTTATTCTTACCCCCTCACAGCAGAACTCACAATCGAGCATCGATAAAGTTGCCGATATGTGGCAGCAATGTGGTGCCCATATTGAGTACTTGAGTGTCAAACAGCACGATAAAGTATTAGCCGCAACATCCCACCTACCTCATTTATTGGCGTTTTCGATGGTAACTTACCTGTCTGGGTTAAATGATCATGACGAAATCTTCAAATATGCAGCCGGTGGCTTTAGGGACTTTACTCGAATCGCATCAAGTGACTCAGTTATGTGGCGTGACGTATGTTTGGCCAATGGTGAAGCTCTCATTGAGCTAATCGATGGCTACAAAAAAGAGCTAGATGGAGTGGCGGAAGCAATTAAGCAGCACGATGCTGAAAAGCTATTAGAACTGTTTGGCAAAGCAAAATTAGAAAGAGACATCCTAGTAGGCAATTGTTAATGATCAATCCTGAATTCAATTTAAAATCTAGTTTCATCTGTTCACCCGGCGGTTCAGCTGGTGGTTTAATTAGAGTGCCTGGTGACAAATCAATCTCGCACCGATCTATTATATTGTCATCAATCGCTGAAGGTACCAGTCACATTACTGGATTTTTACAAGGTGAAGATAGCCTCAATACGATGAGGTCATTTCAGGCTATGGGTGTCGATATTAAGCACATAGATGACCAAATTGTGGTGACTGGTGTTGGATTGCATGGTTTGAGGCAACCTGATGAAAGTCTCAATATGGGTAACTCCGGTACTGCGATGCGATTACTGCTCGGTTTATTGGCAGGGCAAAAATTCAATACAATACTGGTAGGTGATGAGTCTCTATCTGAGCGGCCGATGAATCGAGTGATTAATCCTTTGATTGCGATGCAAGCCAAAATTAATAGCGATGCCAACGGTACGGCACCTTTGACGGTGACTGGAAATTCAACATTAAGCGCAATTGATTACCGCCTACCGATGGCTTCCGCCCAAGTTAAGTCTTGCATTTTGTTGGCGGGTCTCTATGCGAAAGGTGAAACTGTCGTTACTGAACCGGCACCCACACGAGATCATACTGAAAGAATGTTACGTGGATTTGGCTGTCAGGTTGAAACTAAGGGTGCAGTTATTAAGCTAAAAGGAAAGCAAACCTTAATTGCGAGTGATATTGAAGTGCCCGCTGATATATCTTCAGCCGCATTCTTTCTGGTAGCGGGGAGTATTTCTATTGGTACTGAATTGACGTTGACTCATGTCGGAATTAACCCAACAAGGACTGGCGTAATCGATATACTTAAATTAATGGGTGCCGACATTACAATAATTAACGAGCGTGATGTCGGTGGTGAGCCAGTCGCTGATTTAGTTGTTCGCAGTGCTAAACTAAAGGGCATTAATATTCCTGAAGATTTAGTACCATTAGCGATAGACGAATTTCCCGTTCTGTTTATAGCTGCAGCCTGTGCGGAAGGTAAAACAACGTTGACCGGCGCTGAAGAATTACGAGTAAAAGAAAGTGATCGTATCCAGGTAATGGCAGACGGCCTTATCACACTAGGAATCGATGCCACCCCCACCGCGGATGGAATATGTATTCAAGGTGGTGTTATTGGTGGCGGAGAGGTTGAGTCGCATGGTGACCATCGAATCGCAATGGCGTTTAGTGTGGCTTCAATCTGCGCGATTGATACAATCACCATTAATGATTGCACCAATGTTAATACATCGTTTCCAGGTTTTGTAGATCTGGCAACTAGTACAGGAATGAAGGTTAAAAGTTTATGACTGAAAAGAACGCATCTTATGTAATCACCATTGACGGTCCGAGTGGTTCTGGTAAGGGTTCTCTTGCCATACGGTTAGCGAATCAATTCGGATTTAATTTGTTGGACAGTGGTGCCATTTACCGTTTGGCTGCATTGAAAGCGATACAACAATCAGCCGATGTTAATAACGAATTGAGTGTGCTGGATGCCATTACTGATATTGATATTCGTTTTGAAATGGGTGAATCACTCAGTATTCCTTTTCTGGATGGTATCGATGTTTCAACTCAAATACGAGAACAGTCAACCTCAGAAGCTGCTTCAATAATTGCCCAATATTCTGGTGTACGAGAACAGCTATTAACCTTGCAACAAGATTTTTTTCAGGCACCGGGATTAGTGGCTGATGGCCGTGATCTAGGCACTGTTGTGTTTCCACAGGCAAGATTTAAGTTCTTTTTGAATGCTTCTGTCGAAATAAGAGCTCAAAGGCGATATAACCAGTTGATTGCTATGGGTATATCGTCTAATATCTCAGAGCTTCAAGCTGATATAGTTGAGAGGGACGATCGAGATCGTAATCGAACCGAATCGCCTCTTATACCAGCTTCTGATGCCATCGTAGTGGACTCAAGTATGCTTGACTTGGAACAAGTGATCGATTTGGTTACTGCCCATATCAATCAAGAAGTTATTGAGAAAACTTAACTAGTCCAAGTAGACTCACTGTCTACCTGGTTTTTTAACTTAGCGTAATGATGAAAGCGTTTCCTCGAAATAGAATATAAACGTCTTTCAAAGTTATAGAATCATTATTAGGAAATACCTCATGTCAGAAAATTTTGCAGAAATGCTTGAAGAAAGCATTACTCAAATGAATATGCGCGTTGGTGAAATTATCACTGGCGAAGTTGTCGATATTAATCGTGACGTAGTTATCGTCAATGCTGGATTAAAATCGGAAGGCGTCATTCCAAGAGAGCAGTTTTATAACGAAAGTGGTGAACTTGAAGTCGCTATTGGCGATATCGTTGAAGTTGCATTAGAAGCAATTGAAGACGGTTATGGAGAGTCACGTCTTTCAAGAGAGAAAGCGAAGCGTGCAAGAGCCTGGACTCGTCTGGAAGAAGCTCAAGCGAACGATGAAATTATTACAGGACGTTTTACTGGTAAAGTTAAAGGTGGTTTTACTGTCGATATTGGTGAAATTCGTGCTTTCTTACCGGGCTCGCTAGTTGACGTACGTCCAGTACGTGACACTGCTTATCTTGAAGAAAAAGAACTCGAATTTAAAATCATTAAGCTTGATCAGAAACGCAACAACGTTGTCGTCTCTCGTCGTGCAGTAGTTGAGAAAGAATTCAGCGAAGAGCGTGAGAAGTTACTTGAGAACTTGAAAGAAGGCGAACGTGTTAAGGGTATCGTAAAGAACCTAACTGATTACGGCGCATTTCTTGATCTCGGTGGCATTGATGGTCTTCTACATATCACAGATATGGCTTGGAAGCGTGTTAAGCATCCATCAGAAGTGGTTGAGATTGGTCAAGAAATTGATGTTGTTGTACTTAAGTTTGATCGCGAAAAGAACCGAGTTTCACTAGGTCTTAAGCAAATGGGTGATGATCCATGGGCTAACATCATGCGTCGTTATCCAGAAGGTCAGCACTTGTTCGGTCATATCAGCAATATCACTGATTATGGTTGTTTTGTTGAAATTGAAGATGGCGTTGAAGGTCTAGTACACGTCTCTGAAATGGATTGGACTAACAAAAACGTTAATCCTAATAAAGTTGTCACGTTGGGTGATGAAGTTGAAGTGGTTATTCTTGAAATTGACGAAGAGCGTCGAAGAATTTCATTGGGCATGAAGCAGTGTAAGCAAAACCCATGGGATGAATTTGGTGCTACTAGTAACAAAGGCGACATCATTTCAGGTAAAATTAAATCGATTACTGACTTTGGTATCTTCATTGGATTGCCGGGTAATATTGATGGTTTAATTCACTTAACGGATCTTTCTTGGAATAAGCCAGGTGAAGAAGCAGTTCGTGACTATCAAAAAGGTCAAGAGCTTGATGCAATGGTTCTTTCCATTGATCCAGAGCGCGAGCGTATTTCATTAGGTATCAAGCAAATTGAAAAAGATCCTTTTGCCAGCTACATGTCTGACAAGCCAAAAGGTAGTATTGTTACTGGTACAGTTATAGCGGTTGATGCGAAAGCAGCTACTATTGACTTAGGTGACGGCATTGAAGGCTTATTAAGAGCGTCTGAAATGGCCAAAGATCGTGTTGAAGATGCGAGATCTTTCATGAATGAAGGTGATCAAATCGAAGCCAAGATTACTGGTATGGATCGCAAAGGACGTAGTGTTTACTTGTCAATTAAGGCAAAAGATACTGACGAAGAGCAGGAAGCATTGCAAGATTATGGCACTAGTAATAATGAAGGTGCTGCAACCACTAGCTTTGGTGACTTGTTAAAAGAGAAAATGGATTCGTAGGTTACCTTTTATAAAGTAGCCCGATGATTAAAGGTGGCATAGTGATGCAGATTGCTATGCCATTTTTTTAATTTTTAGTTGGAGATTGTGATGAAGGAATTAGATTTTATACCATCATTAACTAAATCAGACTTGATAGATAACCTATCAAGAAATCAAACTCATCTTGCCTATAAAGATGTCGAATTAGCGGTCAAAAGTCTAATCGAAATGATGAGTAGTTCTTTATCCGCAGGTAAAAGAATAGAAATTAGAGGTTTTGGAAGTTTTAGCCTCCATTATCGGCCCCCAAGAACTGGCAGAAACCCAAAATCAGGTGACAAAGTGAGTCTTGCTGGTAAGTATGTGCCCCATTTTAAGCCAGGTAAGGAACTGCGAGACCGGGCTAACAGCTTATTATAGACCTGTTCGATGATTGCGGTTATACGCTCAAATATAACTTTATTTTTTAACTAAGCCGGGTCGTTCACAATGGATTTTTGGCTTTTATCCCTAGTCATTGTCTCAATTTCTGTTGGGTGGGTCATTGGTCGTTGGCTCCCATTCAAAAAAAAATATAGGGACAATCAGTTTGAAAATTACTCTGACTCTTATGCTCAGGGCCTTAATTACCTGCTCTCAGACGACTCTGAAAATGCTATTAAGGTTTTCGCCAACATTATAGAAGTTAGTCCTAGTAGAATAGAGATTCATTTATCTCTGGGTAATTTTTTTCGTTCGAAGGGCGAAGTTGATCAAGCCATTAAAGTGCATCAAGAGTTACTTGCTTTAACAGACTTAAGTCAAATGCAGCGAAATACTGTTATTGCAGAACTGGCTAATGACTACCTTAAAGCTGGATTGTTAGGTCGTGCTGAACAATTATTTAAAGAATTGATTGGGCTCGATAAAAGTCACACGGCGGCCTATGGCTCTTTGCTCGATATATATATCACTCAAAAATCTTGGAATGAAGCCATAATTTACGCTCAAATTCTGTTTGATAGGCAGTCTGATGGAGCATCTGCTACGTTGAGTCAATGCCTTTGTGAAGGGGCTGAAGAGGCTTTAACCAAGGGCAATACACAAAAAGCAAAAACCAACTTGACTAAGGCACTAGAAGCTGACAAAAATTGTATTCGCGCTACATTGTTACTAATTCAATGGCATCTGAACGCCCAAAACAACGCACAAGCCCAAAAGATCTTCCAGCTTATAATTATTAAAAATCCCGAATATATGACGTTGTATATCGAACCTGCTAAGCATATTTTCTTGCACGCTAACGAGTTGGATAAATATGAGTTATTTTTACAACAACAATATCAGCAGCAACCATCGACTCAGCTTGCTATTGCTTTATTAGAACACTATTTGGCAACCAATAAATTAGCCCAAGCTCGGCAATTTTTATCCGAAGTATTGGATAAAGTATTGTCCTTTGGTGCATATGATCTTGCTTTGCAATTTATCCGGTCTGATTCCACAGAACGAACTGATAGCTGGCAAGGTCTATCAAATCTTCTGAAGCTGATGCAGGAAAAAAAGACTCAATTTGTCTGCACTCAATGTGGTTATGGAAGCCAATCGATACAATGGCATTGTCCTAGCTGTAGAAGGTGGTCTTCAATGAAACCCGTTTAGTGATTATCCTAATTGTCTATTTCACTAGTTAATAAACATGAGACCTAATTAATGAACAGGAATGAATCTCGAGTCATAGTAGCGTTGGATTTCTATGATCAAAAACAGGCTTTGGCATTTGTTGCAAAAACAAGTCCTGACCTTTGCAAATTGAAAATTGGTAAAGAGTTATTTACTTCAACAGGCCCTCAGTTGGTAGAAAAACTCGTTAACAAGGGGTTTGATGTTTTTTTGGATCTTAAATTCCACGATATACCCAATACCGTTAAAAAAGCGGTTTATGCAGCGTCACAGTTGGAGGTATGGATGCTTAATGTTCACGCTATTGGTGGTCAGTCAATGTTACGTGCTGCACGAGAGGGGATTGATATGGCTGGCAATCGGCATCCACTGCTGATTGCGGTGAGTGTGCTTACCAGCCTATCTCCCTCCGATTTGTTACAACTAGGCATTAGCGAAGCATTACCTGATTTTGTAAAGAGACTGGCAGGAATGGCAATTAATGAGGGGCTTGATGGGTTGGTCTGTTCAGCACAAGAAGCTAGCTTTTTACGGGAATCATTTGGTAAAAGTCCACTATTAGTCACACCAGGCATAAGGCCTGACTGGGCGGCGACAGATGATCAGTATCGAATTATGACACCTCAACAGGCAATCCAAAATGGCGCTAGTTATTTGGTGATTGGGCGGCCAATTACACAGCATAAAAACCCTGCTGAGGCGCTTGAAATGGTCAATCAAACTTTAGTGATTTAAGGGGTTTGTTTGTTATATTGTGTTTACAAGCATTCGCAGCTGAGCTGGTGACAGCCAGAGCTTGAATCGTTACACTACGGTTATGGTTTGCGTTATGACTGACTAAACAAGCTTAACTATCACCCTGTTTTACTATTTTCCTATTAACAGTAGATGACTTAAAAAATTATTATGGATCCTAACTTTTTAGAATTTGAACAACCTATTGCCGAGCTACAGGCAAAGATATCTGAGTTACGTTATGTCACGGATGACTCTGAAATTAATATTTCTGAAGAAATTAATACCCTTGAAAATAAAGTTGACAGCCTGACTTCGAATATTTTTTCGAAATTAACGCCGTGGCAAATCTCACAGTTATCACGCCATCCGAGTCGTCCCTATACGCTTGACTATATTGAACGCATTTTTACTGATTTTGAGTTTTTACACGGTGATCGAGCCTTTTCCAATGACTATCCCATTATTGGTGGCATCGGACGGCTTAACGGTAAACCTGTTATGGTGATTGGCCATCAAAAAGGACGTGATACCAAAGAAAAAATAAAGCGTAATTTTGGCATGCCTCGGCCGGAAGGCTATCGTAAAGCACTTCGTCTAATGCATATGGCTGAAAAGTTCAAAATGCCGTTGATTACCTTGGTTGATACTCCAGGAGCCTACCCAGGTATTGGCGCAGAAGAGCGAGGTCAAAGTGAGGCCATTGCACGTAACTTATATGTATTGGCTGATTTAAAAACGCCCGTTATTTGCACCATTATAGGTGAGGGTGGATCTGGTGGTGCACTGGCAATTTGCGTCGGTGATCGTATTAATATGCTTCAATACTCAACTTATTCCGTTATTTCCCCTGAAGGCTGCGCGTCTATATTGTGGAAAAGTGCGGACAAAGCTCCTCAGGCAGCTGAGGCAATGGGCATTACGGCCGATCGTTTATTCTCACTTAATCTGGTGGATGAAGTAATAAATGAACCCTTAGGTGGTGCGCATCGTGATTACGATCAAATGGCTGAAACGCTTAAACGAAACCTCATTGAAAATATTGAAACACTGGAGTCAGTGAGTATCGATAAACTACTAGATCAGCGTTATAAAAAGTTAATGAGCTTTGGTAACTATAAAGAAGCCTAATGTCATAATCGTTATCACATAGAGGCCAACCTTTACACCACGGTTCATTAACACGATTTTTAAAATAAAATGAAACCTTGTCCAAGTCAGATAGAACTATTAACGCATTGCCTTGATTTGCTACCAGCGAGTCAAGGCAATTTCGTTCTGGCCTACAGCGGTGGTCTTGACTCTTGCGTTCTACTGCATTTATTGGCCAATAGTGACTTAAAACCGGCTCTTCAATTATGGCATGTTAACCATGGACTCCAGCTTGAAGCGGACAACATGACTAAGTTTTGTCAGCAGCAAGCCATGGCTTATAGCCTTGAACTCACCATTAGCCATCTTAATTTAAAATCAACTCATTCCAACATCGAGGCTATTGCAAGAACTGCGCGCTATGCATTGTTTGCAAAAGGTCTCACACACAATGATTGCCTTCTGACGGCTCATCATTTAGATGATCAGGTTGAAACTTTTCTACTTAATGTGCTCAGAGGTTCCGGTAGTGCTGGCCTTCGTGGTATCGCTGCACAAAGGTCAATTGCAATGTCGCAGCTTATTCGACCGTTGCTTCATTTTAAACGGGAAACACTGCTCGATTACGCGAAACAGAACAAACTCGAGTGGTTCGAAGACCCGAGCAATCAATCGCTTCAATTTAATCGAAATTATATACGCCATAAGGTAACACCGATCATTCAAGAGAGATGGCCAAACTATCAATATTCGATTGCAACAGTGTGTAACATTCAGGCAGAAACCCAACAACTACTCGATGACTTAGCGGCTATCGATTACGCGACGGTTAGTGTTTCAAGTGATAATTCGGCATTAGCGAAGTTAGTGCCGACCTTAAATAAGGATGCCCTAGGCTCACTGTCATTAGCTAGGCAAAAAAATGTACTTCGTTATTGGCTTCGAATAAATGAGCGTGAGAATTTGCCAAAAGCACGTCTAGAAAGTT
>Ga0307997_10001534_pt1 | contig 10868 bp, 9 predicted proteins | sample Davwhametageno36_FD_203165 | JGI IMG/M metagenome (GOLD analysis project Ga0307997, IMG submission 203165) | Marine microbial communities from Davis Island wharf, Antarctic Ocean - #36 | ecosystem: Environmental > Aquatic > Marine > Unclassified | place: Antarctic Ocean: Davis Island wharf...
TTTAAATATGTTTTGCATTAACCTATTCCTCTGGGAATTTTATATTTAAGATATTTATACAGGCCAGCCACCCTATATAGGGGCTAACCTCGCAGTCGAAAGTTAATTTAGGTATAACCATACTACCTATCGTCTCACAGCCAATTGGCCGCAGCGAAGAGCTGAGTATATCCGTTTCTAGAGCAGGAGTTCAAACCTTAATTGCACCCTTAGTGTGGACAGATTCATGTTTTTAGTCAATTTAGTGGATTTTCCTAATTGCTCATACTTTTTATAGACTCTTCAGCAAGGCCCAAATATCCTGCTATACTTATCTGCTTTACTACTTCATCCACTTATTTAAAGAGTTGCCTCATGCCTATCCGGATTCCAGATGCCTTACCTGCCGCCAGCGTACTGCAACAAGAAAACGTGTTTGTAATGACGGAAACACGCGCCCTTAACCAAGACATTCGTCCACTCAAAGTCATCATTCTCAATTTGATGCCAAAAAAGATTGAAACCGAAAATCAAATTATGCGGTTATTATCTAATTCTTCTTTACAGGTGGATGTAGAGCTATTGCGGGTGGATAATCGCACGAGTAAAAACACGCCTTCGGAACACCTCAATAGTTTCTACCGTAACTTTGAGCAAATTAAAGACCATAATTATGACGGTCTTATTATTACAGGTGCCCCACTGGGCCTAGTGGCCTTTGAAGATGTTATTTATTGGCCCCAAGTGGACGAAATTATTCAATGGTCTCGTACCCACGTGACCTCCACTTTATTTTTGTGCTGGGCGGCTCAAGCCGGTTTAAAGTCTTTATACGACTTACCCAAACAAACACGTGCACAAAAGTTATCTGGCGTGTACACGCAAACGGTGAATCCTGGGCATGATGTTCTCACGCGAGGCTTTGATGACCAATTCTTGGCACCTCAGTCGCGCACGGCAGATTTCCAAGTCGATTACATTCACGCTCATACTGACCTCATCATCTTGGCCCAGTCTGATGCTTCTGGCGCCTATTTGATGACCAGTGAAGATCGCCGTCAGGTTTACATTACCGGTCACCCAGAGTACAGCGCTAAAACCTTGGCAGACGAATACCACAGAGACCAGGCTGCGGGCTTAAACCCTATGCTGCCCATCAACTACTTTCCCAATGATGATGCTAGTGCTACGCCTAAAGCGTCGTGGCGCAGTCATGGCTATTTATTCTTTAGTAACTGGCTCAACTACTGCGTTTATCAAGCCACTCCATTTGATTTAGAAGAGATGGCACCCACACTAGATTAAGTGAGTGGGTGTTCATCTAATTGAGTGCTTCGTAAAGCTTGAGCCCCCATCTGCAGTGACCCAGCCAAGGCGCTGAGCTACACATAGCAAGGTAAAGCAAACTCAGCTACTAAACCACAGCTCATGTCAGAAAATATCTTGCATCTGTTGCAGGTAAGGCGTGGGATCTCCTAGGTGCTCTGCCACCCAGCTGGGTTGATGGTAGGTCTCTAAATAACGGTCGCCGCCATCACACAAAAGAGTCACGATAGAGCCCTTAATACCTTGGGTTTTCATTGTTTGTGCCACGCGCATGGCGCCCCATAAATTAGTCCCCGTGGAAGGCCCCGCTTTACGGCCCGTTTGCTGTGCTAACCAGAGCATAGCTGCAACGCTAGCTAAATCTGGTACTTGGATCATTTCATCAATCACATTGGGCATAAATGAGGCCTCTACTTGGGGCCTGCCAATGCCCTCAATACGGCTGCTAATACCCGTAACTATAGTTGGATCTTGGGCCATGTAACTGGGATAAAAGGCCGAGTTTTCTGGGTCGACTACCACCAGCTTTGTGTCATAACCTAAATAACGGATATAACGACCCAATGTCGCCGAAGTGCCTCCTGTGCCCGCACTCATTACCATGGCATGGGGGATAGCATGAGGCTCGCTAGACATCTGTTTAAAAATACTCTCAGCAATATTGTTATTACCGCGCCAGTCTGTTGCCCTTTCTGCATACATAAATTGATCCATAAAATAGCCACCCGACTGTTGCGCCAGCAAAACTGCGGCTGCATGCATTTTTGTAGCACAATCAACAAAATGACAAAGGCCACCAAAGCCCTCGATTTGGGCGATCTTTTGCGCTGAGGTAGACCTTGGCATAACGGCAATAAACGGCACACCAATAAGCTTGGCAAAATAGGCTTCCGAAACTGCTGTGCTGCCCGATGACGCTTCTACAACGGTGGTATTGGCATCGATTTTTCCGTTACACAAGGCATATAGAAACAAAGACCGAGCCAATCGATGTTTTAAACTCCCCGTGGGGTGAGTACTCTCGTCTTTTAGGTATATATCAATACCCACAAATTTGGGCAGCGTTAGCTTGATTAAGTGGGTATCTGCTGAACGTTGATAGTCTGCATTAATAGCGCCAATTGCAGTGTTAATCCAAGGTCTCATTCACTTTTCCTGAGGTCAATTTAAAGTATGTCGATGCGGCCATCTTGGATAGCACGGGCTTTTTTGCTGAGCTGTAATTCGCGATAGGAAACATAAGCACCACTGGTACAAATGATAGCAATTCCCAGCCATACATAAATGTCTGGGAAAAAATCAAATGCAAAATAACTGATGGCCGTAGCTGCTACAATTTCGAAATAATTGAAAGGGCTCAACTGCGAAGCCGTGGCATATTCACACGCCATAATAATAAAAAAGTGTCCCATGGCTGCAAATAATCCCATGCTGGCCATCATCACCCAACCTGTTGCATCTGGCATTTTCCACACATTACTTAACAGCACGATGGGTGTCAGTACCAGTACCCCGCCAACGGCCGTGTAAAACAGCGTTAGCAATGGGGCTGCTGAGGCACTCAGCTTGCGGGTAAACATAATGTAAAAAGCGTAAGTCACACCCGCTAACAGCCCCCAAAGAATGGTAGGTGAAAAGCCGTCTGCCGTGGGTCTTAATACAATTAAAACCCCCACAAATCCAAGCACTACAGCAAGGCCCCTTAATGCATCAAAAGACTCTCCCAGCCAGAACGGCGCAACGACCGCCACCACTAAGGGGGAGATAAACAGAAGCGTTAAAGCCGTTGGAATGGGGTTATCTTTGATGGCAAAAAAGAAAGACACCGTGGTGATGGTGAGCATCAAACTGCGCACCAACTGAAACCAAGGCTGTGGTGGTATGCGCCACCAAACAATGCCTTTCCAAGCAAGTAAAGGCATCAACCAAAGTCCGTGAAATACAAACCGCGCCCAAGTGATTTCTATGACCGCATAATCAACTGACAAAAGTTTAGCAAACAAGTCCAGTATCGGCACTAAAACCATGGCTAGCATCATTAACCCCATGCCAATAAGTGGGTTTTTTTTATGTTTTTCCAATGTCTATCCTTGTAGAAGCCAGCAGCGGCTACTTTAGCCCAAGTTTTTTGCCTTGCATAGGCCTTTGATGAGGATATAAGATGAAACTCCTGCGTTAACCTTTATGTACTTTATGGAACCTCTTATGCCCTTAATCACTGTAGAACTTTTTGAAGGCCGTTCGGTCGAGCAAAAACGTCAAATCGTTGCCGGACTCACTAAAACCATGTGTGACATTACTGGCGGCGCACCCAGTGCTGTGCAGGTTATGATTCGTGATGTACCCAAGTCTGATTGGGGCTTTGGGGGCGAACTGTGCAGCGATCTGTTCCCGGATAAATAGCATCATGCCCAAGCAAATCATTTGTTTTGTCTCATTATTATGCTGGGGGCTTATCTGGCCTTTGACCAGTTTTGCTGCTGAAAGCTTTAATATTTTGCTTTATCATCACGTTAGCGCCACTATGCCCCGCTCTACTTCCCTAACACCGGCGGAATTTAAAGGGCATTTAGAGTATTTAAAGGTCAATGATTATAATGTGATCGATCTGGCAGCAGCCATAGCGTCGGTCAAGCATGGCCAACCGCTACCCGAAAAAGCCATTGTTATTACCTTTGATGATGCTTGGCGCGATATCTACCTACATGGCTTTCCCTTGTTAAAACAGTATGATTACCCCTTTACTGTGTTTGTAAACACCGACCCTGTGGATCAAAATAACAGCTATACCATGACCTGGGATATGCTCAGGGACCTTAAAAAACACGGTGCCACCTTAGCCAACCATACCCGAGACCACGCCTACCTGGTGCGTAAACCTATTTACGATGAGTCATGGTTAATCGCCACCTTAAACAACATTAACTATGCTCAGCAGCGTTTAACAGACGAACTTGGACCCGTACCCAAATGGCTGGCTTATCCGTTTGGTGAATACAACGACCAACTTAAGCTTGCGCTAAAACAACAAGGCTATATTGCCTTTGGACAACAATCAGGTGGTGTTGCTGAGTTTTCTGATTGGCAGGCGTTACCAAGGTTCCCCGCCGCAGGGACTTATAGCAATCTAACGACCCTTAAAACCAAGCTTGCATCTCAACCCTTTCCTGCCCGTTATTCGGCGTTTGCCAACCCTGTTGTTCGTTCAGATCAAGCCGAGTCGAGCCAACCGCTATTAAGCGTCGAACTCACCCAAGCGCAAAAACCAGGTGTGAGGCAGCAATTGTCTTGTTTTATTGGGGGCGAAAGGCAAATGCCCAACTGGCAAGACCCTATGAACTTTACCGTGCAAGCCACTCATGCTCTGGGTCAAGGGCGTAACCGGTACAACTGTACGGCGCCCATTTGGGGACAAAAAAACTACTATTGGTTATCCCATCAGTGGTTGGTTTATGATGGCACAGCGCCACCCAAAGAATAACAGGGCACCCGATCAAAGCCCTTTTTTAAGGCTGCAATACCTCATAATCATGCTGGGCCTGCTTAGCCTTTTGGCTATGACTGGCTAATGGCTTGCTTGGAGTATTGCTGTCACACACATCACCTTGGATACTAGTATGGTAGGTTAACCAAGTATCGGTGGCCAGCCAAACACCATCAGCATCAGTGACACTGACTGGGGGTAGGAGCGTGTTCAGTTCGTCTAGGGACATACTTGACCCAATTTAAGTTATCTGCCTTCTCCTTATCGACACCTTAGCATTAAGGTTTAGTCACATCCTCCTTTAGGGTTTTAGTGGGTGCTTCATCAACCTGTTCATGAGCGGCTAGGTAGAGCTCTTTAGAAGAGTACTGGTTTGATGGTTCGGCCACAAAGGGTTGCACTGGCTTGATAAAAATAGCTTGATACACTCTGCGATAGATCGCCAAAGCAGCCAGTAAAGCACTGGTTACTGCACTGACTATAAATAAGGCTTGTACGCCCAATAAATCGATGAGTGGTCCCACTAGAATGGGCCCACTAATGGCACCCAAGCCGTACACAATAAGAATTGCACCCGCAATTTTAACCCGCAACTCAGGGCCAACAATGTCGTTAATGAGGGCGACTGCAAGGGAATATAAGGTAAACAAAAAGGCACCATAACAAGCCACAGCAAACCAAATGAACTCTGGCCCGTAATGGGTGGCCCACAGCACCGCCACCGCTGATACAGAGATACAAAGGGGCACAAACATCATTAACCAACCCCGGCCAATCTTGTCTGATAATCGTCCTAAGGGCCACTGCAATACCAAACCACTAATAAGTAAGGTGGCTGTAAACTGAGGAATTAAGCTGGCATCTCCTAACACTTGAAGGGCATAAACGGGGGCAAAAGCATGCACACTGGCATTACTGGCCCCTGCCACGAACACGCCTAAGATGGCCAAGGGGCCGACTTGAGTCAAGAGCCCAAAAGAAAGTTTACTGCTGGTTGTGATAATGGGTGCAGACTGTTTGGTTAACAATACGGGAATGAGGGCCAAGGAAAAAATGATAGACGCTAAACTGAATAATTGGAATTGACCAACATCTCCCAAATTCAATAAAAACTGGCCACAGCCTGCAGCCATATAATTCACCATCATATAACTAGACAGCACACCCCCTCTTTGATGACTGGGTGTCGCTTCATTGAGCCAGCTTTCTGTGACGATGATTAATCCAGCCATGCAAAACCCAGAAATCAAACGCAACAGCATCCAATGGCTTACTTCTAAAAACAGAGGATGTAACAAAGCCGTCGCAGACATCAGTGATGCAAACACTGCAAAAGCCCGTATATGGCCAACCCTAACGATAATGCGCACCGCGAACAGGCCCCCCAACAAGAGGCCTAAAAAATAGCTGGCCATAATAAATCCGAGCCAACTGGTAGTCACACCTTCAAGAGTGGCACGCAAGCCTAACAGAGAATTAAAAAGACCATTAGCTAACAGTAAAAAGCCATAGCTTAATAATAAAGAAAATATAGATCGAAAAACAGAAAACACGCCGCTGACCTGCATTACCGTGGTTATCAATGATAATAGAATATACTAAGCAGCAAGCTTTTGACTAGACTGAGCCCACAAATAATGACCCTCATATGCCTATAAGAGCCACCATTTCGACAGGCTTAATAAGGGTCGTTAATGCATTGCCTACTTACCCTTTGCGGCAATGATATTAGCCACGTTAACCACGTTCTCAGCCATGCGAGCAGACGCAGCGTCAATCATCTTGCCATCAAGTTGGGCGGCTCCTTGGCCTTTGGCTTGCGCTTCTGCAAGGGCCGACAGAATACCTTTAGCACGGTTTAGTTCAGCTGGTGGTGGTGAGAACACATCATTAGCTAGGGCAATTTGGGAGGGGTGAATAGCCCACTTACCCTCTAAGCCAAGTGCTGCGGCACGCTTTGCTGCTAAAACATATGAATCAGGATCACTAAAATCACCAAATGGCCCGTCGATAGCCCGTAAACCGTAGGCACGACACGCAACAGTCATTCTTGACAGGGCGGCATGCCATTGGTCGCCGGGGTAGTCCGGATTCAAACCACCAATGACCACTGTGCGAGCCCGATTACTGGCAGCATAGTCGGCGACCCCAAAATGCATAGCTTCTAAACGTGGGCTGGCTTGTGCAATGGCCTCTACATTAGCCATGCCTAGAGCCGTTTCGATAAGCGCTTCTAAGCCAATTTTATGGGTAAACCCCTTAGCCTGCTCAATTTGGTTGCACATGGCTTCTACCATATATAAATCTGCCGGCACACCTACCTTAGGTACCAATATGGTGTCTAAGTGCTGGCCTGCTTGCTCTACGATTTCCACCACATCACGATACATGTAATGGGTATCTAAACCGTTAATACGAATACAAATGGTTTTGCCTTTGGCTTTCCAATCAATGTCGTTGAGTGCTTCAATAATATTTTTGCGAGCCGCAATTTTATCTAACGGCGCAACGGCATCTTCTAGGTCTAAAAACACGTAATCAGCGGCGCTATCTGCAGCCTTTTCAATCATGCTTGGGTTAGAACCTGGCACGGCTAGTTCACTGCGCTGTAAACGGGTTTTTACTGGCTGGTAGTTGGTATGACTCATGACATCACCTTAGTTTAGAGGTTGAAAAAGTGGTTAGACTTAATTTAAACAGGGGTCACTATAACGAGCTTAAGGAAACAAGGTCAATCGCCTAATCCTATGGCTTAGGCGGCTAATTGTAGGGTATTTGTGAGCAATATTTCACAACCTCAGGAAACATTGGTATTTTTTTTGCATTATATTGTTTAAATACAGCAATTTAGCATGTTTAAAAACATAGAAACAAAGGTTTGTCGGCAATAGCAGCATGGAGCTTTATAAATTATACGGTGTCCTTCATTGCGCCTTTAGTGTCGTGCATTGAACAATTAATTAGCCAATACAATGGCAGTTTTCTAACTCATATGTAGCAGTGTGCAAGACTATACCTAACCTTTGTTGGCCATCTATTTTTCCAATCTGTGTTTAATTCTCATCTGTGTTTAAATGTACGCCATTAAACACGCCAATACACTAAACTTCATTTTAAGTCGTAATGTAGGTGTCATAGCTGGGGGCAGTTGATTTTTATGGTGTGTTGGACCCAGTGTAAAAGTAATATTTTTTTGAAACCCGAGTAAAGAGGTACTAAAGCATGAGTGAGTTTTCTGGCTCTAAAAAAACCATGGCAGTCAATGGTAAAACATGGGTTTATTATGACCTGTCTGAAGCATCAAAGTTTGGTGACATTTCAAAACTCCCAAGGTCTCTTAAAGTTCTTTTAGAAATGCTTTTGAGAAATCAAAATCATGCAAGTGTAAATGATCAAAATATTAAAGACCTTGTTTCGTGGGTTCAGACAAAATCATCGACCAAAGAAGTGCCCTATTTTCCATCACGAGTCCTAATGCAAGATTTCACCGGTGTGCCGGCTATTGTTGATTTAGCGGCCATGAGGGATGGTGTTAAAAAGCTCGGCGCTCCAGTTTCAGCAATCAATCCACAGATTCCCGTAGACCTTGTGATTGACCACTCAATATCAGTTGAGCATTCAGCTAGTGCTGACGCTCTTGGTAAAAACGTTGACATTGAATTTCAAAGAAACCAAGAAAGATACGAATTCCTTAAATGGGGACAAACTGCTTTTTCAAACTTTAGAGTGGTTCCTCCTGGCATGGGCATTTGTCATCAGGTCAATATTGAGTTTTTAGCAGAGGTGGTGACGGGTCGCAAGTTTGAAGGTGAAGACACGCTTTTTCCTGATACTTTAGTTGGCACAGACTCACACACCACCATGGTCAACGGCCTGTCTGTTTTGGGCTGGGGTGTTGGTGGCATTGAGGCTGAGTCAGCCCTGCTCGGACAGCCTATTTCTATCATGATTCCTGAAGTTGTGGGCTTTAAACTAGAAGGTGAACTTCCTGCTGGAGCAACGGCAACCGACCTTGTACTTACAGTCACTCAAATGCTTCGCAGTTTTGGTGTAGTTGGTAAGTTTGTCGAGTTCTTTGGTAGCGGTTTAGCTGCCTTGTCACTGGCTGACCGAGCAACACTTGCCAACATGGCTCCTGAGTATGGCGCTACCTGTGGTTTCTTCCCGATTGATGACGAGACTCTAAACTACCTAAGGTTGACTGGTCGGGATGAAGCGCTAGTGACGCGGGTAGAGCAGTATGCCAAAACTCAAGGTTTTTGGAGAGACGACACAGAGCTTTGTTTCACCGACACCCTAGAGCTTGACATGGCAGACCTTGTGCCCTGCATTGCAGGTCCTAAACGCCCTCAAGATCGAGTTATTTTAAGTGAAGCCAAATCTGCCTTTAAACATGAGCTGAAGCAAACCTACAACGCCAATGAGTCTGCTACTACGGCTGTTGAAGGCACAGATTACAGCTTAACTCACGGTGATCTTGTGATTGCCGCTATTACTAGCTGCACCAACACCTCTAATCCTTTTGTGATGATGGGCGCAGGTTTAGTTGCCCAAAAAGCCGTGGCTAAGGGCCTTACGGTTAAACCTTGGGTTAAGACATCCCTTGCTCCAGGGTCACAGGTTGTTTCTGAGTATCTGCACAAAGCTGGACTGCAAAAAGATTTGGACGCCCTTGGTTTCAACGTTGTTGGGTATGGTTGCACCACGTGTATTGGTAACTCTGGCCCTCTGGCTGACAATATTCAAAAAGCCATTGAAAAAGAAAACCTAGTGGCCGCTTCAGTGCTCTCTGGAAATAGAAATTTTGAAGGCCGTATCAATCCACATGTGCGAGCCAACTACCTTGCTTCACCGCCGTTGGTGGTTGCTTATGCAATTGCTGGCTCCATGCTTAAAGACATTAATAATGAGCCTTTGGGGCAAGATACTGAAGGCAAGGATGTATTTTTACATGACATTTGGCCCACCAGCGAAGAGATTAATGAAGTTGTGGCTCGCGTGATCACGCCTGCGATGTTTAATGATAAATACGCCAGCGTATTTGAAGGCGATCAAGCTTGGAAGGACATTGAAACTTCACAAGGTGAGACTTACGATTGGAACGATGACAGTACATACATTGCCAACCCACCTTTTTTTGAAGGCATGACTATGGAGCTTCCAGCGGCAGAGGACATTAAAGAGGCTTCACTTTTAGCCCTTTTAGGCGATTCCGTCACCACAGATCACATCTCCCCAGCAGGGGCTATTAAGTCTGACAGTCCAGCAGGTCTTCTGCTCTCTAGCAATAACATTGGGCCTGGTGATTTTAACTCTTACGGATCAAGAAGAGGTAACCACAATATTATGATGCGTGGCACCTTTGCCAATATCAGAATAAAAAACGAAATGGTGCCAGGGGTGGAAGGTGGCTTCACAAAATTCATCCCCACAGGTGAAACCATGCCCATCTTTGATGCAGCAATGAAGTATGTTGCACAAAACCGTGCTTTAGTGGTTGTTGCCGGCAAAGAGTATGGCACAGGCTCTTCAAGGGATTGGGCAGCTAAAGGCACAGATTTGTTGGGTGTTAAAGCTGTTATAGCTGAAAGTTTTGAGAGAATTCACAGATCAAACTTAGCTGGAATGGGCGTTTTACCGCTGCAATTTAACCCTGGTGACTCTAGAATTTCCCTAGGCCTTAAAGGGGATGAGAGAATTTCAGTGCTTAACCTTGTTAATTTAAAGCCCAGAGAAAGCATTGAGGTTGAGATCAAATACCCTAGTGGTGAGGTCAAAAAAATCCAAACTTTAAGCAGATTAGACACTGCCGATGATGTAATGAACTACCAAAATGGTGGCATTTTACCATCAACTTTAAGAAAGCTAGCTCAACACTAGTTCAAATAATCTAAAGCGCGTGCATTAAAAAGCACTCACAAGTGAGTGCTTTTATAACAATATAAGACAGCAGATTAAATGACCGTAAGCACCACTTCGATGTTGCCGCGGGTCGCGTTTGAATACGGGCATACTTGATGAGCTTGATCTACCATTAACTGTGCTTGTGCCTTGTCCATGTCACCTAGTGACACTTCTA
>Ga0307997_10001536_pt1 | contig 10862 bp, 8 predicted proteins | sample Davwhametageno36_FD_203165 | JGI IMG/M metagenome (GOLD analysis project Ga0307997, IMG submission 203165) | Marine microbial communities from Davis Island wharf, Antarctic Ocean - #36 | ecosystem: Environmental > Aquatic > Marine > Unclassified | place: Antarctic Ocean: Davis Island wharf...
GCATTAAAATAACCCATCATCGTTTGGCCACCCAATAAAGTGTCGAAATAGGACCCCGGTTTTCATACGCCAGGACCCCGTTTATTTTCCGAACTGCAAACCGCTCATTATTTTGCCCCTGGTCGGTTTGGGGTTCAGCCACGACAACCTGGCCCACCGGGGCTGGCTGAATCATAACCGCGTAAACCTCACCGACTGTGGACCACATTAGGCTGGCTCTATACTCACAAATGCCGGGTTCACATCTTCCAGGCTCGGCCAGCCATGTGTCACCTGGTCCACTTCGCGGTCGCTTGTTTCAGTCTCCGGCCCATAGGTTTCGACGCCATCGTCCGACGTATGCTTTATTTTTCTGGTTTCCACCATTGGTGTATTTTGGTACAAAATTACATCGTCCAAATTAACCAAGGCGTCGATGGCCGTTTCTTTTGCTTCCATCACGGTATAAATTGCCGTTGCATGAGTGGCTATTTTACTAGGCACGGCCGTGCCTCCCTTTGCTTCTCTTGACCAATACCAATCAACACTACTCTGCAATGAACCAGCGATTGATTTAACAGTGCCTAGCATTGTAGCCTTTAGCTGATCAACGTCTTTGTTAATGGCTGCGTATGTGCCGAGTATCTCACCATCTGATTCAGTGCGTGTGAGCGCACCTTGGTTGTAATAACGTGAGTCTGGGCGCACTTCACTGTATGGCTTAATGCCTATGGCAGCTAATTCTTCTTTAGACCATAGTACAAAGATATTGCGTGGGTATTGCACATCTCCAATCGTCAAGCCTCTGGCCTTGTTTACTGTAAATCCTACTTCTGTATTACCAACGAACCACATAGTATATTCTCCTAAATTGTGATTGCCATGTTATCGGGCGTTTGAATGTTTAAATGGATTTTCTGCAAATGCTAGGTAAATATACGTTGTCGTATAATTAATTTGACTAGAAGTGCCGTAGGCTGATCGCAATTTAAATCCATTAGATAGGATGTCAAGCATTTGATACGTATTGCCCACCGACTCTGCACCGCTAGTTGATGCAGCAATAAGATCATCAACTACGTTTGTCGTACTTCTTGCAGTATCAAATATCTGCCATTCTCCATTGCCAGTACCCGTGACAATCTCCTTAATTAAAATGAATTTTGCTTTGAAACCTAAATGCACAAAAGTACCATCTGCGTTATTATTTCCAATGTATTTGCCTACTTTTAGATACCCTTCAACGTTGTGGAAACAATATGCAACATAGGTATCATTAGCATCGTTGACATTATTCCAGCTTGTTAATCCCAAAGTAGTTGCATTCTGGGACACAGTATATTGTGCCGCAGGGCTATTACCAGCATTGGTTGTGTTTAGATATGCTTGGTCATCACTTCCGTCTACAGCATCGTAGGTAACAATCCAGTTATCTGCAAAGTTTCTGGGTTTAATCCATGACATATTGGGGGCTTTGCTCAGACCATGACCAACTGTAGCGTTAGAACCTGTGCCAGTGTAAGTCACAATACTAAAGCCAGCCGCTACGTTATTAGACACAGTAGAAATAGTAGACCCACTAAAATTAGAAGACCCAAAGGCGGCATTAGTATTAACTGCGCCACCCATACCAGAGTGAACCGAACAGTAGTAATACAATGCTGGCGCACTAGCCGCGACAACTATTTTTGTTTGCGTTGAGCTAATGTGAGTTACGCCTGTAGTATATTCAGACCCACCGCCGTGAGTTCCATTGGCTGTAGTAGAGAATCTAAATGGATGTGCTGCTGGATAATTAAATGTATATGTACCGCCTTCCTGTAAGTTTAAAGTTACAGCACTTGTTCCAAACCCATCGAGGCGATACTTATTACCACTATCACTCACCACTGTTACTGCGTAAGTTTTTGATGGTGTTGCACCGCCAGCTTTCCAGTTCCACGATGCGTAGGTAACACCAGAAGCATTTTGCCCTGCTTGAGAACCAAGAGTGAATCCGTTTGAATTAAATGCTGTTAGCGTATTTGCTTCGGTATCTTCTGCACCATTGGTGTTAGAAAATAAACGTTTTAAAGTCCCTCTCATTGTGTCAAATAATGTGTTGTAGTACGCTCCACTAGAACGAGATTTCACCCAAACAAGATCGGCTGGTAATCCCGTTGTGATTGATTGATTACTACCATTACCTGTATATAACACAGTATTAAAATTATCAGTGGGTATCACATCAACCGATGGTAGTGATTTTGTGCATAGCGATAAAAATCCAGACGGGGGCTGGTAGTAGTAGTCCCCAATGCCGTTAGCGTCTGAGTTGCCTTGTGGAGTTTTTGACCCTGCAAACGATGAGTCGCTACCAAAGTTTAAAACCCATCCAGTGCTGCTACCTGTAGTGCTATCTCCTGCGCCAAGAAAATATGTATCAGGGGAAAATCCTACTATTGAATAAGAACCTTGTGATGCGCCATTTTTAAAAAACACTATTGTTCCATTATCAATATCAACGGCTGCACCGATTATGTCGTTTGTTGTATATGATGCGCCATAAGAAGCATTTGAATTGTTGTGTCTTACAGTGCCACCTGTATGATAAGCCCAAGAAAAGTCATCTTTGCCCATTGAATCTGCTAAACTTCCACCTTCAATACAAACCCCTATCGCCCCAGCCGTACCAATTGTAATAACGCCTTCAAAATAAAATTTACCAGAATTAACTCCAATAGTAGATGGCCTATATGATTTTCCAGATGATGTACCTACAGATTTTAAATTTCCTTCTGTCAAGGCATCTGCACCACCTTTAATCAAAGGATTAAATGTAGCAAAGTTGTTAGTCGGGCTATCAACCATCACATCACTTTCAGTCAATCCACCTTCACTAGTCCAATCATTATTATTACCCGATTGGTCTAGCCAGTAAGCGTATTCGCGCGTGTCTGCAAAGGCCATATAGATGTAAGTCTGGCCTGACGCGTTATAGTTACCTATGTTTGTCTTTACTTGAAATCCTGTGCTAGTAAAGTCAATACCCGTACCTGCTGACATATCAACTTTAGCAGCACTGCTGCTGGCAGCTAATGTACTACGTCTAGGGTTTGTTGGGTTTCTTGTGCTATCTACTATAGTCCAAGGTTCTGTGGAACTTGAGCATTTAACCATCAAAAAAGCTGGAGAAAATCCTAGAGCCACTGTCGGGCCTGTGGTGCTGCCATTTCCTGAGTATGAACTAAATTTTGAATAGCCTGTGACGCTGTGAAATGCGTACGCTATATACGTTGCACCATTGCTATTAGTATCCGAATTTGCGCCAACGCCAATAGTAGTAGCTGTATTACCTTGAAATCCAGTTGTTTCCTGATCTGCTGCGGCTGTTGTATTTAGGGATAGAAAAGCACTATTATTTGACCCATCACCATAAACTGCTTGAATAACTGAACCACCAACTTTCCAAGGTGCGGCTGTCGTTCTGCTTTTGACGATGACGATTTCGGGCGTAGATCCTAAACCATGCCCTAATTTGGTATTATTTGTGGCATTACCTGTCCAACTGACTATAGATTGCCCATAGGTGGTGTTAGCCCTGACACTGGTTGTGATTGTGCCATCGGTATTAGAGGCGGTAGTTCCGCCCATGTCCCATGTCCATGCAACTATATCATCGCCACTTACAGAGTTGATACGATAGCCACCATCGTCTATGCCTAGCGTAAATCCATCTGCTGTAACACCTGTGACGAGTCTGTTCACTGTTCCATCAGACAGACCAGTAGCCTCCGCACCAGTTGTGTTACTAGTTAAAGTCTTAGGCAATCCCCTGAGTGTGTCTACTAAACGATGTGGGCTTGATCTTGTTCGATTCTTAAACCACAGAAAATCTGGCTGAAATCCTACGGCACCGACATACCTTACTTGTGTATTAGCTTCAAAAACGACTGTAGAAAAACCTTCTACTGTGTAGTCCTGCTTAAACGGCAAGTAGAAACCATTAGTGCCGTATGTAATACCATCAACCTCAATAGGCTTCCATTCGCCATATTTGCCTGTTTCCCCGAATGAAGAAGGTGTTAGTGCTTGCCCGTCAATGAAGTTGACTTCGCCCATGTAGCCGTCATACATGTGATTTGTACTGTTGTCATAAGCAGGGTTACTACCTATAAAATGCTTAAAGTTGTTATTAACCCAAGTATAATAATTCTGGGCTGGCATCGTTGCAGTGCTAAAAGATTGCAAATCATTGTTAACGTAAAGTTTCGCCCTATTTGACGCTGTTCCTTGTGTTGTATCTATAACGGCAACAATATGATACCAAGCCGATGGGTCACGAAATTTAGCATTGGTAATACAGTACAACTGAGTGACATTGCCAATACGGGAATAAAGTTTAAACGTACCATCGGATTCATAATATAACGACGTGTAATCTTGTGATGGGTTTGTATCGCTTTTTCTTGCGCCAAATATTACTTTTCGTGCATTTAAATTGCCGAGTTTAAACCAACCACTAAATGTCCACGTTCTTCTATTACTATCTGCGGCTGGCGTGCGCTCTAAATTGCTACCTCTGCTTTCTTCAAACCTAAGACTCTGCTCAATCTCAAACTCACCGCCAGCACCACTGGCTCCCATTTTTTGATTCTCGTTAAGGACACTCATTATTTCACGTCCAGGCTTGCGACTGCGTGAATGATTGATGAACTAGCTACGACGTAATCAATGCGATCGACTGAGTTTGCGGCTGTTGATAATACCGGGGCGGTGCCTCCAGGGAATTTAAATTTACTCCCATACGCCAATGTTCTCGACCCGCTGCCATCCTGGGTGATAAAAAACGAGCCACTTTGCCCGGCCGATATATTAGTCGGGTCGGCTAGGGTCCTGTTTCCACCAAGCTGAAATGAGAAATTGTTGGACAATGCCAGGTTTGTCGCAATGCTGGTTGCATCGGTCAACGCTGTTATTTGTCCACGCTGACCGGCTGTGAATGTTTGTGCCGTTGCCAATGTTGCATGACCCAGGTTATTGACCGCCAAACTGCCAATCGTTATCCAGGCATTGTTTGCTGCATTACGTTGTTTCAGCAAATTGGCGCTTGTATCAACCCACCACATATGAGCAAATTTAGCGCTTGGCTCAGAATTCGAGCTATTATTGCTCGATATGGCACCCAAAATGGTGTTTAATTCAGCGCGAAAAGCCGCGCCGCTTTGGTTTGCTAAAACATAGTCAGCATTTGACATTATGCGATCTCCTGGGCTGTAACAGATAATTCTGAAATTTCGATGTTGTATGCTGAGTCGTTGACACTCAGAACTGCTTTAAATTGAAATGCTCGTTTGTTGTACTCATTGACGTTGAGTAATTCCCACGCTGACCAGGTGGGGTTTGAGGCCGGGTTGTCGACTGTGTGGCGAACATAAACTTTGCAATCGCCGTTCGCGGTATTTGTGCCATCCCAATCAGCCCAACTGTCAATATTGACCGACCGGCTATCCACTAAATCAAGCGGTTGGGTAACAATTGATTTTATATGACGTTTTAATTGCTGGCGTTTAACTGCGCCGGCATCAATGCCCGACGCAAAATAATAAATACCATCGGTGTCTATACCCGCATCACCAATGTCGAACGAAACAACACTGTCTATTAAGCCCCAACTATCAATATTATTTGCACCTTCAAGTTTTATTATGCTTCCGACTTTTACTATATCGTCAAACACTCCAGGAAAATTGGGGTTAGCCTGGACAATACCAACAGAACTGAACGCCTGGACCGTATCGCCCAGGGTAGTGACTGACGTAATATCCGATTGAATACCGCTTGAATCGGTCGCTCGAACTATATACGTCCCCGCCTGGAAGGGTAAAACGGCCACTGTGGCCGTGCCATTCAATATTGAATTACCCACCGACACACTATTGGACCAGCCAGCATTTGATAATAAACTTGAATGGCGAACTTCAATATAACCGCCGATTCTCACATCAATGTCGGGGGATTGGTCCCAGGTTAAAATAGTTAGACTTGACACGTTTTGGGCTGAGAAATTGGTTAACGCATTAGGCTTTGCCGCCAGGCCAAATATTTCGATTAGTGACGTTTGAACCCAATCACTTTTTGCGCCCAGGGCGTTAATTGCCCTTATTCTGAAATAGTATTTTTTTGGCGCAATGTCTAATATTTCCACATCGGTATCGGATACTGTTCCACCATGTAGATATATTGTCGCGCCATCTTCTTTGTATTGGATTTCATATTGGTTAACAAATGCGTCATTTGCAGCGGTCCAATTTAACTCGACTTTCGCTTTTACACCGGCGCCATTTTTCGTAATGTAAAGCGATTCGCTGACCGTTGGCATCCCTGGAACACCAACCAAAAACGGGTCTGGTAAATTAGTGTCCGGGATATTATCCGCTTCCGTTTTAACAGACCAGGGGTATATTGAATCTTGGTGTTCTACCAATGATATGGCCACCGTGCCGTCTGAATTAAGCGTTAATTTTTGGACCCTAAACGGCTTTGCGGTCCACCCTGGCGTCGAATGGGTCACGCTCACAATGTCTGCTACCGACGCATTTAACGCCTCGCTTGTGGCATTAAACGTCACCATTAACGCATTTCTCGAACGCTTTAATGCAATGCTGGCAATGTCCTGGGCGCTGTAAATATTGGTCGTGCAAGGTAGGTCCATATTTTTGACCAACTCAATGCCGCCATCTTCTAATAAATATCCTGCCTCTTCTGCACTTCCAGCAATGGGGTATTCTATTTGGTTTAGCTGCCAGTTCGCCGATGGGTCCACAAAGGTTGCAACAATTCGGTTAAACTTCGTCTTTTTGGATTCGCTGCGAATTGATATGCCGCCGATAATGTGCGACTCATTAAACGCAAATGTGGCGCTTCCCTGGTCCTCAATAACCAATCCATATTTGCCCTGGCTATAGGGCATAATGCCGCGCATGGAGGATAGTATTACTTTCACGTTATTAATTAGGCTTTGTCCAGTATTTATGACCGCGTTACAAGTAAAAATCTTTTGGTTTGAACTGCCCGTATAAGAAGTCACCAGGGCGTCGCATTTGTTAGCTGCCGTATTAAATAAAGTGTCGTCAATAAATGATGCTGCCAAGCCTTTGCCATATCGTGAATTGGTCAAATAATCCCGCAAACACAAGGCCGGGTTTGAACTGTTGGCCACGGTCGCTGTGGCGCTGGTACGGCTGTCGTAAACCTTTTTACCCTGCACCAGTGCATGGACGGTTGGAATACTGCCAAAGGCGTCCTGGTCCCACTTAAAACGTATCGCCAAATAAGCAACGCCACTTAATTTGTGCGCGCTGGTCCATCCAATGTTTGCATTTACCAGGGTAGAATCTGCCGCTTGGCCATCTGTCCCGGTGTATTTATTAATCGTTAGTAAACCAGAGTATTTAGAATCCGTGGATAAAATATCATTTATATACACATCACCAATGGAATGAATTTCTCCCTCGCTTAACGCCAAGACCATGTATAAATAAATATTATCTGAGCCGCTGCTAGCAATAAATACCCTGGTTCCACCGACCTTTCGCTGGCCATAAATCACGGGAATTGTCGCAATGTTTGATTGTTTGTTTACTAAAATTCCCTCATTTGTTCTCAATGCTGCATCCACTGCTTGCGATTGATTGTCAAATTCTGGAATATCAACAAACCAGCTAACCACGTCGGCCACTACGTCAACGGTCACGTCGATTATAGATTGTCCGATTTGGCCAATTGTGCCAATCGTTGTGCCTATCGGGTCACTGAAAAAATCGCTAAACCAACCCATTTAAGCGCGCCCCCATTTCAAGTCTTTGACCAAACTAGGAGAAAAAATAAATCCTTGGTCCCCTGGGAAATAAAGGTTCTGGCTATTGTGATTAGTTCGGCGTCCGGCTTTTTTGTCGAAATCTGCCCAATGAGATGATGCCGAAATCACGATGGTGCTTGTATCGTCATTATCTGAAATTGAGAAACTTTGAATTCTGCCATCATAAATGGTGATAGGTGCGCCAATTATGGAATAACTGTTGCTCAATAAAACCCGGTTAATCGTTATCTGGCGATCAATATATTTTTGGCTTAATAAAATACTGATATATTCTTGGCTAACGCCCGATAAAGTAACACTCACCGCGCCCACTTGGACCTGGCTGGTTTCCGTGACGCTAGAAATGCCTTTTAATGCGCTGCTAGAATTATAAGTAATGCCAGAATAAACCAAATTTTGGGGGCACTCGGTTATATAAACAGCGGTTTCAAAGTCAATTTTTACCAGGTGCGCCGTTATAAACGAATCTTTGGCTAGTTCCGCAATCGTCGCGGAATTTATGGGTCTGCTCACGATAGCGCCTCGATAAAATCAACTTCGTATTTAAAGAAATTACCAGCGCCCAGTTTGTAACCCTGCACATCATTCGCCAGGCGAACCGTAAATGGCACGTTTGCATAGGTGACTGTATGCGACGTTGTGACCGCTGTTATCAATGCCGGCGTAAAGGCCATAGCACCGTTGCCAGCCCGGTCGGCGGTCAACATATACACTTTGTTATGCCCTGAGAATTTAACCACGTCACCGGCTTTTAAAGCCCCTGTAAGGCCCGATATTGTCACCGACTTAGCGCCCAGGGCTGCCGCCGCGCACGTCACCGTGCCACTGGGGTTTCCGCTGCTAGTGCTTATTTCTGTTGGTGTTACTGTAAAGACACCATGGCGACCTTCAAGGGCCACGACATAAGCAAACACCGGGTTAAATTCGCTCCGGGTTAATGGTGGATAGGTTGCAGTAAAGGTCCACTTTTGGCCACCAATCTTTCGGCTTTGCATCCGGCCGCTGACTGTCTCAGAAAATAAAGTCGGGCTTTCCGATTGTAAATTTATAGCGTTAAACTTTGGGCTGGTTGGATAGGTCATGCTAGTGCCGGTCTCCCGCGCTCATTTAATGACTGATTAATAATGTTCATTAGCGTGCCACGCCGTTTGGTCAATAATTCATCAAAGCCGGCGGTGTCATTTGCCGAAATATTGATGGTGAAATTCCCCCCACCCATTTGGTCATTGGGCACGACGTTTGCAGCCTGGTTGGGCACCACTAATTCGGGTCCACGCTCACCCACAATATATGGGCTGCCGGCGCTCATGGGTCCACCATTTGCCCGGAATTGTGTTGATCGAATCGCTGCAACCTGAGCCATGCCGTTTGCCAGGGCAATTGCTGCAAACCCTAGATTGAGCGGGAATGGATTATTTAAGGCTTTGGCAACGCCGTTGTATGTGTTGATTATTGCGTCTTTCAAAGCAAAAGATTTATTGAGTGCAAACGCCGCTTTGTAATGACTGCTTAAACTTGCAAGCGCGCCCCGCCCTTCGTCGCGTAAATCGTCAGCGTCTTTTCTGCGTGAGGTTTCCAGCATTCGTGACGATTTCCTTTGCATCTCAAACGCTACCCCATAAGCCGCGCTTTTATCTGCATTTTCGGCGTCCAAACGATTCCTGTTTAACTCAAGCATTCGTCGGTCATGGTCCAATTGAAATTCAAATTCGCGTGCAAATCTTTCTTTGCCAGTTGTCCCGGTCACATCGACTAAGGTCGTTTCGGTTGTGGTCACATCACCACTGACATTGCTATCAGTTATTTTAGATAACCTGGCTTCCAAATTATCGAGCGTTTTTATCGTGCCAGAAACATCAACTTTAGGCGTTATTGGATTAGTCTCTAAAACGTGCCCGGTCGCTATTAATTCTCTCAGCGTTAATATTGTGAATTCTAGTTCTTTAACTTGTCGGGCTTGTGATGCTATTAAAGAATCATTTCCTTTGCTCATATTTTTGAGCATTTCAAGTTGCTCAACGGTGCTGGCGATGGATGCCTCAATTTGTGTGATTGTTTGTTTGTCACCAAACAATTTTTCGTAGACATTCTCAACGCTTCCGATGGCGTTAGAAAAACTAATAATCGAGTTAGTGATTGCACCAAATGCTTTAACAATTGACCGGGCGGCTTTTACAATATTTACGGCAATGTCACGCGAAAACTGGGCTATACCACCAGAATCGTTAATTTTCATTTCTACAAAAGAGCGCAAAGCGTCCGTTGCTTCTGTGATTATTGGAGCCAGGGAAGCGACCACCCGGTTAAACACATTCCCCAGGTAACTCGTTAAACGCAAAATGGCGTCGTTCGCATCTTCAACGCCTTGTATCAGAGCGCCCGACATTACCAGGCCTAAACGGTCGGCTTCGGCTTTCATGGCTTCCATGGCGGCTTTGCCATCCTGGAGCATGTTAATAACCTTGGCACCCCTGGCACCGAATAGGTCATATACAAATGATGCCCGGTCGGTTTTATTCGTCATTCCTTCCAGGGCGGTTGCCGCCTGTCCCATCACATCGGAAACGCTCCTGGTTGAACCATCGGCATTTTTGGCTGATATGCCGTACCGCTCAAACGCGTCTTTGGCTTCACCCGTGCCGCCGGCCACGTCGCTGATATTAATGGCCAGTTTTTGCATGGCCTTGTTTAAAGCCTTAGATTCCACGCCGCCCAATTCGGCGGCATATTGGAACCGCTGCAATTCAGTAACAGACAATCCAATCGCCCTGGCTGTTTTGGCCAGTTCGTCCGTTGCATCCATCGAGCGTTTTATTAAGAAACCAATACCCAGGGCACCGGCCGCCAATCCAATGGCGGTTTTCATGGAAAAAGCTGCTTTGGCAATGCCACCTAATCCAGCTGTAACAGCCATAAAAGCACGGCGGGTTTTATTGACCGCCTTTATCTGAATTTTTATGTCTTTATTTGCCATTTTTCAATTCCAAAAACGCTGCCCAAAGTATAATTTCGTCGGTATCCA
>Ga0307997_10001538_pt1 | contig 10850 bp, 13 predicted proteins | sample Davwhametageno36_FD_203165 | JGI IMG/M metagenome (GOLD analysis project Ga0307997, IMG submission 203165) | Marine microbial communities from Davis Island wharf, Antarctic Ocean - #36 | ecosystem: Environmental > Aquatic > Marine > Unclassified | place: Antarctic Ocean: Davis Island wharf...
CAGAGCTGCCCAAGCTATTTAGCTCTAGGTCCTAAGCTCCCTTACCAACCCTAGGTTACACAGCAGGTTCAGCCACAGGTTACCTAGGGGGACTTTTTCCCCCACATGTCCAGCTACAGGTTGCCAGCTTAGCTCTTTGTCTCTAGGTTACCCAGGGGGACTTTTTCCCCATGAAGCAAAGCTCCAGGTTACCAGAGCTCTTTGTCCCTAGGTTACCCAGGGGGACTTTTTCCCCATGAAGCAAAGCTCCAGTTTACCAGCTCTTTGTCTCTAGGTTACCCAGACTTTTTCCCCATGAAGCAAAGCTCCAGGTTACCCAGGGGGACTTTTTCCCCATGAAGCAAAGCTCCAGGTTCAGGGGGACTTTTCCTCACATGAGCAAGCTCCAGGTTACCCAGCTCTTTGTCTCCAGGTTACCCAGGGGGACTTTTTCCCCATGAGCAAGCTCCAGGTTACCCAGGGGGACTTTTTCCCCATGAGCAAGCTCCAGGTTACCCAGCTCTTGCTCCTATGCTTAAGCTCTAAGGTTACCCAGGGGGGGGACTTTTCCACCCATATATCCCCCTAGTCCCCTCTGGTTTATTTCCGCCGTATATACATACCATACATGATAATATAATGCAACGTGACAAGAACTTTTATAAAACACTCGAAGAAGTGCAAGCCATGTTGGATCCAAAAAGCGACGGCAAATTTGTAGCTGGTCGCAAAACGCAGTTTTTGGAATGTAATGGCAAAACATACATGTTATTAACACACACTTATGATGTGAAGAGAGTATACTGTATCAGCGACACCAGCCAAGAACCACATCAAATCACCTACCCCATCTCTCTGCCATCCGATGTTGAAGTTTCAACAACAGTGTTGAAGAAAGATGCTGTTATCTACAGATGTCACAAAGAAGAAGGACCTACATTAGACGCGCCACGTTTTTACGCAGAAAGTTTAGATTACCCTTTCAAGCAGGTTGCAACAGCGTCTGGTTCGGGACAGCTGTCCAAGTTTACCATACAAAAAGATCTCATCATTGTCAACTTTAGCACACGCTGGCGATCACAACTATGGGGTGGACATGATGACCAATTCCCCCTATCAGATAGTAATTATGAACATATGTTATGTACCCTGTGCAAAGAGAAAGGGGCTGATGGGTGGCGCGCTGCTGTTTTGAAGGACCAGCCTAAAGCCCAGCATGAAGACCAGCATGAAGACCATAGTGACGACCATAGTGACGACCATAGTGAAGACCATAGTGAAGACCATAGTGAAGACCAGCCCCCTGAACAACTGCCCCCTGGCACGCTGTTCGAAATAGCATTGTTTAGTAGTACTTATGTAGCTCATGAAGGTCCTGCAGAAGCGGCGTCCAGCGTTCCGGGATTGTTGAATTTCTATCTGCGTTTTTAGTCACTGCTCCCTATGTTACCCAGACTTTTTCCCCATGAGCAGAGCTCCAGGTTACACAGGGGGACTTTTTCCACCATGAGCAGAGCTCCAGACTTTTCCCCACATGAGCAAGCTCCAGGTTGCCCAGACTTTTCCCACATGTCCAGCTCCAGGTTACCCAGACTTTTTCCACAGGTCCAGCTCTAGGTTATGGGCTCTCCAGGTTATGGGCTCTCCAGGTTATGTCCAGGTTAGCTCCAGGTTATAGCTGTCCAGCTACAGCCCCAGGACAACCGTCCCACCTGCGTGTGACTGTATTTAAGCAACTGTGTATGGTATAAATGTGGTCAAAACGCTTGCAGAGTAGATGTGCATTCAGTAGAGCTTGTTCAGAGTTGACAAAGGGGTGGAAAGATCAACAACCGATTGCGGCGCAGCTGCAAGAGGAGATTTTGGAAGGGTTTTTAAAATTTTACGACAAACGCCTTCCCAAGTACAAACTCATTGAGCAGGCGACTGGGGTTGGGTTTTACAAGACTATTGCATGTGGCTGGACGTTTGGGGTGATTGGTCCGAAAGGGACTGTGACTACGGTGTCAAAAAAATGTAATCCATTAAATATTCGCGCGGATATTATAAAAGCGTGCCGGGGGTCTATCCACGTTGAGCAGATCATGTCGCATAAGACGTTTAAGGGCAGTGAAATCGATCATTGCAACAAGGGTGGGTTTGACGCTATTTTTCGAGAGTTTGTGAAGAACAAAAATCTTAAAAGCATGTGGAAGTACGTGGTGAACAACGATCCACGGTTCAAAACAACAGCAATAGCTGGTTTTGCAACGTTTAAAGAACCTCTTCTCACGGAGTGGAAGCTGTTTCATAAAGCGCATGCCAAGTTGCAGGAGCTTACCCACGAAGAACACGTACATCTCACTAGAGAGCGATTAGGGGACTGTTAGAGTTCTAGTATTATTTTTTGTTTGGCTACGAGATTGTAAGTATATGCGTTCACTTGTATTCTTTTACCACCACGTCTGTCGATCGTGATCTTCCGTGTGACCATCTCAATGCAATAGTTCACGTCCACCCGCTTCAGTAGGGACTGTCCCACGCGTCGCCACAGATCGCAGACATCTTTCAACCGGTTAGATGTTGCCCTGCTTCTGTATATCCCGCCGGCTGCATTTAATTTGGTTCTGATAGTCATCCACTCTTCCATGTGCGCCTCTGGTATTTTACAATCACTCCGTACGGCGGCTATGCCATGTTCAAGCACATTCGAGTTCAGCGCGTTAGACAACACTGCACTCAACTGATAGAAAATATCCAAATCCTTTGTTTTTGGCAGTTGGACAAGCAACAGTGTCATTTGGCACGCTGCCTTTGCCTTTCGCTGTCACCTTTCGCCATACAGATCCCTGCGCAGCTCTAGGTTAGCTAGGACCTGCAGCCTGCTCTAGGATTATCTTGGAGAGAGTGTTCCAACAGCTCCGTTCGTTGGTGCGCTGCTTGAGTCGCTCTAAGTATAAATACAGTTCATAATTTAACTTAAATGTCAGCGGATCAAAAAGTAGTACCATCACTACAAAAAATCATACTATCCCAGTTCAAGTTCATTCCCGAACAAGCCCTGATACTTGCCGAAGATTTAATATACAGACCTAAACCACCTCAAATCAAATGCAACAATGAGTATTTGGACAAGTATTTAACCAAGTATTTTAACCAGCCATTTGTGGGTGACAAGTCCTCTTATGTGCGTCAGTGTTTGATGGAGCGACGTGACGATCTAAAGAACGCTGTCAAAGACGCGCTAAAGAACATGTCAAATGACGATGTTCTCCGTATTGTTGAAGAAAAAGAATTGACTGAGGATATGATTCTTAACGTTTCGGGCACAGGTGTTGATATTACAACATTAGAACTCCCTCAGGCTATAACGACGGCGGTGATGTACGATCAACGTGAATTCAACAGTTATATGGTGATCTACAGTAATAACTTGCGACGGTTTAAATATGGTGTTCAAATATTTTGTATCAACAATAGCCATATTACAGTATATTTGGATGAAACACTTCGAGCAAAAAAAAACTTCGATAGAGAAATAGAAAAGGTGACATATGTCAACCTTGTAACGTTACGAGGTCTAGAAAAGCGTCAGCGCAGCAAAAAAAAATCCATGGGTATGTTACGTTTATAGTGCGCCTGCCTAGTGCCTGGTATAACTAGAGGTGCACCACATGGATAAGATGGAGAAGATGGAGAAGATGGAGAAGCTGTCGGTGGAGTCTGTGACAAATTTGACAAGAAGCGTAGAGAGTTATGTGGACAGCATGCAGCTCGAGACGTGGTTGATTATTGTGTGTGTGGTGACAGTGGTGTCAACATGCATGTGTGTGTTCCAACAGCTCCGTTCGTTGGTGCGCTGCTTACTGGCGCCAATCTGGCTTCCACTGAAGGGCTTGTATAGGTGCTGCTCGCGTTGATTGCGCGGTGAAACTGTGCTGTCAACAGTCGTGCGTCGCTGGGCTCTGTGACAAAGCTCTCCAGCACGTTGTGTGTGTTGTGGTCGCGCTGGTTGCACCGGTGCAGCACGCCGCGCGTCAGACTGTAGTGGACGGGGTGAAAGAAACGACGCACGCTGTCCCACTGCGCCACGCAGTAGCACAGTTTCCACCTGCGCAGGTCCCCACGACAATCCTTGGTCCGCGGCTCCTGCTTGACGGTGCACGGTTCGCCGTCCCAGTAGTACACCACGCCCTGCGCGGTGCAGGAAGAGAGTGTTGCCACTCGGAACTTGCTGGTGCGCGTGTGGTAGTACGGTGACAGGACGAAGTGCTCGACTGTCACGCGCTGCTTGAGTCGCTCTAGCAGATCATAGTACAACGCCACTGCCGTCGACGACGACGACGCTGACGCGGACGCGGACACCACTGGAGACACACCAAGTCGTCCCACAATCACGCGTTCGCCGGGTCCGCCGGGTCCGCCGGGTCCGCCGGGTCCGCGGAGAATGCTCTCCAGCTGCGGGCACAGCTCCGAAGCAGTGCCAAAGACACGCATGTGACGCCGCTCTGCGATCTGCGCTCTGCATTGCGCCATACAGTTCTTTATAATCGCAGATCTGCCTTAAAAAACATTGGCTTCTCTTCCTTTTTCTTTCTCTCCAGATCTCTCTCCAGCTCTTGTAAGTCTTCCAATGTTTTTTTTAAGTTATCCGACTCTGTCTTTGGTCTGTAACCTACCGGAAAATCAAGTTTTCTCCGCAGATTTTCTATTTTTTTTTCCAACTGCTGCTTTGCCTTAGCCGCCGCCACCGCCTCAGCCGCCGCTGCCGCCGCTGCCGCCGCCTCTGCCCTCCTCAGTACCATGTCATTTGCCATGTCCTTTGCTATTCCTTCGAGTTCCTCTAATGCAAACAAATTCCATTCTTTAATGAGACCTGCTATTCGTTCTCGTTCGTTTTCTTTTCGTGCAGCTCGTTTTTCTTGTGCCTGCATTCTGTCAAGATGACTTGGTGGAGATTCGGCTGTTGCATATCGAGGTGGATATCGAGGTGGAGACGAACGTTCAGTTCGAGGTGGAGACGAACGTTCAGTTCGAGGTGGAGATTTAGGTGGTGTAGATCCGGACATTTTACTCTACTTGATGTGTTTATTTATAGTCAAATTCTTAGTCGTTGGGCAGGGATTCGTGCGCAGGTCAGTTCGACTGCGATCACGTGCTTGCACCTGTTCACGGTGTCTCTGCAGTTGCAGCGCCATTGTTGCGAATCCGAGTGCGCCGTTAGCGTGCTTGCTAGTCTCCCCAGCTGCACTTGGTAGTATTTCCTCCTCAGATGAAATTTTTGTGATCTGACGATGACGTAGGTTCTGGTACAGCGTTGATCGATGGTCTCGACGTACCGACCGTCTGTAAAGAGCGCTGATGGTCGTGCCACAACGTAGGTGGTAGCTCTGGGCGCGAGCTCGTTCTCTGGTGCCCTGTTGTCGACCATGCGCTGCGCGCGCTCTTGGCGCGTGGCTCCGTATAGACGGTGGTACTCACTGCTCTGCATTCTCCTGTCGTGATGTTTCTATTTGTAGTGCTTCTTTGGCAATGTCGAGACGGCGCTGCAGCATGTCAACAAACTCCCGTTGGTCGGTTGTCAGCTCTGCACCCTTGGTGTGCTTGCACTCGTGCTTCCACTTGTGCAGCACCTGTTTGAGCTGCTGGTGGATCATCTCCACAAGCTCTCTGCACTCGTCCAGCGCGGTCACCACTGTGTGCAGTCTCTTGTGGGACGACATGGTGTGCCTGACAGGTTCCCAATGGTGGTTCCCCAATGGGTGGAGGTGGGCGCTTTGCCATATTGTGCATATGGCGAAACGGGGCTTGTTGTTGTGTAATCAAAAAAAATGCTACCCCAAATTGCCGCTGCCTGCGTCTGTGTAATTTTGTGTTACTGTACTGTTGGTTCGTTCTTCTTTGTCACTCCGTCGCGCCATGTGTCGCTGTGCAGTCGCTTCGGTGCGGTGTTCAACCACACGTATACTCCTGGTTTGTATGTGAAGGGTCCGTGGACACAGTGCATCCCGATGTTTGTGCAGGAGCAGCTGGACACGGTGAAGAACGTGCAGTGTGGGACGCTGGACGGGATCCAGCTGGAGATTCCTCAGATTGAGATCCACAACAAGTTGCCTGCGGACATGGCGTACAGCGTGTACCTGCGTGCCGGCAAGGACTACGACCAGCTGTGGGTGTTCAAGATGGTGCGCTTCCTTGTGGCGCAGCTGTGTGCGACGCAGACTGCCGAGCAGATTGCGCTGACGCACTTCAACGAGCAGAACGACCACCTGACGCGCGCGCTGCGTGAGTACCAGTTTGAGCTGCTCACTGGACTGGAGATTATGGTCACAAAGTGGTCCAAGCCGGTGTCGACCAACTCGGACATCATTGATCAGTTTGGCAAGCGCGCACTGGCGGAGGCGGAGCGCACGGCGCTGGTGGCGCAGGAGGCTAAGATCAATCAGCAGAATCGTAACACGCTGCGGAAGAACGACGGCGTGAACGCGCTCAAGGCTGCCGAGGCAAAGTCTGCACAGATGGTGATGACGCTGGCGTTGGACGCGCAGCTGCTGCGTGACCAGAAGGGGGCGGAGGCAGCGCGCATCAAGGGTCAGACAGAGAATTTGATCCAGCTGGAGCAGGCGCAGGCAAGCGCCGAGGTGAAGGTGAAGCTGGCGGACGCCATGCTGGAGGAGATGAAGCGCAAGGCGGAGGGCAACGAGCACCTGCTGACGAAGGAGTTCATTGAGTGGGACCGCAACAACAAGCTGGGGCTGATGAGTAAGGTGTACTACGGTCCGTCTGTCGACAAGGTGTTCCAGCCGTTGCACTTTGGTCTGTAGATATCTGTAGACACTATATACAAGCAATCTTTTTTTAAAGCCGACTAAGCCAAAGTCGAAGGAGGAGCTGCGGGCGTTGATTAAGGAGTACGATGGAGGCGTACATTATACACACTATATAATCAAAGAACCTTGTAGGGATGGGTTACGGTTATGTCAATAAGCATTACGGCTAGAATCTTAATATAGTACAACACTTGGTTCGGGCTGGGGCATGCACCTGTAAACCAACGCTGGGTTTCCCACGTAATAACTCATTTTGGTTTTGGTCAGAAGAAGCCGGGTGGGGATATGTCATCGCAATCGCATCTGCACCCTGAAACATGTAATCCAGGTCAATAAAATCCGACGTGACCATCGCATCTGCACCCTCAAACATGTAATCATCGTCAAGCACATTCGACATGTCCAGTGTGATCGGTTGGTTAAACGACTTGGCACCCCAAAACATGCAACGCATATTCGTCACCTTCTTTGTGTCCATCGTGATCGGTTGATTAAGTTGCAAGGCACCCTTAAACATGGATTCCATATTCGTCACCTGTGATGTGTTCATATTGATTTGTTGATTAAATGACAAGGCACCCGCAAACATGGAACTCATATCCGTCACTTTTGACGTGTCCATCGTGATCGGTTGGTTAAACCGCCAGGCATTCAAAAACATGTAACTCATAATTGTCACCTTTGACGTGTCCATCGTGATCGGTGAATTAAACAACATGGCACCCTTAAACATGCGATTCATATTAGTCACCTGTGATGTGTCCATCGTGATCGGTTGGTTAAACAACGTGGCAAGACAAAACATGGAATCCATATCCGTCACTTGCGACGTGTCCATCGTGATCGGTGAATTAAACGACGAGGCACCCATAAACATGAAACTCATATTCTTCACACGCTGCGTGTCCTTGAACAGCGGCTGATTGAACGCGGAGGCACCATCAAACATCCGACTCATATTCGTCACACGCTGCGTGTCGAACTTCAGCGGTTGGTTAAACGACGTGGCACCACCAAACATCCCAGCCATATTAGTTACTTGCGACGTGTCCATCGTGATCGGTGAATTAAACGACGTGGCACCCTCAAACATGTAACTCATAATTGTCACCTGTGATGTGTCCATCTTGATTGGTTGATTAAACGACGTGGCACCCTTAAACATGCGATTCATATTAGTCACCTGTGATGTGTCCATCGTGATCGGTTGGTTAAACGACGTGGCAAGACAAAACATGGAATCCATATCCGTCACCTGTGACGTGTCCATTGTGATCGGTTGATTAAACGATGAGGCATCATAAAACATGTAACTCATATCCGTCACACACCGCGTGTCGAACTTCAGCGGTTGATTAAAATGGAAGGCACCAATAAACATGCCACTCATATTCGTCACCTGTGATGTGTTCATATTGATTGGTTGCTTAAATGAGAAGGCACCCTTAAACATGTTTTTCATCCTATTCACCTGCGACGTGTCCATCGTGAGAGGTTGATTAAACGACGAGGCACGACAAAACATGGAATCCATATTCGTCACCTGCGACGTGTCCATTGTGATCGGTTGGTTAAAATTCATGGCACCATGAAACATGGAATCCATATTCGTCACTTGCGACGTGTCCATCGTGATCGGTTGGTTAAACCGCCAGGCAAACTCAAACATGAAACTCATATCCGTCACACACTGCGTGTCGAACTTCAGCGGTTGTTTAAACGCCGTGGCACCCTTAAACATGCGATTCATATCAGTCACTTGCGACGTGTCCATCGTGATCGGTTGGTTAAACGACGAGGCACCACCAAACATCCAACGCATATTCGTCACCCTTGATGTGTCCATTGTGATTGGTTGGTTAAACGACGAGGCACCAGAAAATATGCGACTCATATCCATCACTTGCGACGTGTCCATCGTAATCGGTTGGTTAAACGACGAGGCATTCCAAAACATGCCATTCATATGCGTCACTTGCGACGTGTCCATCGTGATCGGTTGGTTAAATGACGAGGCACAACTAAACATGTTACTCATATTCGTCACTTGCGACGTGTCCATCGTAATCGGTTGGTTAAACGACGAGGCATTATAAAACATGTAACTCATATCCGTCACTTGCGACGTGTTCCAAGTATCAATCGGTGCGTTAAACGTAGTCATGTATTCGAACAGAAACGACATGTCCGTCACGTTGGTGACATCCCAACTATTGGGTTCGCCGTGATTCTTCACACCTTGGTTGTACTCCTTGATCCACTTCTTCAGCTCATAACTCGTCTTTGGCTGGAGAGCTGCCTGTGGCTTTGACTTTGACTCAAACATGTTTATATAAAAAAGATTACTTATATATAGTGTTTACAAATCAATGTGCGACATATAGTAATCTGTTTTTTTTTTGTCGTACTTGTACGGAACGACAGAAGCATTCTCCCTGAGTTTATGTTATGACCCAGACTGAACTGTGCAGTTGACTATGGCTCCAGCTATGGCTCCAGCTATGGCTCCAGCTTCCCAAGCATACTCCAGCTATAACAATGAACGTATCTCTTATTTATGTGTTGCTGGAGGATTTTGTACATGCGCTCCTGGAGGAACGCAGTGCCTGTCCTAATATGCCACCACTGATGTGTGACGTGTGTTCTTACCAGGTGACGCTGGGTGGTACAAACTACCCTCTACCGTCCATGTTGTGTTTGTGTGACCCACATGCACCGGCTCACAATGGACACGTCTAGTGTGACGAGTATGGCATGTTTGGGGGTGCCTCGTCGTCTAATCAGCCGATTGGCGTCTGGGACACGTCTAGGGTGTTTAGGGTGTTACGCTTCTAGGTGCCTAGCACGCGCCCCTGCAGACTGGGCAGGTGGGTGTTTGTCCTTTGAGACGCTGTGCGAGCCGCCACTGTTCAATGCAGTGTTTGTGAAAGATGTGGTTGCATTTGAGCTGCGTCTGTCGGTGCGCGTTGTTCTCGAAGCAGACGGCGCACGTGCTGTCAATGACGTCCAGGTGCTTGTTCAGGTAGTAGCGGGTGTGGTTGAAGGCTGGGAACCGCCCGTAGATCCAGTCTTGAATCTGCTGCTCAAACGGCTCGAACGGCGACCGCTCGTGGACCCACTCCTGTATCTGTTGCACGACTTGATTGGCTGCCACATGTTCTGGAAACCACACTATATACATACCCGTTGCTAGGTAGAACCTAATGTCTTATACTGCACTAAACGCCGGAGCCAGAGCCAGAGCCAGAGCCGGACAACATGCCGGAGCCAGAGCCGGAGCCAGTGCCGGAGGAGCCAGAGGAGCCAGCAGCTTGGCGCTGCGGCAGCTGCTTGCTTGGCATCGCAGCCGCCGTGATGCTGATGCGGACGCGGCGCCCTCTCGCAAGCGTGCTCGTCCACGTGAATGTGAACGCGAACACGCTGCACAAGCTGCGAGACGTGCACCTGTGGTACCTGTGGTACCTGTGGTACCTATGGCGACGCCTGCAGCGGCAGCGGTGGCGGCAACGGATGTACAAGCGACGCCGGAAGAGTCCAACGCTTGAGTTGGAGTTGTTGGACCGGGCAACGGTGCGTGGACGTTTCCGTCATGTGAGTGTGGCACCTGAAGTGGGAGTGACTGTGAAAAAAAATATGTTTACGTTTCCTCTGGACGACTTGGCTGCGATGTTGGAGCAGTTTGGTCTTTTGGACGTGCGCGTGGTGCCCGTACCTTCGTACGTGTTTGTGGTGCCGACACTGCTGGTGCCGCTGGTGCCGGCACCAGCGCTGAGTACCAAGTTGTATCCTTTCCAGCGGGAGGGTGTTGCACGTGCGATGCGATGGGGACGTGCGTTGATTGCCGACGAGATGGGTCTGGGCAAGACGGTGCAGGCGCTCACGCTGGTGCGCCACTATGGTGGTCGAGCTCTGATTATTTGTCCGTCGTACCTGACGCTCAACTGGGTGCGGGAGGGAGCAGCGTGGGGGGTGGAGCTGCACCGCATCAAGAGCTCCAAGTGTCCCATTCCTGCTGAGAACGTGGTGCTGTCGTACGACCTTGCTGCGCGGCGCGTGCACCAG
>Ga0307997_10001541_pt1 | contig 10838 bp, 9 predicted proteins | sample Davwhametageno36_FD_203165 | JGI IMG/M metagenome (GOLD analysis project Ga0307997, IMG submission 203165) | Marine microbial communities from Davis Island wharf, Antarctic Ocean - #36 | ecosystem: Environmental > Aquatic > Marine > Unclassified | place: Antarctic Ocean: Davis Island wharf...
ACTCACTGTCATAATCGTCTTCTATTATAAAAGCGTTGGCATTCTCAGCTGCATTTAGTAACGCAAAACGACGTTCTATGCTCATTGAAACACCCAGTGGTTGCTGATGCGCTGGCGTGACAAAGGCGAGGCGAAAATCTGGTGCTCGTCGAAGACCATGTTCAACCATTAGGCCGTTGTGATCTACTGGAATGGGTATGAGCTTTGCCCCACTGGCAATTAAACTATTACTGGCACCAATGGCACCGGGATTTTCGCACCAAACTAGATCGTCAGGATCGAGTAAAACGGTTCCTATAATTTGGAAGGCTTGTTGTGCGCCACTGACAATAAAAATTTGTTCGGCCTCGCACTTAATGCCTCGGTTAGACAGTAAATGCGATGCAATTGCCTGACGAAGAGGGAAATGACCACGAGGATCGGCATAACCCATATTACTCTGATGATTGGAACGCCAGGTACGGGTCACATACTGAGCCCAAAGTGCACTTGGAAAGTCATCAAACGCCGGTAGTGCTGTGGTAAAGGCTTTTGTTTTATGCGGCAGTCGATCAACGAAATTTTCTAAGGCACGGGTAATCACACCCGATAGGCGCGGTTGTCGTACGGGTCGCTCAGAATCCTGTTTTTTAACGACTTCAGTTTCTGCTGGTCGTGTGGTCATCCACGCTTTGCTGACAAACGTGCCGGCACCGGTGCGCGATTCGATAAGACCTTCTGATGTGAGTATTTCAAAGACATTGATCACGGTAGTGCGTGATATTTTCAAGTCAATGGCCAGTGTTCGGCTGGCGGGAAGCCTTTCGCCTATATGCATCCCACCCGCATGAATAATATCGCGCATGGCAGAATATAGTTGATGACTGACTGTGCCTGGCGCACTGCGATCAATTTCGATAGAGAGTAGTAAAGCACCCCCAGCACGTTTTATCATAATTCTAAATAGACCTTGTTGGTTGGTTGTAAGCTAATGGCGCTTGAGTTATTGCGGCACCCCTAGAAAAAAAATGGTATTAAAATAGTTTCAAAATGGACCTTACCTGTTAAGCAGTTTACGTCAAGATACTTTTAATATACCAGTTTCAACTTTTGAAATAATCAATATTTAAATTATTATATAGACTTTTCCGACCATAATTAAGCCCAAAAATAAAATCATGAAAATAAAAACTATCGAAACATTCAGCACCGAATTCGTCGGTTTCGTTCGGGTCACTGTCGATAGCGGTGAGCAGGGGTGGGGGCAAGTCTCTACCTACCATTCAGATATTACATCGACAATATTGCATCGCCAAATAGCACCCTGGTCGCTTGGTTGGGATGCTACAGACATCGATGGGCTGGTTGATATTATCACTGAGCGAGAGCACAAGTTCCCTGGATCTTATTTGCGAAGAGCTGTTGGTGGGCTTGATACCGCCTTGTGGGATTTACATGCCAAACGTGAAAATAAATCAGTTTGTGAGTTGATTGGCGGTACTCGTACTCCGTTGCGAGCTTATGCCTCTTCAATGAAACGTGATATCACACCTAAAAATGAAGCCCTTCGATTACAACGATTGCGCGATCAATATGGATTTGATGCTTTTAAAATTCGAGTCGGTTCGGAATGTGGTCGTGATGTTGATGAGTGGCCTGGTCGTTCAGAAGAAATTATCCCAACCATGCGGAAAGCATTGGGAGACGACGTCGCTATTCTCGCGGATGGCAACAGCTGTTATTCGCCAAAACGTGCTATTGAAGTTGGACGTCTGCTGGAAGACAGTGATTATGGTCACTTTGAAGAGCCTTGCCCTTACTGGGAAATGGAGCAAACAAAAGAGGTAAAGGATGCGCTCAATATTGATGTCTCTGGTGGCGAGCAAGATTGTGATATTCCAACGTGGCGGCATATGATCGACATGCGTGCAGTTGACGTTATTCAGCCTGACGTTTGTTACCTCGGTGGCTTAACACGTACACTGCGAGTTGCAAAAATGGGTGAATTGGCAGGGTTACCCTGTACGCCGCATTGCGCAAATTTGTCTATGGTTACTTTATTCACGATGCATTTGTTAGCGTCTATTCCCAATGCGGGAAAATATTTAGAATTTTCAATTGAAGGCGAAGACTACTACCCTTGGCAAGACGGACTTTTTGTTAAATCACCCTATGACATAGTCGATGGTAAAGCATCAATTCCTGATTCACCGGGTTGGGGTGTGGAAATAAATCCTGATTGGCTCGATAAGGCCAATTATCAAAAGAGCGAACTGTAAGATTAGATGAGAGATCCACAATGAGTGATTCGTTATTAACTGACGATTTTAAAACCGCCCCTTATTGGTGGGAAAAAACACCACCGCCCGAATTATCTTTATTGGACAAGCCCAATATTCAATTACCTCAAAAAGCTGACGTAGTCATCATTGGTGCTGGTTATACCGGCCTCAGCGCGGCATTGCAGACGGCCCGTGCCGGACGTCACACCGTTGTAGTTGACGCTGAAAATGCTGGTGCAGGTTGCAGTACCCGAAATGGTGGGCAGATTAGCACCAGTATTAAGCCAACACATAAAGCTTTGGCTGCAAAGTATGGCCCAGAACGCGCTTTCAATATTTTAAAAGAAGGTCATACCGCGCTTGAATGGTTAGAAGATTTTGTTTCAACCGAAAACATTGATTGCCACTTCAAACTTGTTGGTAAATTCCTTGGTGCACATAACCCTGCCCAATACGAAAAGTTAGGCAAAAAGCTAAACGATTCAGTTAAGGGCCTTGAAACAAAAGCGTTCCTTGTGCCGCGTTCTGAACAACACCAGGAGCTTGGAACTGATCGATATTTTGGAGGTTTAGTTTATCCTAACGTTGCGTCGGTTGATCCGGCCCGCCTTCATCGTGGATTGCTTGAACGGGTTATTGCTGCTGATGCCACCGTCATTCCCTTTAATCCTGCGCTCGATATTACCAATGAGGGAGATGGTTTTCGTGTTACTACGAATCAAGGGTCTATTTGGGCAAAGGAAGTAATTGTTGCGAGCAATGGTTATACGGGCTCTGCCACGCCCTGGTTAAGACGTCGCATTATTCCAATTGGGAGTTATATTATTGCGACTGAACCATTGACTACAGGTCAAATGGATCGATTAATTCCCAAAGATAGAATGGTTGGTGACACCCGGAAGATGGTTTTTTATTATCGTTCGTCACCGGACCGACAAAGGATACTATTTGGTGGTCGAGTGTCTCATGCAGAAACGAATCCACTCGTCAGTGGACCAAAACTTCACGCCAGAATGGTGGATATTTTCCCTGAGCTTACTAAAACGCGCATTAGTCATTCTTGGGTAGGTTTTGTCGGCTATACCTTTGACTCACTCGCTCATCTGGGTAAGAAAGATGGTGTGCACTACGCCATGGGCTACTGTGGCTCAGGTGTTTCAATGTCTTGCTATTTGGGTATGCGCATTGGGCAACAGTTACTGGGGCAGCCAGAGGGTCAAACTGGTTTTGACGGCTTAAATTTTCAAACACGTCCTATGTACACCGGGACACCTTGGTTTTTGTCAGCGTCAATTCAATACTATCGTTGGTTAGATAGACTTAATTTTTAATTATCGAAAACACCGTGAAAATTGGTATCTTCGTTTGTTTACAATGGACCTTCGGCTATACCACTACCATGGATTAAATTCATAGTTCAAATAAATATCATAAACGAGAGGGTAGTATGAAAACCAATACTAAAGGTATCAAGTTAGGAGCACTAATTGCTGCTTCGCTTTTTAATATAGGGCAAATACAGGCTGCAGATCCGATTACAGTTGTTTCTTGGGGTGGTAGTTACGGTAAAGCACAGGATGCTGCGCTTTTTACGGATGCAGCGAAAAACACGGGTATTGAGATAATCCGTGAATCAGGTGCAAGCATGTCAAAAACTTGCTTGCAAGTTGAGTCAGGGTCAGTTAACTGGGATCTAGTTGTTACTGGTTCGGGTGGTTCAGCTTCTGCGGCAGCAAAAGGTTGTTTAGAAAAAATTGATTATGATGTTGTTGACGTTTCAAACTTTCTACCAGGTATGTACACTGACTATTGTGTTGGAACTGACGTTTTTGCAACGGTTATGGCTTGGAATACAGATAAATTTGGTCAACCAGGTAGTTCAACTGCACCTAAGACGTGGGCTGATTTTTGGGATGTCAAAAAATTTCCTGGAACCCGCGCTTACCGTGCAAACAATGTTGATGGTGCACTAGAGCCTGCTTTGATGGCCGATGGTGTTCCAGCAGATAAAGTCTATGAAGTGCTTTCAACTAAAGCTGGTAAGCAGAGAGCTATTGATAAGATTCGTGAATTGAAGCCTCATATTGCAGTCTTTTGGGGTTCAGGTGCACAGCAAGCGCAGCTTATGAAGGATGGTGAAGTTGATATGATCACCGGTTGGAACGGTCGATTTGATAATGCCAAGAAAGACGGCGCTAAGGTTGGTTATACCTTTAATCAAGCGATGTATGATTTTGATTGTATGGCAATGCCTAAGGGTGCTCCAAACAAGGTTACTGCTATGAAATTCTTAGCGGAAATTTCTAAGGCGGAATATCAGGCTAACTTACCGTTCCACATCACTTATGGCCCAACCAACAAAAAAGCTTATGAAGTAACGACTGCTTCAAAAGAGTTGATCGAGTCTTTGCCTTCGCACCCTAAGAATGTACCGCTTATGTTGCCAGTAAGCTTAGATTTCTATGCACAGCATAGAACTGAAGCGCTTGAGATGTATATGGAACTAATGAGTGAATAAAAAAGTAAGTAAGTAAGTAAGTAAGTAAAAAAGTAAGAAAATATCTCTTTTGCCGGGTGTTTTTCACCCGGCTTCTTTTCTAATATAGGTTCCCTCCTTGTCTATTCAATCTAATAATTTAAAGACTGAGTCATCAACAGCGTTACCCATTCATGTTCAGGATCTGACTAAAAAATACGGTGAGATGTACGCACTGGATTCAGTTAATCTCGATGTTAAGAGCGGTGAATTTCTGACGTTACTCGGCCCATCAGGATCAGGAAAGACGACCTTGCTAATGGCCATTGCTGGATTTAATCGGCCTGATTCAGGCAGTATTCGATTTGGTGATGAAGAAGTTATACTAAAACCACCGCATAAGCGTGATGTTGGTATGGTTTTTCAAAGTTATGCGTTGTTTCCGCACATGACTGTTGCAGAAAATATTGCTTTCCCTCTAAAACTTCGTGGTGTTAGCTTAGCAGAGACTGCTGAGAGAGTTGCCACTGCCCTTAAGACCGTCCAACTCGATGGCCTTGGTGATCGTGATATTGAGCAACTATCCGGTGGTCAAAAGCAGCGCGTCGCGCTGGCTCGTGCTTTTGTATTTCGCCCCCGTATTTTATTAATGGACGAGCCGCTTTCCGCTCTCGATAAGAAACTGCGCGAACAAATGCAGATTGAGTTAAAACACTTACATAAACAGCTGGGTGTTACTACTGTTTATGTCACCCATGACCAACGCGAAGCCTTGACTATGTCTGACCGAATTGTGGTCATTAATAAAGGCCAATTGACTCAGATTGGAACACCAAACGATATCTATAATCATCCCGCCAATGCGTTTGTTGCTGACTTTATTGGTGAGTCGACGATGTTACCCCTTAACCTTGATGGTTCTGGTAGTCTTTATTTCGAAGACAATTTAATTAAAACTAATTATAAAATAAGTGACGCTAAGGAATGGTCGCTGGTGATACGCCCTGAGCGTTTGACTGTTGTTAAGGACGGACAATATGATCCAGAAAAAACCATTGTCTTTTCTGGTGTGGTTCGTGAGTTCATCTTTCAGGGTGAAACAGCGTTTGCGATGATGTCAGTGAATGATAAATATAATCTTTCCTTCCGCTTTGGTACCGATGCTTCATCATGGCAGAATGCCCTGCAGCCAGGGGATTCGGTTTCACTCGGTTTAAATCGAAGTGACGTTATTGTTATCCCCGGTGGTCGTGAATTATGAGTGTTCTCAATTCCCCGAATCCAGTTACCGAAGATCCGGGTGTTGAGCCCCTAAACGAAAAATCACTTAGAGCCCAAGATGTCCACGAACAGAGGTTGTTGCTGAGTCTTGCAACGCCTGCTGTGCTGGCTGTTATAGCGATTGTTGTGATTCCAGTAGGCTGGTTATTCTATCTTTCATTTACCGGCAGCGATGGACAGTTGTCATTAGTAAACTACCAGAAAATGATCGAATATAAGTCTTATGCACGGACCTTTGTGACGACCTTTGAGGTTAGCATTTTAACAACCTTAATATGTATTATGATTGGATATCCGCTCGCTTATTTTCTCGCCATGTTACCCGAACGGTTAGCTGGTTTTTTTATGCTTGCAGTATTGCTCCCGTTTTGGACCTCTTTGTTGGTCCGAACCTATGCTTGGCTCGTATTGTTGCAAAAAAATGGCATATTGAATGATTTGGCAATGTCTATTGGTCTTTGGGATTCTCCTTTAAAACTGGTTCATAATTTAACCGGCACATTGATCGGTATGGCACATATTATGCTGCCTTTTTTGGTGTTACCACTTTACGGCTCGATGAGAAAAATTCAGCGGGACTTAATGCATGCCGCAGCTAATCTTGGTGCCTCACCCGTTCAAGCATTCTGGAAGATTTATTTTCCTATGTCTTTGTCTGGCATGGTTGCAGGGTCACTCATTGTGTTCGTACTCTGCCTTGGTTTCTATGTCACCCCAGCGGTGCTTGGTGGTGGGCGCGTGATTATGGTGGCGACACAAATTACGGCTATTCTTGAGAATCAATTTAACTGGGGGGCTGCTAGTGCGCTTGGTGTTGTTCTGTTAGTAGTGACGATGATTATTTTAACGGTAGCAACAAAATTATTTAAATTAGATGCTGCACTGTTTGGGAAGCGTTAATATGGATTGGCTCAAAAAACCGGCTTCAGATACCCAGCTTACCCATGGTGATCGACTATGGCTCTACATTATAGCTACGATTGTCATGCTTCTATTGGTGATTCCGACGTTAATCGTCATGCCGATGTCATTCTCGGACTCTCAGTATCTGGAATTTCCACCGTCTAATTGGTCGATGCGTTGGTATTATGAGTATTTTGAATCGTCAAAATGGATGAGGGCTACTGTGACTTCGATTCAGGTTGGCACACTCACCATGTTACTCGCAACACCGATGGGCGTAATGGCGGCCTATGCATTGTTTGTTTCTGGACACCGTGCATCTAAGTTATTGTTTGCATTCCTTATTACGCCGATGATTGTACCGGTTATACTTATTGCAATCGGTGTATTCTACTCTTATGGACGCGTTGGCCTTAATAACACGATATTTGGATTGGTCTTGGCCCACGCCGTTTTGGCAGCACCGTTGGTCATGATTGTTATTACCTCTGCGTTACGAAACTATGATTTGAATCAGGAACGCGTGGCTAGAAGTTTGGGTGCAACGCGAATAAAAGCATTTTTTGTTATTACCCTGCCGCAGATTAAATTTTCCGTTGTGACCTCTGCGTTGCTGGCTTTTTTAACCTCTTTTGACGAAGTCATTATCTCTATATTTGTTTCGGGTGGATCAAACGCAACGCTAACCAAGCACATGTTTGCCGCACTAAGAGATTTTATCGACCCAACAATTGCCGCAATTTCTACCATTATGATTCTAGTCTCCACGACTTTATTGTTAGCGACGCAGTATATTTCTTCTCGCGAGAAGTAGTCGATCTGCTAGGCTTGGGTAATTTTGAATTCGGCTGAGATGCGCTATTAGTAATTTTGTGACTGAAACGCCGTGGGGCTAAATTTTGATTGGCCAAGTGTCACTTAATCTATAGCCTTCAGGCCACGGGTCACCTGGATCGAGCATGATTTGATGAGTCCCGGTTATCCAGCCTCGTCCTCGGATTGAAGGGATGATGGCCTGTTTGGTGCCTAGTTCAGTTTCTTCTACTATGGCACTCTCAAACTCTGATCCAATAATTGATCGACCTATCATTCTATCTCCTATCCCAATGCTTCCTTTGGCATACAGCACGGCAAGTCTTGCAGAGCAGCCTGTGCCCGTTGGGGATCTATCTACTTTACCTGGATCAATAACAACGGTGTTATGACTGATAGCCGTTCCATTTTCGTAGCTAAGTGGGCGAGCAAACTGACAAAAAGAAATGTGTTGCCAGTCGGGATTGGTTGGGTGAGTGAATCCTAACTGATCATTGGCTGCAGCTGTAATTTTAACCCCTAAACTTGCCAGCCCTTTTGCTTCATCTGGTTTGATATCGAAGCCTAATTTTTCGGCATCAACTATGACGAAGCTATCGCCACCATAGGCGGTATCAACACAGATTGTTCCTAGGCCTTCAACTTCTAAATCGACGTTAAGTTTGTCGGCAAAAGATGGGACATTATTGACTTGGATGCTCTGTGCTTTTCCATCTGAACAGTAAGCTTTTATTTTTACCAAACCACCGGGTGCTTCTAAGTTAAATTCAGTGACCGGTTCCTGCATTGGAATAAGTCCAGTGTCGAGTAAAACGGTGGCAACACAGATAGCGTTAGATCCCGACATGGGAGGTGTGTGTTCGGGTTCCATAATGATGAAACCTTGTGCTGCGTCTGAGTTTTTGGCAGGTACGAGTAAATTGATATGTTTAAATACACCGCCGCGAGGTTCATTCAATATGAACCTGCGGAGCGTCTGGTCTGTTTCAATCCAGCGGGCTTGTTGCCACAAAGAGTCTCCAGGTGGTGAGGATACACCGCCAACAATGACATTGCCGACTTCCCCTTCAGCATGACAAGATACGATATGAATAAGCTTGCTAGTTCGCATTGCTATACCTCAACTGTATGGCGAGTGATTAGATTTAAGCAAAACATCTTAATGTGGGTAACAAGGTGTCTGGACCCTTAGACTTGTTATTAGTTACTGATATTTAAAAGACTTGCTTTCGAGGACTGACAGATCAGTATCTAGTACGTTAACTGTCCAGCTACCAGACCAATCGGGTAAAAATTCTTTACTAGTCCATACTCTCCAGCGGTCGCCGTTAACTTCAAATTTTTTTTCAAAAATAATAGTGTCGTTATAGGTCCATTGATGGGTGACGATATGACCTTTAAGATTTGTTAGCTCAGTAAAAAAAGAAATCTCAGTGTATGAGCTTGAATGGATGCTTTCAACCTGAATCACAGGTTCGTGATTATCAATTCCAATGGTGAATATAGCGCGAGTAACTTCTCCACCAACCAAGTTCTGAGTAAAGAGGGCAGTGACAGCAATAATTAGGGTTTTTATGATTTGACGCATGTTGATCTTCCAGGATTCTGCGTAATTTAGACTATAGCAAAAAAATAGGATGTTGCAGTCTGATTGGGCCAAAATGATTGATTTGACTAAGTTAAATTTGAATTGGTTTTTGATTTTGCCTGTTGCAACATTAATATGAAGGCTTGTGAACTCAAGGATAAGGTGCGATTTTGGCGTGTCACGATGCCAAGTATTCGTTGGATTTCGAGTCCATGCATCCCCGAGTTATTAAGTGGCTTACCAACAACCGTAGTATCCAGCATGCTCGCTGGCAGCATACTCCAGCCCAAATTAGCAGATACCATTACTTTGATGGTTTCGAGATAGTTGGTTTCCAGAATTATTTTGATTTGGTCTTTATTAGTAGAAAAATAGTCATTAATGATTCTGCGCGTAAAGGTACCCATTGAGGGCAAGATTGCTGGAAAGTCGAGCAGCTTTAGTTGGTCAATATGATCATCATTGGCTAAGGGATGATCGGGTGCTAATACAATTTGTAACGTATCAATCCAGATGGTTTCCAAGTTAAGTTTCGCGTCAGCATTCTCAGGTAAAGTCACTATTGCAAGTTCTATTTCATTATTGGCAATAGCAACGCAGGCATCTTCTGAGTCCATAAAGTGGAGGTCTAAATCGACCTGTGGGTATTTAATTTTAAAATCACGCAGAATTTGTGGTAGACGATGAAGGCCAATGTGATGGCTAGTCGCCAATGTCAGTGAGCCTGAGGGCTCTTCGGTTTGACCGTCAAGGCTAGATCTATACGTTTTTACTTCGTGTAAAATTCGCTCTGCATGAGGTAAAAAAGCTAAGCCATTGGGTGTTAAAATGCTTCGTTTGCCTATCCTGTCGAATAGTGATGTTTTCATGCTTTGTTCTAACTGTCGGATGCGTTTACTGACCGCGGGCTGAGTAATGTGTAACCGTTCTGCGGCAAGCGAAAAAGACTCTAGTTCTGCGATAGTAAGGAAAGCGGTTATTTGGGATAGTTGCATAGCTATTCCTATAAGTTATTAAATTAATGAAAATTATGAATTAGAGTTATTAGATAAACAAGCGTAAGATTCTACAATCTTAAATCAATATTAATGTTGAGGTTTAATTCGCTAAAATCACGGGCGAAATTTTCAAACTCCAAGATTAAAGAGAGCTTAATTATGTCCGCGCAAACGTTATATGACAAAATATGGGCAATGCACGAAGTGCGTCCTGATATAGAAGGCAGTGGTCTAATCTACATTGACCGCCATTTAGTTCACGAGGTCACTTCCCCTCAAGCGTTTGAGGGTTTGCAATTAGCGGGCCGTGATCTTTGGCGAAAAGAGTCCATAGTGGCTGTTCCCGATCACAATACACCAACCATTGGTTTGGAGTTTGGAATCACTGATCCTGTGGCACGCCTTCAAGTTGAAACGTTGGATAAAAACTGTGATACCCATCAATTAGTTGAGTTTAAAATTGGTGATGAACGCCGTGGTATTGTCCATGTTATTGGGCCAGAGCAGGGCGCAACACT
>Ga0307997_10001544_pt1 | contig 10833 bp, 7 predicted proteins | sample Davwhametageno36_FD_203165 | JGI IMG/M metagenome (GOLD analysis project Ga0307997, IMG submission 203165) | Marine microbial communities from Davis Island wharf, Antarctic Ocean - #36 | ecosystem: Environmental > Aquatic > Marine > Unclassified | place: Antarctic Ocean: Davis Island wharf...
AATGTATGGCTAAATTTTATAGCAATTTAATAAACATATTACTTCTTCTTCTCTTGTGGCACGCTGGCACCCGGCAACGAATTGAATTCCCAACAACCAACAGTAGACTTAGTTAGTGTAGCACTACGGATCTAGCTAGTCTAGCTAGTCTAGCTAGACTTTTAATGTTGCTCCAACTCTGCCTCGCAATCGCGGCTCTACTCACCTGCGCTACCACCACCACAGGCGACACCATCAAGACTACCACATGCAACACTCAAGTTCCACCCCTTCAGAACTTACGTCGTGTCTCTCTTCGCGATCTAACCAGTGGTAGAATTTCTTGGGATGGCAGCGTTGTGACCATGATCCAAGTGGACAAGACAACGGACGAGTGGAGGGCGCTGGCTAACGCCTGGTCTAAGGAGCAGTTACTCCGCGACTTTGGCTCAACGCTTGTCGATACCGTCACACCCTACGATGTCTCCATGTACGGACCTTCTGGTCGTTGGAAACACGACGCTTCCAAAGCACAGACCTCTTCAGGAAGGTCCATATTGCTTCGTCATCTGCTCAACGACGACAACGACGATGCTGATGATGAAGACGACGATGATGATGACCGCAACGACGACCTGATGGTCTTCTCCGCCGAGCACACAAACTTGACTCAGCTTCTCCTGGCCGACAACTCCCCCGCCATGGCGTGGGCAGCACGACGTATGTACATGCTGCCGCCACGCGTCCCAGGAGAAATGACCCGCGCATTTGTATCCGTCGCACGTCGTTCACAGGGACTTCCATTCCACCGGCACGGCAAAACATTTACGACGCTGGTGGTAGGCACCAAAACATGGCTGCTTGCTCCACCGACCGCCGTTCCAACTCCCGACATGGTGTGGACTTCTTCCGGCGTTTCGTACTGTGAGCGTAAAAACATTTCTGGGGCAACACAGGTGAAGAGAATCGTGCAGGTGGCAGGAGAGCTGCTGTATCTTCCCAAGTGGTGGTGGCACGCGACGTGGACCTCGGAGGGTGGTGGTAAGAGCAGTGGTGACGGAGAGAGAAGCAGTGCCAGCATTGCGCTCGTCATGAACGTGGTGGACGGGCTTGAGGATTACGAGGAGAAGGAGGAGGAAAACATGAGTGGCAAGGAGAGCAGATCGTCGTCGTCGTCGTTGTACGAGGCGACCATGAATGATCCATCGTCAATGTTTGATGCAGCACGAGAAGCCTTTCACTTTGAGAACGTGCTTCGCAAGATTGAAGAAGACCTTGGTCGGAGCGATGTGAATCGGATTGGCGTTCGTCAAAGATGGAGACAGGAAACAAGACGCATGTACGATCGTCAGTACGAACGAGTGCGAACACAATATGATGCAACGCTATTTGGCCAACGGTCGCCAACGCTGTGCCTGTATTTTGTCCACGTGAAGGTGAGACGGATCATCAACCGCATGGTGAGTGCAATTGAGATGGAGGGAGACGAGCTGGAGAAAGGGGAGCAGAAAGGCGAGGACGAGAATTTGTTGGTGGAGGATGTCTTGTCGGCAATCTCCGAATGCACGCGAGCAGTGGAGATCGCGACGTTCGAGGGAAGATTGGGGACGGCCGCAAGATCATCGTCGCTGATCCAGCTGGCCGACGCGGTTCTGATTCCCACGGTATTTCGCAGCCTTTCGAAGCAATGCTACCACAAAGGGGTCAAACAGCAGAACCAGTGGACCTTGGTGCCACCACTCGACGTGACTGCGCGCTCCTTTCGCAAAGCGGGAATGCGAATGTTGGTAGATGCGACGAGGGAGCGGCAAGGTCAAGGTCCGTCAATCCGAGCGATGTGGGAGCTGGCATCGGTGATGTGCAGCGAGGAAGAGGAGGGCGAGGATGTGGAGAGAGCGGAGGAGAGAAAGCGGGAGTGCCACCCAATGCTTGAGCGCGTGTTACAAGCATCTAGCGATCACGGTGCTGCCAAACGTTTGTGGTGGACAAGCTTTCCTGAATTGGAAATTCCGAAGAGAGTGAAGAAAGGATCAGGAGTGACAGAGATGCTAGAGAGAGTCACTGGAATGATGGTGGAGGGTGGCGGCAGAGAAGAGCGGGCGAGTGATGGTAGTGGGGGGTTGTCAGAGCGGAGTGAGGTGGGGGAGGAAGACGAGGAGAATGGGGAAGGCGATTGGATGGAGGACAAGGAGGTGGAGGTGGACGAGAATGGGGAAAAGGTAGCGTGAAAATATATACCTTCGGTATAAATACATGTATGTAATAATGTATGTAGGATGTAGACTATATACTAGTAAATATGTTACGCGTCCCTTCTGTACAACATACATTCATACAACATACAACATGTACTTTTCAGGAACAGGTACAATGTGGTGTACCTTCAAGAAGAAGATGTACGCACAAAAAGTGAACAATGTTTCGAGAGGAGTTAACGCCAAAGAAGGAAAGGAAGGCAAAGAAGGAAAAGAAGGCAAGGAAGGAAAAGAAGGAAAAGAAGGAAAAGAAGGCATAGAAGAAATGGCATCTACAGAGGAGGAGGAAGGTACAGTAAAGTGCTAGTACAAACAGCTGTGAATTCAAGGTACATAGCTAATGAACGTGTAAGAATGTACTTCTCTAATACATATATCCTAGTCCACGTTCAAGTCAACCAGGATGCGGTCTGCTGTCGTACATCGTATCTCAACACCACATTCACAGCAGTCACGATGGTCAAATCACATTACCGAAGGTATGCATATCTTTGGTCTCTTTCTCACACTCTCTTCACACCCTTCACCTGCTCTGGAACATACAAATCATTCGAAGCACCGCTACCCAATCGTCCATCATCTCCTCGTCCCCAACTCCACACGGTCCTCTCGTTCTTATCGTTTGTCGTCAACACCATGTTGCTATCTCTTCCAGCTGACACCTTGACACATTTTAATCCGAGCAGACCATCCACGACTTTAGGTCGTCCTACATCACTCTCGTGACCATGTCCTAATCTCCCATGCTTTCCATTTCCCCACGCAAGAACACGACCACTTTGCGTCAGTGCAATTGAGTGACTCTCACCACACTCGACCTCGACCACGTTTGCTCCAATCAAACTCGGTATCAACTGAGGAGACCATCGTGGCGATCGATCACCGTTTCCGTGGCCAAGCTGGAGACTGGCGTTGTCACCCCAACTAAAGACTTCGTTGTGATCCGTCACGCACAGCATGTGACTTCTTCCAGCAGCCAACTCTGTCACAATCAGACCATCGTTCACGTTCACTTGTGACGGAATCAATACGCATCCAACACCCGAGCGAATGTCACCTAGGCCCAACCTCCCACGCTCTTCACAGCCCCACGTCAGCACGTTGCCATCCTCTGTCAAAACTCCTCCATGCCGATCACCCGCGACCAACAGCGTTACCCACGGACGTCCGCACGCAATGGCAGCAGCATGATGATTAGCAGTGGTACGCTTGTTGCTACTGCCAGCACCATACAACAACTTTTTAATCATGGCAGAAATTGGATGAATTGGTTTTGTCTCACCATCACCAGGTCCAAAGTACGGCGACTTGGTTGGCACTGCTTGGTGCCTCTTATCCTTTCGCTTCCCAGTGACAATTCCATTCCCAACAACTCCGCTACCAATTTGTCCGCAGTCGTTCAAACCCCATCCAATGACACCACCATCCGCCGTAAGGACGTAACTGGTCGCAACACCACAGCACACTTGAATGGGCACAGTTCCATTAGGCAAATCAATTGCTACTGGCTCGTCGCTCTCATGAAACTCTGAATCGTTGATAGCAAGCTGTCGACAAGTGTTACTCCCAACGGCGACGACGCTGAAACTCGATGTGAGACATAGAAGATGATCCGCACCCGCACTAATCTGAACAATTTTAAACACCACATTGCTGAGTCTTGGAATTCGAAGAAATGTTTTGCTCTTGTGTCCTTTGATCCATGTAATTCCTGTCGACGTTCCACGTCCGCAAGTGAAGACGTCACCAGTTGAGGAAGCAGAGATGGCCGAGAACGACCATCCACAAGCGACGGGTGGGAAAGGATTTGGATGTGCAACTCTCCTCTCCTCAAACATTTTTGCACGTGCCAGTCTCGCTCGATACTTGCTTTGCAGACGACATGCAACCATATTTCGAATCTCTTTCTCTTTTTCCTCCTCCAACAAACGACGAATCTCAGACAGACGATACATCTCATTGTCTACACATCTCTCTAACATGGAAGGGATCATTGCAAGACTCACTCTAGATGCAACATCCATCTTCTTCTGCCACCTTGCAACGTACTCCATGTAGGCACGATGAAACACGGCGGCAACTCCACTGTTTCGAGAATCTTGAACAAAGGCACGAATTGCACGATGCTTGTTTCCGTATTTCTCCTCATGAAATCGATACCGCTGGAAACGTAGTCTTTTTCTTCTTTTTCGTGCAAGAAATCCACGGACAATTCGAGTGACGTGCGTTGAGCTCTGGTGGAGCATGGACTTGCCATTCAGATCAAATCTTCCGCTAACACGTCCAACAACGTCGCTCATAAACATGACACTCCCACGTTGGTCTCTCCTCTCCAGAGTCGTCCGAAGTCGAGTTTCCCACAGTCGCAGTTCTCCAAGGTGCTGCTCAAAATGCTCCATTTTAATTTTCGTGCGATCCAGCAACAATTCCGCCGACACTTTCTTGGCACGGAGATTGGAGTACAGAGTGTGATAGAGAAGATCTTGCTCGTGACTCTGCGGCAAGTGATCGTGGTGAAAAACAACGGAGATGACTTCATCCATTTTTTCCAGGACAGTAGAAAGTGTGCGCATGCGAACTGCTTCTATGGGTTTTGCTGCTCCAGCAGGAATAGTGGTGGCGACTTTCACGACTGGAGGAAGATGACGATTGGATACTTGGAGCACGGATGTTTTTAATTGTTGTTGTTGTTGTTGTTGTTGTTGTTGTTGTTGTTGTTGTTGTTGTTGTTGTGATTCTCTCTTCTCCTCTCTGTCCTGTTTGTTGTAAAAATTCCGATCACTTTTGAGATGTTGTTGCAGCAGTTGTTGCTGGGCCAGGAGCTCACGCTGGTTCACAACAGAATCAGAGGACCAAATGGAAGTGCCACCAAGATGACGTGCGTGAGTAGGATCACGACAAAAACCAATCAATCTTGCCTCCTGCTCATAAGCAATCACACCTGTGCCAATTAAATACAGCAACTTTAAACGCCAGCTGTCAATCGAATATTGCTCTACCAAAGGACGCTCGACTGGATTTGGCAGCGGTAGCAGCAAGGTTGGGGTGCTGCAAGTGGCACCCGGCAGTGCAGCACTGTCAATCTTCAAGTCCTTCTTTTTCTTTTTCTTTTTCTTTCTTTTTCTTTGTTTCTTTCTGACTCTAATTTTATTTTGTTCTTCTTTACTTTTTTCCTTACTCGACAAGATTCCAGACGAAGAGGAAAGTTTTGATGGTAAAATTCCAGAACTTTTTATCATTGTTTTTTCTTTATCCTCGTCCTCTATTTTTTTTGGCACTGGAAGTTTTCTTGCTTTCAATACCATCGGTTTCAAAACACTGAGATCTTTGTGAATTTGCTTCACGACCTCGTGCTCTTGATCTCTCCTCTCCTTCTCTCTCCTCCTCCTCTCCTTGTACAATTGTTCTAGTTTTACCACCTCTTGCCAGTCCTAAAAAGAAAAGTGAAAAAACAAAAGAGAAAAAAAGAAAAAAGAAAATACAAATACCTAAATTAGTACGCCAGCAGCACAACAAGCAAACATTACACAACAATACAAAAATAAATATTTTCTCACGCGATGCAACTTGTCATACACTTGCTGTCTCAAGATGTTGCACGATTGTACTGGTCTTCTCTCTGTCCCATCGACACTCGATGGACTCCAAACAATCCATGATTTCTTCAAACATAAAATGGTGATGTCACCACGACATTTTGCACCTCTCCATATGCGCTGAATTCTTTCCGCACCAACTCTTCTCCTTTCCCATTGATCTGTTCGACTTCCTACGTTTTTTACAAACTTTCTTTTTTTTGACATTGATCTCTGGGCAAATCCTCGCGCCAGCGCCTGCAGTGGGATGACAAACATGCTCACACGATGATTAACAATAGATTGAGTACCCTCCCACCACAAATCAAAATAACGGTTGCAACGTCCACGAAACACACGATCACCCAGTTCACGTATTCTTCGTCGCAGCAACCAGTCCTCCTTCCATGTAGCTAAACAAGATACCACGCACTTCATTTGTATTCTTTGACAAAATCTCATGGCCTTTTCAATCTTTTCATCCCTAATACGCATCCACTCACCACGCCATCCCTCGTAACAGCTGCGTAGCCATCTCGCCTGTTGCTTGTTGAAAAACGAAGTAGCAACACGAAATCGATACGAAGTCAACAAATCAAACGCTGCATCTCTTGCAACTTTTTGACGCCAGCAACACTCAATGATCAAAGCAGATCTGTTCCAAAGTTGAACGACTCTTCGAAGAAGAAAACCACGACCTATTTTTTGAACTTTTAAAATTGCAATGACAAGTCTTGTTCTCTCCTCAAAGTACACATCCTGGATTTGATACTTCTCTGGCAATGGTCCCACACCAATCTGTGTCCCAACATAACTCGTATACTTGGGCATCACATCGAGGAGTCTTGTTTGATTAAAAGTTTTATTTGGATCACAACCTGTCAGCTCAATTCTTACAATATATAAAGTCTCCTCCACAACAAACTCAGTAATTGCCTCTGGCATGACGTTGTCGCAGTCAAACAAAAGGAGAGTTGCGAGCGAAGGGGCAAGTGGATCCAGCAGGTGATGATCTTCCTGGGTCGATGATGATCGCTCGGGTCCATCTTCCCACTTGCTTGGTCGCATATCTCTTTTGCTCTCCTCGTCCCACGCAGTTCTCCCTCTCTCACCTCTCCTCCCTCTCTTTTCCCTCTGCCGCTTCTTTGACCATTCACCGCGAATTTCAGTGGCATCACGCAACGAGAGCATTTGAAGCTTCCTGCAACATGATAGAAGCATGCTTACGCTTCTATCTGTGTACGTGCTGTTTCTCATTTCTGATTTTCCATTCATGCCAACACCACGCGTTTGAATTTTAGTCATCGGCTCCATAGTCAGCTCGACGAGGTGGACGCAGCCAGCCAGTGCCAGCATCCCCTGATCGTCAAACGTTCCGCTAATCTGAAATGGAAAAAAAAAGGAGTGGTACAAAAGAGAAAGAGATGAAAGAAAAAGTGAGAGTAGACAAGAAGAAAGAAGAAAAAAGAAAGAAAAAAGAAAGAAGAAAGAAGAAAGAAGAAAGAAAAAAGAAGAAAGAAAAAAGAAGAAAGAAGAAAGATAAAAGAAGAAATAAATGACAAGAAGACAAATTTCACGTCCATCACGCACCTGGAGTATTTGCAGAGACGCGGAGTTGTGGCGAGAAAGGAGGCGAAGAGAGCTGCTGCTACAGTTTGATCCAAGAATTGCAATTCTTCTCATTCCACTTCTTGACATGATGGCGTTCGAACCTTTTAACGTCAGAAGCTTCATGTTGGAGACTTCAAGATCTACAAGGGCACGACTTGGTCGTTTCTTCTTCTTATCTCTCTCTCCGTTCAACGAAGGACTACTACTATGCTGTTGCAGTTTTTTCTCCTCTTTTTTTCGTGCATATTTCATGGCGCGGTCGACCTCGGCACGATTCAAATGAGCTGGAGGCCTGAAGTGGTATTTCGATGTAAATGGGAAGAGAGAAAAAGACCAAGATAAAAAAGAAGAGTCAGTACTGAAAACGTCACCGCCGCCACGACTCAGAGACGGGCACAAAGAAAAAAGAAAAAAAAAAAAGGGAAAAAAAAAAGAAAAAAGAAAAAAAAAATTTCTTACAAAAAATGAACCTCCTCTGCTCTTGACCACAACTCAAAAGGATGATCATCAACACGAACGCATCCGGAGATATCACAGCACTGCATCTTACGCAGCTCCCGGAGAAGCACAGAGGCACCAACGGTCGTAATCAGTGGCAGACCTCGAGCACGAAGTCGCTCCAGTCTCGATAATTTCGACAGCTCCACAACTCCAGCGTCGGAAATCAAATGACAACCCGAAACATCCAAATCTCGTAACGATTGAAACGTGTTCATCCAGTAGCAGCAAGCATTTCGGACGCTTTGACACCCACGAAGTGACAGAGCAATCAGCTGGTGTTTAAATGCTGTAACTCCGCCCACTTCAACATGCACTAATGCTACTCTGCCACTACAATGCTCTAAACCAACGGAGACAACAGAGACAAGCTTTGAATTTGAATCTAAAATTGAGTTCATTCCCTTGCCCTTAATCAGCGTATGTGACAGATCAACTCGCAGCAACTCGTGGCAGTAGGAACCAATGTGAATGGCACCTAGATCTCCACAGTGCGTTCGTGCAATGTTCAAAATTTGCAGCCTTGCACCATGGAATTGTACGATGGTGATCATGGCTTCATCGTTCAAGGCCAAACCGCAACCCGACAGATTGAGCTCCTCGAGTTGGGAGTTGAAGGTGGTACAGGAGGATGAAAGAGAGTGTAAAGGGGAAAGTGCGGCAAGGCTTCCGGGAGGAAGCAAATCAGGGTCTGGGTTAATCAGGGTGAGACGACGCAGCTTCTCCAGGGTGGAGAGGGGTGACACGTCAGTGATGGTTGGTGTGGTAATTATCAGTTCAATCAGCGTCGATCGACATTCTTTCCCAATTGATCGAATGACATTATCATTTACATTCCAATTGGAGCAGTCAATCCGAGACAAACCAGTACCCTCCAAATCACTCAAAAGTCCTCCTGGTCCGCAAGGGATGTTGTGGTGTCCAGATCCTCCGAGTTTCGTTCGATTTCCCCACAGCATTCACTTGTTACGCTTACGGTTACGTTATCGCTCAAAAGTCAAAACGTACCACAGTACTAAATTTTTGGATTAATTTATTTCTGATTTATTTTTTATTTCAAAAAATAAAAACTAACCGGGCTCAAACTGGTAAGACGCGAGTTACTCGCCGTACGCACGATAAAAAAATATGGCCACATAAAATCATGGCGAGTCTATCCACCACCATCAACGACAGCGACCTCGACGAGGACGAGATGTTTGCGGCAGCAATCAGAATGTCCATGGGGCAGCAGCAGCCGGATACATCAACGACAACAGGCGGTGACGACTTGCTACTCCAGCAAGCACTGGCAGCGTCACTTTCGTTCAGCCAAGGAACCCATGATCATGATGACAACAGTACCACGACAGCATCACCACTCCGTGCTGCGTCTCCCGTCCTACATGATCAGCTGCTGTGCGAGAAGGACGTGTCGCAGGCGGAGCTCATGGAGAGAATAGAGGAGACTAAACGTGAAGCTTCGTCTTCGGCCAAGCAGCGAAGAAAAAGTGCCAAGAAGTTAGCGAAACGAAACAGCAGGAATGGGACGGGATCAGCCATTTCAATCAGCACATCAATCAACAGCATGGATATGGACGAGCTCCGTTCTGAGCTTCGGCGTCTGTGTGTGCCGCTGCCTTGGCCACCGAACCAAGAGGGTCTGTCATCTTTGTTGTTCTCTGTCGTGAGCGAGAGGTCGTTAAGAAAGAAAAAAAAGGAAGAGTCTCCAATACGACAAAGAAAAAATAGTAAGAGCAGCAGGAATAGCAGGAAGAAAAACAAGCGGAAGGGTGCTGGGAGAGGAATGGAGCCTGTTCCAGTGGCACCCGATCTCAGTCGTCCCACTCCATCGATGAAAGTTCCACTTGAAAATATGGATACTGACGACTTGTTGCTGAGATCTATCATTGCTCAGTCCCTGAGAGAGAGGGGTGGAGGGAGTGGTGGAGGGAGTGGTGGAGGGATCACCAGTCAAGTTGATGTTGCTCGCAGAGGAATGAACGACCGACAAATGCACCAGTCTTTTGCTGTGAAGGAACAGATCCGACTGGAACGTGCCATGGAGGAGAACAATCAAGATCACGAGCGTCAACTCATATTTTCATCGTTGAAGGCGAATGAGAAAAAGGAAGCAGAAATTCAGTGGAAGAAATACATGGAGAAGTTTCAACGTTCGGGTGGTCGGAAACCAACGACTGATTTCATCGTATCGCTGGCTAAAGATATTGTCGCTCGCAAGCATCGAGAGGAAAGAGATGCTTCAGAGGCCGAGGAGAAAGAGAAAGTAGTTGCTAGAAATAACGAGACGAGAGAGGAGAGAGCAAACCGTTTTGCTGCGGCGTACGAAGCAAGACAAGGACGACAAAAAAGTACACCAGGATAAGGCCTACCAAGGTTCAACAAGGTACACATGTACGCTGGAAGGTGCACAAGGTTTAACCAGTATGCATTAATAGGCATAAGTATGCATACGCAGGTACCTTCTGACCTTTTGGGTCAAAAAAAATAATGAAATTGTGTTGTACGGATTTTAGTTGTGGCGTTCCATGAGCGCTCACATCATGTTTTGCGTTATGCATATTTGAATCTTTTTCAGCGAGGGTGTCTGAATTGACCCATCCCAAACTCCCTATTTATAGCTTTGAGATCTATCAATTCAGACACCCTCGCTGAAAAAGATTCATTTATTTAGCATATCTTGAGTACACCAAAGGCACCTGCTATAGTAGTCTCAGGAACTCAGGAAGATTATTAACACCTCTCTAAATCTGTCTCACTTGACTCTCCTCCACTTCACTTCACTTGACTCTCTCTCTTACTTCACTTGTCTCTCTCTCTCTCTCTCTCTCTCTCTCTCTCTCTCTCTCTCTCTCTCTCTCTCTCTCTCTCTCTCTCTCTCTCTCTCTCTCTCTCTCTCTCTCAGACACTGAGAA
>Ga0307997_10001545_pt1 | contig 10826 bp, 9 predicted proteins | sample Davwhametageno36_FD_203165 | JGI IMG/M metagenome (GOLD analysis project Ga0307997, IMG submission 203165) | Marine microbial communities from Davis Island wharf, Antarctic Ocean - #36 | ecosystem: Environmental > Aquatic > Marine > Unclassified | place: Antarctic Ocean: Davis Island wharf...
TAAGGCAGTTGCTACTGTGAGTATGTTTTTCATGTTTAATCCTATTTAATTCAGTTGCTCATCTGAAGCACACTCCCGAACGTGTTGTCAGTACTTTATATTTTCATTTTTGGGATTCTGGAAATATCAGGCACTATTTTAAATTAGTTTTGATTATTACTGTTCAGGTAGTTTGGTTGTCGATTCTCCTTGAAGCGACACGCAGCACCAAATAGGGGCTAGTTGTAACGACCCCTCGCAGCTGGCCCTTAACAACGGGACACTTACCGATGTTTATGTAGGACAAGGCTGTACGAGCTTGTACTAAGCAACAGCTTTGTAGACAGCACCACGACTACAACCAAGCTCCCTAGCGATAGCAGTAGCTCCCATTCCAGAAGCATGTAGCTCCTTAATCTTATTGTGATCTAAACTTGATGGGCGTCCCTTGTAGACACCAGCAGCCTTGGCCTTATCAATACCTGCTCGTTGGCGTTCCTTGATGAACCCAAGTTCCATCTCAGAGACCATCCCCAACACAGTCAGCATCATCGTTCCCATAGGGCCAGACGTATCAATGCCTGGCTCTAGCACCTGTAAGCTACAACCCTTCTCAGTAATCATATGCACAAGGTTCAGTACGTCTCGGGTGTTACGACCAAGTCTGTCGATCTTATGGACGCATAGGCTGTCACCTTTCGACATGAACTCTAAGATAGTCGCTAATTCATCCCTGCCATCAGTTGATCTACCAGAGACCTTCTCATGCCGTACAACAGTACAACCAGCAGCAGTTAATGCTTCAACTTGAATTTCAGTAGACTGTGAGAGTGAGGAAACTCTGGCATAACCATATTTAGGTATTTTGTAGCTCCTTATGTACATTTTGATTCTGAGACTATGTACGCATTATCGTTCATTATATGCTTTAGCAACCCTTAATACACATAATATGAGACAATTTGAGTGTTCACCCAGAGTGTACTTAAAATAAACACCGGCTTGTGACATTGCCAATGTAACAGATGTCACCTTGGTTCCATCTCAGTAGCCAAAGTGCATGTAACAAATGTCACAAGCTCCCGTCCCAAGCAGATCACGCAGATGCTCTTGGCGGTAACCAAAGTTTTGGTGACCAACGAACTCGTCGCTTGGTTTCCTACTGCGCTGAGCATCATGGGAATGCAGCCACGTACCAATGTAACCTCGTGATGCTATACCAACGACTGATGATGCACCGAGGGAATGATGATGTCCAAGGGAATTATGCACCGTAGGAATTATGCTGCACCGTAGGAATTATGCACCGAGGGAATGTCCCAATGATGTCGCATCATATGACATTACCTAAGTTTATCAGTAACTTAATGGTCACATACCCCATAAAGTTATACTAATCTGAAATAAAATGCTTGTCCGAGGGAGCTAAAAACACAGCCCTACATGCAGCTAACCAACTGGTATTATTTCCGTTATCCTAAATATCCCAGTTCGATTCCAGAGTAGTTACTCTGATGTCTTGGCTACCCCAATAACAGCCTCACATATCTAATCCACTGAAATTGCTACAACTTATTATACCGTAGGTCTCTAGTTATCTACGCAATAATATTACGTGTAACGCACATCCTAAGCAACAATCATAAATAACCTTCAAGAAGGACACTACAACTATGTCAGACGACAACAGTAAATTATCAATGCGAGGCACAGGTGGTGCGATTAAGAATGACATCCGTTTCAGAGATGTCCACCACCCTTGGCATGTTCCATATTTAAAGACCTGCATAATCAAGAACTGTCGTACTAAGCCCTACTACGATGGCTCAACGTACTTCACGTGCTGCTTGTCGTGCCTACGAGAGAGGGAGCTAGGGCCGTTCTTCCGTAATCCCAATCCCCGATTATACAATCAGGCAGAACAAACCCCAAAGCTCCCTAAGGTAGCAACTCAAGCCATTGAGCCTGATGTTGATGCTGATGGAGTGATTATTCCACTAGACAGCAATGATCTGTTCTAATCAGTACCATAGCATCTTCGCTGCATTAAGCGACATCTCACCACGAGATACCTCCTCTGCTAAGTCTGGTGCGTCACGTTTGATTTCCTTTGCAACCCTTACAGATCGTTCAGATACGTTAAGCTGATCTGCCGCGTCTTTGTTAGATTTAACCTCCGGCGAATTTGCCGTAGGTTCTATGTCCGTTCTAGTTCCAGATGTCATATTAGCCAAAGAAGCAGCACTCATAGCCCGTTGACCAGTGGTCAGATGCCTACGCATAAGATTAGCTGCAACAACACGATCCAGAACTACATTGAACGGCATATCATCTGGTAGATTCTCATAATCAGGCTTAACACCAGCCTTCAAACATGCCTTGTGCCTGTGACGCCCATCTACGATGCACTAAAGTTTTTAACTTGAGTTGGGCTAATCGCCCAGTAAGGAATGGGTTCGCCATACATTTATTAGCAGCACAGCTTGAGGTGGCTGAAGCGTCTCTACGGGAGGAACTTTCGACTGTGCCTATGCCCGCTGATCTCGGTGATGATGTAGAGGCGATCCTGCAAGCTGACCCTAGCAAGTCTTGGGATCAGGCAGTCAGGGAAGTCGCTGCAAAAGTCAATTTGTGAAAGCCAGATAGCTAGCTGTTTCGGTTTCACAAAACGTGGACTCGAGCGACCAAATGTAAATTAAAGCCCACGGACAGGCCAAAGGGCTAAACCCCTGATAATGTTCCGCAACCCAGTAGGTCATATCACAGGCGCTATCCCTTCGACAGAACGACAATGATCGCATTGGGCTTGTTAACTATTTTTATTCAATGGGATGGGTGAATACTGTGGTGGTAAGTGACCTGAAATGATAAAACCAAGAGAGACGCTATGGAAGATGACCTGCCTAAGATAGACCGATGGCACTCTGAACCCTTGGATGTCCACACATGGTCAGATCATCCTGAGATAAAGGCGCTGTGTAATGACCTTTACGATCAGACTGGGATGTCTTCGTTAGAACCCAAGGGTAATCGTAAAGCCAAGCGCACAGTTAAAGGAAGCCTTCGGGTGCTGATCCTTGATCTCTACGTGAAGTGGCTCAAAGACCCATCCCTCAGCATTGGGTTCAGCAAAACCAAGAGTAGCTACAAGGTTGGTAGCCGCTACAATGGCCTTTATATTCCTGAAAAGATCATCGAAGTAGAAGCGCTTCTTGTGGATGCTGAATATGTCGAAGAGCTACCACATTTCCACTCCAGAGCGGGACAAGGGCGTAGCTACACGACAAGGCTAAGGCATACGGAGACGCTAACTGAGCTTTTTCGCAAACTCACCATCGACCTTCACGACATAGACACCCACACCAACGAAGAGTGCATCATCCTGCACGACAAATATGTGGATGACCCTGATGACGACACCAACAGAAAGATTGAGTACAAAGATGAAGAGCTAAGCCCTGATGATCTTGCTCTGGTTAATACCATTAGAGATCAACTCAGAAGCTATAATAATCTGCTCAAGCATACCTTCATCGACATCCCTAGTTACACATCATCGACCTTCGCTCGGACAATAAAGTATGGAAAATATGCAGGACGTAAGCAAGTCATATCATTGGGGCCTGATAACAAGTTTGTAACCCGCGTATTCAATGAAGGTCTAGCTGCGAAGTGGCAACGTGGGGGAAGGTTCTATCGTGGTTGGTGGCAGCAGATCGACAAAGAAGACCGCTGCAAGATTTACATCAACGATAAGCCCACGCTGGAAGTTGACTTTAAAGCGTTCCACCCGAATTTGTTGTCAAATGAACTTGTGGTAAAGTTATCAGGTGACCCGTATGATCTTGGGAAGTTGGTACTGCCAGAAGTAATAACGACCAAGGATAGACAAAGAGACTATGTAAAACTGTTAGTCCTGATGGGAATCAACGCTGACAGCGACAAGAAAGCATACCAAGCCTTCCGCAACAGTGATCGTAAAGACAAGCTGGGCCAAAGCCTTACGGACATACAGCTTGGCAAGCTCTTGAGGGGCTTTATCGACAAGCATCCACAGTTCAAAGGAGTTCTGAATACAGGGCAAGCCCTCAGGCTAATGAACATCGATAGTCAAATTGCCAACATAGTGTTGGATCACTTTACGAATAAGAACATTCCAGTTCTCTGCATCCATGACAGCTTCATAATTGAATACGATAAAGAGCCAGAACTCAGGCGTATCCTAGATCAAGCAACACATCAGGTTACCAATTCAATAATAGACCACGACATCAAGAACGTAAGGAATATCCATACAGGTAAAGTGACTGGAAATATTAAAGGATATGAAGAACCGGTAGTGGTTGAATATCATACGCCTATCCGTATTGATCCTACTAGTCAGTATCTTGATAGGAAGGCTAAGTTTACCAAGTGGCTAGAACTATCAGTGAATCACCTATCAGAATAGTCATAGTAGTGGTGAAATAGGGAGTGTTTCTATGGCTCTCCCATTACTAGAGGAAATAGAGATTGTCGTTATAATACAGGGCAATGACTTGCACCGAGGGATTGGGGAATGACAGCTAAAGGCAATGCAACCGATCTTATGCACTTCATCTCTAAGCAGATGAGGATGTCGCACATCTATCAGCCTGTGATGATTAAAACCCTTCTGCAAAGTGGTGGGGAAGCTACGACAGAAGAGATTGCTACTAGCCTATTGGCTTACGACCAATCTCAAGTGGAATATTACACACTGCGGACCAAGACGATGGTCGGCAAAGTTCTAACTAATAATGGTGTCGTTGAGCCAATCAAAGATGGTCGTCAGATTACAGGTTATCGCCTCACTGAAGCGACCCACACAGACGCCCAGAGAGCAGCCCTGCAGGCCATGTGTGACAAGGCTATTGACGAGCACATAAGGAAGCGTGGTGGTGCTATTTGGGGCCACAGAGGGCCAGACAGCGGATACGTATCGGGCAGCATCCGTTACAACGTGCTTAAACGTGCAAAACATCGTTGTGAGCTATGCGGAGGACACGAGGATCAGGTCGCACTACACGTCGATCATATTATTCCAAGGTCTAAAGGTGGCCCTGACGACATCAGCAACTTCCAAACTCTCTGCATAACCTGCAACACCAATAAGCGGGATACTGACGATACCGACTTCCGGAGTATCTTGGATAGCTACAGTGACCGTGGGACCGATTGCATCTTCTGTGAGATAGGCGCTGGGCGGATCATAGCAGACAATGAACTTTGCATTGCTATCAAGGATGCTTTCCCCGTCACTGAGCATCATACGCTAGTCATCCCAAAGCGACACGTAGCTGACTACTTCGACCTATATCAGCCTGAACGTAATGCCATTGAAACAATGCTTCACGAACAGCGACAGGCTATTATTGAGCAAGATAATACCGTCACAGGCTTTAATGTTGGCTTCAATGCAGGAGCCTCAGCAGGTCAAACTGTGTTCCACGTACACGTACACTTGATCCCAAGGCGTGATGGTGATGTCGTTGATCCCAAAGGTGGGGTTCGTGGGGTTATCCCAAGTAAGCAGAGGTACTGATTTCAAAGTATCAACCCTAGTTCAAATGCAATGTCCGTTAAATAGATTGTATTGTACAATATCGCCCGTACGCCGCATAATGAAACCAAGCAGATGAGCTGAATGATCTATTAGTTTAGGTCATCTTTGGTGCCAAAAACTCTGACGACGGACACTATGGGCGTTAGTTTGCAGATGGGACAGCTCGCTAAATACGAAGGTAGAGAAGCAATATGAAGAATTGGGCAGTAATAACTTCGCTGATCGTATTTTGCAGTTTCACCTCTACCGTATACGGCCAAGAGATAGAAATACGTGCAAAAGGCCAATGGATCATTCACACTTTCGATGAGATGACCATGAGCTTGGACTACTGCTATGCAGGAGAGGAATATTCATCTCATTTGATTAGCAACATTCCCCAGATTTCATCGGTATTAGACATTGGTGCGGATGGGGACTTGGATGTCATTCTTCCAATTCTTCGTGGTTACCGAAGTGGACTTGATCCAAGAATGCCCTTCTTCGTCTTTGAAAATACTGGTGATGAATTAGTTTTCAATGAGGCGTTGCGGGAGAGCCTCCTACCAATGCCAGGGGCTGGTTTCAAATATGTATTGGAACTCGCCAATGGAACAAATGCTTTACTAGCCGCAATGGGTTCTACCCAGTCTCACTGCGGAGACACCTCGGTTTCTTGGTATCATGGCTTTCTCTCAATCACCGACATTGCTAACATGGAGGACGTCACCGAAGATACTATACCACGGCTCCCAATGAGTGCGGTAAATGGCAGGTTTAATACAGTTGATCTTCATGCACTAGCGGTAGGTGATCTGAACCATGATGGGTTAGATGACATTTTAGTAGGCGACAGAGTCGTTTATGAATATGATGACAACTACCAGCCGTATGCATTAATTCAGCAATCTGACAGCTCACTTGAAATTCATAGCTATGATCTTCTAAGAGATTTTGGGGACGTTTGGCTTGACCCCGATATTTCTGACGGGCGTGGTAACTATCTAACTGCGTTTCATCTTGCAGACTTTGATCAAGACGGAATGGATGACTTAGTCGTTGGCTGGTCTAACGGCGATGCGTTCTCCAGAGTGTTTTGGGGCAATGAGAGTGCTGAGGTTACGTTAGACATTGCAACACGGCTATCACCATCAGTCTACGGAACCGACAATCAGATGCACATCAACCAGTGGTCATTCGATTACGATGGTGATGAAGATTTGGATCTGCTTGTTCAGTATTTGCCCCACGATCCCTATTATGGTGGACAGTATTTGCATCTATATGAGTTACGTGGGCGAGAGTTCGTAGACGTAACAGATAAAGTTCTGTTGGACGGGATGGTCTTCCCAGATCAGTTTGCAGAAGAGTTTAGTTGGGGTGAGCATTGGTATGTGTTGGATATTAATAATGATGGGTATGAAGACATTGTTGGGCAGGGAACTTACGACACCAAGCCGAATATCTATATTTTCATAAATGACGGCACTAAGTTCGAGTTTCATGAGATCGAATTTGATGAAGGTATTCCCGTGGCATGGGGTGATTTTGATCAAAATGGTCAGATTGAGTTTGTATCCTACCTGCGCAACACTGTGAGCAATGATCCTTGGCGGTCAGTAATGCAGATCACCCATTATGAGATATCAGGTCTATAGCCCCGTAAAAGCCCTCAGGTTACATCTGGTTCTCTGGTGTGTATCTTGGCGTGTGGTCTTGGGGTAAGCGACAGCAAAAAGGTTCACTACTTCTGTGGCATATAATGCCTACAAAGGTCACAAGTAATGCTGAGCTTTAGAGAGCGGAGAATTAGATTATGTGGAATGGTTCCATCTCAAGCGGATAGACAAACAGATTCGACAATACAAATTCCCCTATAGGGGAAAACCCTATAACACCGTGTGTGGGGTAAGCGTGTGGGGTAAGCGTGTGGGGAAGCAGATATTTTGTCACCCCTAATTATCATATAAATAAAGAAAATAAGGGGTAATTAAATTAATGGCATCCCGTACGAGAATCGAACTCGTCTTTTCAGGTTGAAAACCTGACGTCCTAACCGATAGACGAACGGGACACTACTTATATTCCGCTACTTAGGCAAAGCTTGGCCCTGTGGCAAGTTGATTCTTTGCTTTTAACAGATGTTTTTAGATCAAGCCTTTTAGGAGGGGCTGGCGTCTTCAATTCGAAGCTGTGGCCGCGAGCGTCCACCCCATGTATTTATCTCTAAACGCCCCACAATATGCATCTTAGAGCCTTGGGCGTTGCTCAAAGCCGCGCCAAGAGGGCCGTCGAAAGCGCCAAAGCAAATTGCATCTAGTTTCGTGCCGAAGCCATCGCTGAGTGTAACTTTCAGATGCGCCTCACCCACGGGCTTGGCAAAAGCGATTGTGCAGTCTGGAAAAGCAAACCACGGGGCCGATGCGCCTGCGCCGAAGGGCCCAGCTTGGTCAAGCTGTTCAATTAACTCCAACGTGGCACCACCGGGCATCAATGTGCCATCCACGCGCAAATCTGCAGGACCAAGCACACCTGCACCCTGTGCTTTCAGCAATTGACCCAGCTTTTCCATTGCTGGCTCCAGTTGGGCTCGAGTGAGAGACAGGCCCACTGCCATTTTGTGGCCGCCGCCTTTTTCAATATAGCCATCGCGGGCCAGCTCTTGGATCGCGGCCCCCAGATCGATTCCGCTGACGGATCGGCCACTGCCTTTACCGATGTCGCCGTCAAAGCCGATTACGACAGAAGGGCGGTTGGTTTTTTCTTTTAGACGTGAGGCCACTATGCCAACAACGCCCGGATGCCAGCCGTCCTGAGCGGCCCAGGCCAAAGGATGGGTCAATCCCCGAATTTCTGCTTGTTCCATCGCTGCAAGCCGCACAGAGGCCTCAACACTGCGTCTCTCGGTGTTGAGCTCTTCCAATTTGTCGGCCATCGCCGCCGCTTCGTGCGGATTGGTGCAGCACAATAGCCGTGCGCCCAAATCAGCCTTGCCAATGCGACCACCCGCATTGATACGCGGTCCCAAAACATAGCCCAGATGATAGGCGCTTGGGGCCGTATCGAGGCGGGCCACGTCTGACAGAGCATTCAGCCCCAAACGTTTGCGCTGTCCCATGATTTTCAGCCCTTGGCGCACGAAGGCCCGATTTACGCCGATCAATGGCGCCACATCTGCCACGGTGCCCAAAGCCACCAGATCTAAAGAGTTGACCAAGTTTGGCGGTGTTTGACCCGACTCACGCATCAGGCGTGCCGCTTCGATTAGAACCATAAACACCACTGCCGCGGCGCAAAGATGGGCCAAATCGCCGGTCTCATCTTGTCGGTTTGGATTGACTACAGCTTTGGCGATTGGCAAAGTCTCACCGCCAAGGTGATGGTCCAAAACCACCACATCCGCTGCTGTTGCCGCCTCCAAAGCGTCATGCGCGAGGGTGCCACAATCCACACAGATGATCAGATCATGTGCTGCGGCCAGAGCCTGCATGGCTTTGGGGTTGGGGCCATAGCCTTCTTCAATCCTGTCTGGCACGTAAAGCGTCGGTGCGACGGAGAAATACGCGAAGAAATCAAACAATAGCGCCGCAGAGGTTCCGCCATCGACATCATAATCCGCAAAAATCGCGATACGTTTGCGTGCCTGCACCGCATCCAGAATAATCTCGGCGGCCAATGTGCAATCCTTCATGGTTTTAGGATCGCTCATGGTAGCGCGCAGGGTTGGATTGAGGAAGTCGTCAGCTTCTTGGGGTGTCACGCCTAAGCGTGCCATCACGTGGCACAGTGGCAGTGGTAAGTCCGCCTGTTGGTTGAGGGTTAGAGCTTGGCGTTCAACCTCCAGAGATGGGCCCACCCATCGCCGGTTCGAAACCGATTGCTCAACGCCAAGATACATATCAGAGTGTTGGAATGCGGTAGGTCATGCGCCGCACGGATCCGGTTTTGGATCGCATCAAAATTGTTTCTGTTGTCATAAATCCAACTTCGCGTTTGATTCCGGCCAGAATAGAGCCATCGGTCACGCCTGTTGCGGCAAAGATCACATCCTGCGTCACCATTTCATCGCGGCTGTAGACACGGTTTAAATCTGTAATACCAGCTTTTGCCGCCCTGCCGCGTTCGTCATCGTTGCGGAATGTGAGGCGGCCCCACATTTGCCCGCCCATACATTTCAAAGCTGCTGCGGCCAAAACACCCTCAGGTGCGCCACCAAGGCCCATATAAATATCGATGCCGGTGGATTCTGATTCTGCACAGTGAATGACCCCAGCCACATCACCATCGGTGATCAGTCGAATGGCGCAACCAGTCGTACGCAATTCCGCGATCATGGCCTCATGACGGGGACGTTCCAGCACGCACACGGTGATGTCTTCAGCCGAGCAGTTCTTTGCTGCCGCCAACGCTTCCACACGTTCGGCAGGTGCCATATCCAAAGAGACCACATTGTCTGGCAGGCCCGGACCCACAGCCAACTTTTCCATATATACGTCTGGAGCGTGCAGCATCGAGCCGCGTGGCCCCATGGCGATCACGGTCAATGCATTGGGCATGTCTTTGGCGGTAAGCGTGGTGCCTTCCAATGGATCCAACGCAATATCCACAGCGGGTCCTTTGCCTGTTCCCACTTCTTCGCCAATAAAAAGCATGGGCGCTTCATCCCGTTCGCCTTCACCGATGACTACTACGCCGGCAATGTCCAACATATTCAACTGTGTTCGCATGGCGTTGACAGCGGCTTGGTCTGCCGCTTTTTCATCACCGCGCCCAATGAGCTTGACGGAGGCGAGGGCGGCCTGTTCGGCCACGCGCGCAAGTCCAAGTGACAGGGCACGATCATGAAATTCCATGGGATCAGACATAACAGCTTCCTTTGACAATTTCTTGAGCCCTAACGCGCAGGCACCAGGGATGGCAAGACTGTGCGCGCTAACAGGACGCAAGATGGCCAGTATTAATCCAAACGAGGCGGATCAAGTCCGTATTTGAGCGATCAAATTGTCTCAATGCGCAGGGCCACGGGGGGGGCTTCGACCACCGGTGTTTGGTTGAAATCTAGTACAACTTGGTCAATGGCCGCCCGTGTAGTTTTATGAGTGACGATCAATACCGGGGCTTTACCTGCATCATGGCCATATTGGCGCATCCGGTCAATTGAAACGCCAGCCTCGCCCATCACCGCTGCAACTTTAGCCAAGGCGCCGGGTTTGTCGAGCAGTTGCAACCGCAGGTAAAACGATGCCGGTGTTGCCGTTGTGGCCGGATGGGCTTTGACCAATGT
>Ga0307997_10001550_pt1 | contig 10793 bp, 3 predicted proteins | sample Davwhametageno36_FD_203165 | JGI IMG/M metagenome (GOLD analysis project Ga0307997, IMG submission 203165) | Marine microbial communities from Davis Island wharf, Antarctic Ocean - #36 | ecosystem: Environmental > Aquatic > Marine > Unclassified | place: Antarctic Ocean: Davis Island wharf...
AGCCGCAAGTGCCTGTGGTCTAACAACGAAACCTTGAACCAAATTGTCAACGTACCGTTTATTGGTTGCGTCAGATGGTAAAACTGGATCGTCAATGATCTTAACTGTGTTCTCAACACGAATTAATTCAAATTCAAGAAAAGACTTGTTGATAGCATCTTTACCATCAAGGGGGTCTGCAACTTGGACAATTCTTGAGTTGCTTGCGTCTACGACATTGTTAGCCGCTGGCTGTAGCTTTACATTACCCAAACTGGTGATAGTATTTGTTTCTAGTGTTAATCCACCAGCATCAAGCTTTCCTAGACCTACGATCTCAGTTGTCGAGCCACCCAAAGTGATTGCAGTATTACCGAATGTAATGTTATCTGATGAGATTATGCTATTAGCAGAACTGAAATTTGTTGGGTTAAATGAGTTGTTATAAAACTGAGTAACGTGACCAAACGTATCTATATCAACATTACCAGCAAAAGTCAACCCAGCATTATTAGAACTTACTTCAGTTGAAGTATCTGCGTGGCTAATTACAAGGTTTGCTGTTTCTACACTATTCTCTGGGGATACAACAATACCTACGCCAGCATCAACTTTTGCTACGTACTCTCCTACTGTATCAATTCCTAATGTGATCGAATCAGGAACAATGAGTGGTTTCTTCTCACCGGCGGCGACAATCCTAATCTTATTGGATTGACCTACTTTTACTTTAATACTCACAAGTTATACCTCCGTGATGGTTGGAATAACAATAGCTAAACCTTCAACTATTTTAGACATCTCACCACTTGATTTTCTCATCAGTACATCATATTCATATTTCCCAGGTCTTAGCGTAGCAGTTATGTCTGCTTCTAAAACGAGGGTGATATCGTTTTCGTTCTTTTCTACTGTAAATTCTGCTGTTCTCTTAGAAGAGTACATTTTTCTTAAATCTGCGAAAAAACTAAAAGTGCCGATCACCAAATCATCATCGTCTCCGTCGAACATCTCCAACGTAATACGGAAGTCAGTCCCCTGATCTATGTAAATATTTGCTTTTGATCCCATGTTCAATCTCTTTTATGTATTGGCTTTATTCTATTTATAAAAAATAGGGGGGTACTAAAAGCTTAGACCCCCCTTTTCATACGTAGACACGAAAATCTTACTGGACTTTAATATCTTCTACTTTATCATTCAAGTCCTTGACTGCTTCAATTATCAAACCAATTAACGAACCATAAGAAACAGATTTAATTTGTTCTGGTGTATCGTCAGAAAAGACTGCTTCTGGAATGATAGCTTCAACTTCTTGAGCAATCAAACCAATTTTTCTAACATCAGGAGTGTCTTTCTTATTGAAGTAAACACCTCTCATACCCATTAATTTAGCAAGTGCTTCGTCAACAACTTCAACATTCTCTTTCAGTCTTGCGTCAGAGTTTGTAGTGACATCACCAGTTGCAGTAAAGTTACCTGTTACTGTTGCAAATGTAAAGATTGGCAGACCAGTTGTTCTGTTTTCAAAGATTACATTAGCAACATTAGTCGGATCAAGATCGAATAATAAGTCACCAGAGCCTGAGGTGTCATACCCAATCTTTGCTGGGTTACTATCACCAAAGCCAAAGAATGTGTCATTTGGCAAGTTCATATCTGAGGTAACACCACTAATTGTTGATGCAGTAAATGCACCGCCAACTGCCAAGTTACCATTAACATCAATGTTTTCAACACTAAGTTCGTCTACATCAGATGTGTAGAAGAAGTTTTGTTCGCCACCTGGGTTAGGTCCTAATGTAGCAAGCAACTGTCTTTGATCAGCACCCGCTTCAAAGAATGGAATGAACAATGCAGTATCTTGTAATGGAGATGTGTGGATGTTTTGTAGGTTACCAACACCACCTTCGTTACCTGGCCCTTGAACACCTTGAGTACCTTGGAAACCGTAATCCCCTTGAATACCAGTTGTACCTTGGAAACCTTGTACACCACCACCAATAGCACCTTGAAAACCTAAGTCGCCTTGAATACCTTGGATGCCTTGCATACCCTGTACGCCCTGTCCAGTAAGACCTTGCGCACCCGTTTCACCCAAGTCACCTTGAATACCCTGTGTACCCTGCGCACCGCCGCCACCAGTGCCACCAACTAGACCTTGGAAGCCTTGAGCGCCTTGGAAACCAGTATATCCTTGCAAACCAGTTCCACCATCACCACCGACAAAACCTTGAAGACCTTGGAAACCACCAATACCTTGTAGACCCTCATCACCGATGCCAGCAGCACCTTGGAAACCTTGTGTACCCTGGTTACCAGCACCAGTATCGCCTTGCAAACCATTATCACCTTGGAAGCCTTGGAAACCATTACTACCTTGAGTACCCTGATTACCTTCACCAGAAATACCTTGTAGACCACCGAAGCCTTGGAAACCATTATCACCTTGGAAACCTTTTTCGCCCTGCAAGCCTTGGATACCAACACCGATACCACCAGTATCACCTTGGATACCTTGTGCGGCTTGAGAGCCTTGGATGCCTTGCATACCATCGTTACCTTGGATACCACTTGCACCGATGCCACCAATACCTTGGACACCTTCTCCGCCTTGAACGCCTTGGAAACCATCAGCACCTTGGAAACCTAATGTCCCCTGGATACCTTGCGCTCCATCGCCACCAACTTCACCCTCATCACCTTGTTCGCCAGCCGCGCCTTGGAAGCCACTGCCGCCTTGTATGCCCTGAGTACCGATACTACCAATATCACCTTGGATACCCTGTGTTCCTTGAATACCTTGGACACCTTGCGAACCAATAGACCCAAGCGAACCAGAAATACCTTGGAAACCAAGATCGCCTTGTACGCCTTGAACACCTTGACCACCAATAGGTCCGACATCACCAGTTCTCGCGAACGTGATGACAACATCTGTACCATCAGCGAATGTTCCACCGATAGAACCAGATACATAAGAAGAGTCAATTACGAAGTAACCAGAAGATTCTGTTAAACCATCAATCGTAAAGATCGCAAAGTTTTGTGGTTCTCCATTTTCAGATACTTTAAAGTGACCTTTAATAGTAGCTGTTGAGTCATCAATAGTTCTTAGGAATGGTTGAATATCTGTAAAGTTGTCATCTCTATCATCCATGAACAATAGTGAAGCACTAGATAGACTTGCGTTATTAAATTTAAGAGTACCAACTCCTGGGTCAGTTGCGGCTGTATTCGTGCTAAATGTATAGTCAAATGTAATACCACCAAAGCTACCAGTTTGACCTTGCAAGCCACCAGTACCTTGGAAACCCAACGTACCCTGTGTTCCTTGCGGACCGATTGGGCCAGGAAATCCTTGGATACCGACATCACCTTGAACACCAAACGTTCCTTGTGCGCCTTGAGTACCAGCACCCGTTTCGCCTTGTAGACCTTGGATAGATTGAGTACCTTGTAGACCCTGTAAACCTTGAATGCCTTGTGTACCCTGAGGTCCGAAGTCAGACACATTAATTACATTGCCCATCCCAGCATGAATAGAACATTGGTAATACAAACTAGAAGGTGCATCGTATGGAACTCTGAATATAAGTCTTCCAACTTCTACGCCGTTATTTGTTATACCTGGTCCGTAATCAGCACCACCATCAGACAATCTAATAGTAAATGGATGCCCACTAGCATTAACGTCAAATATGTATGTAAATCCACGGATTAAGTGGATGATTGGGTCAGCTACACTGTCAACAACGTAGTCACTAGCGCCACTGTTTGTGACGATAAATTCTCTAGCACCTTCGTTACCTTGTACGCCTTGCATACCTTGTACGCCTTGCACACCTTGAACACCTTGTGTACCCTGTGATCCTTGGAAACCACCAAGACCCTGTAAACCTTGAAGTCCTTGAACGCCTTGAACACCTTGAGTACCAGCTTCACCACGAGGGACAAAGTTGATTAGTGTTTTAGCACCATGACCGCTACCAATTACATCAGTAGCCCAACTTGTACTTGGAACACCGTATGATCCAACATATACAACGTCGAACCAACCAAATGTTTTTCCTACGCCATCCCATGTGAAGTCTGTGAATTCATATACAATTTGATGATGACCACCTGGGCCAACGCCATCGTCAAATGATTCAACAATGATTAAACCTTTAGAGCCAGAGCCATTTGGAATTGCGGCTAACCAATCAAAGGTTTCATCAATATCGTTAGTGAAGTTATCTAAAGGAACATCGTCAAGTGTTAAGATTGTTGCAGTTGCAATGTCGTTTGTGTTAAGTTTCCAACCGCTTGTGCCTGGATCAGTAGATGCTGTAATATTACTTACGAAGTTCCACTCGTGAGTTAAACCACCGTAATGTCCAACAGCGCCTTGAACGCCTTGTGTACCTTGATGACCTTGCGTACCTTGATAACCTTGTAAACCTTCACCACCTTGGATACCTTGGATACCCTGTACTGATTGAATACCTTGGACACCTTGGACACCAGTTCCACCTTGTAGACCCTGTGTTCCTTGAATACCTTGTACTGATTGAGTGCCTTGAACACCTTGCAAGCCTTGAGTACCTTGAGTACCTTGAAAGCCTAAAATTCCTTGTAAACCTTGTATACCTTGAGTACCTTGGATCGACTGCGCACCTTGTACACCTTGGAAACCGATATCACCTTGAATACCAGTTGTGCCTTGGATACCCTGTGTACCTTGAATACCTTGGAAACCACGATCACCTGATACATTAAATGCTACGATACATGGCAGTGAAATATATGTACCTGGGTTGCTTGGCAAGTCTTCAGCAACGAAATCTTCTTTTTCACCATTACCACTTAAATATGTAACTTCTAATTCGTTGTAGTTACCTTCGTCTGTAATTTCTTGTATTTTAAATATAGCATATATACTAGGATTATCACGCAAAGTGATTTTCATAAATGCTTTGTTAGCAGAAGTAGAGTTTTCTATTTCATCAAAATAACCAGATAAGTCGATATTAAATGTATCGGTTTCACTTATCCAAATTCTAGTTGCGCCAATTAATGAGCCTGTATCGGCTGTTGGTGAATTGAATACCATAAATCCAGAAGAAGCTGGGCTTGGTTCTGCAAATGTATGTCCTACATTGTATTGGACAACCATTCCTGAGTCATCACCTGGAAAACCTTGGAAACCATTGTCACCTTGAACACCTTGAAATGCTTGAGGTCCTTGTACGCCTTGAACACCTTGATCGCCTTGAAGTCCTTGGATGCCTTGAACACCCTGTACGCCTTGAACACCCTGAGTTCCTTGTGTGCCTTGGATTCCTTGGATGCCTTGCACCCCTTGGATACCAGTTGTACCTTGGTAGCCCTGTACGCCCTGATTACCACGGAAACCACGAGAACCTTGGATACCTTCTTGACCGATTGTACCCTGTACGCCTTGGACGCCCTGATCACCATTAAAACCTTGGACACCTCTGAAAGAACCAACATTAACCCAGTTAGCCCCATCATAGACCCAAAGCTCATCGTCAGCCTCATCAATAGCCGCTTGCCCTGTAGTAGCAGATGCAAATGCAGTATTAAGAGTTGCTTGAGGATCGCCACCACTATCAACGTCTGGAACTGATCCAATTACGTCAAATCCTGGCCCATATGTGCCTTGCACACCTTGAACGCCTTGTACACCTTGCACACCTTGTGCGCCTGTAGCACCAGAACCAACATCAGCCCATGCTGAGCCGTTTGATACGTAAATGTTACCATCGCTACCATAAGCTATAGCACCTGTGTATGGGGCTGGATCAAGTTGGATAGGGACTGCTTGTGGTTGACCCTGACCAATTATCCTACTTCCACTTATAGATTTAAACGGCATTATACATCATCCTCTTCAGCTTGACCTAGTGTAAATGATAGAGTTGCATGTACTGCTAAGTTGTCTGAACATTTTAATTCTAGCAGATCACCTGACTTAAAGAATTGACCGTTAAGAGGTAATGGGATAGTATCATATGCTGGGATTTGTAAGTTTCTTATTAGATAGAATTCAGCGTTAACATCTTCTCTATGTGTTCTCACATCACACGTTACTGTAGCCGCTGTGATATTACACAAGATCAGAGGTGAAATAACTTCACCAACGCCTGGTTCAATAGTAGTTGAACCCCCAAAGACTAGCTCTGGGACTTCATAATTTGGTACTTCAATCATTGTCTGCCAGTTGGTAGATAATGTGAAAGACTTGGCGACTGGTTTAGCATCAGGCGCTTGTGTTGTTGTGAGTGTATATATAGCCATTATAGAGATGCCCTTGAATTTGAAGCCCTTCGAGCGAGTTTTCTAACTGACGATGTGAATGGACGTCCTTCAATACGACCTGTTCTACCGTTAATTTTCAACCCTCTTGCGAAATACTGGTTGTTTAATTCGTCTGATCCAGACCATCTAATTCTACCACCGTCCTCTGAGAGAACAGATGCAGTAGCACCGATAGCCGCGCCGATGTTTCTAAAGTTCAACGGAAGTGCGTTTCTGTTAACACCTGCCGATGCGCCGTTAAACTGGTGAGCAATCGATTCAACTAGCGAACCAAAGACTAGGAAGTCTGGTGTCAATACACTTTTTGTAAGTACGTTGTCTAGCAATTCTGTCACCATGTTCCTGTGTGCTTGATCTGGAGCGATATTAGTATTTATATAAGTTTTCATTTGTTCCCAAGCCTTATAGAAAGAATAAAGCAGATCGGAGTTATTAGCACCAACAGTAATCCATGCAGTACCGTTCCAATGATAGATCGTTCCAAGATAGTTATTGTTGTCTGGATTGCCAGCACCAGTTGTTGGAATAATGTATGCATCCCAACGCTTCATGCCTGTCAACGCATCTCTAGCTGGTACGGAAGCAACTGTTCCTTTGAAGCGTAGTTTTCTCCAATCAGTAAATGATCTTGGTGCGTTGAATACTGGGAATACGTGTTGTTGGTTAATGTTAAACAACGCCGCCGCAAATGATCTCATTGCTCTGTCAGTACCTTCAACACCGTTTGCTGGATCAATAAATGCGAAGTCGTTTGCAAGAATTTGTAGCAAGTTTCCACCGTCACGATAAGTTTTAGGTAGATCAATGAATTTGTACTCAGAAGTAATGAAACGTTGAGTTTCACGTTGCAAGAATGTTCTGTTATTAGCAAGAATGTCCTTAGCAAAGCTATATTCTTTATCTGTTCCGATAACATAGTTAGGCTCAGTAAGAGGTCCGAGGTCTAACACAGAGTTGTTGAATAGTGCATTGTAGAAGATCAAACCTAGATCGTATGCTTGATTTGCTTCAGCATCACCACCAACACCCTGTCTAATGACCTGACCTGGTAGATTACCTTGAACTGCCAGTTTAGCAAGCTCACCAATCTTACGGTATGCTTTAGCAGTTGCAACACGCTGATCTTCTGGTACTCTTAGTTCGTTGTTCCAGAAGTAGAAATCTGCATTCCATCTGGAAGCTGAGTTACCACCGTAGTTAAGGTCATAGCTGAATGCATCCAAGATGTAAACACTGTCTCTGCGACACTTAGCTTTGTTGTAATCAAGAACGTTGAATTCTTTGTTAATCCATGTTGTGATATCATCACTTAGATTGTCAAGATTATCATCAATTTCATTGCCCATCCAAATTAGAGAAGCATCTACCCAAGAAGTATCTGGCTCTTGAATATCAGGAACACCGTCCAAGCCATTGCGACGAATTGCCATTTCGATAATTCTTACTAGGTTTTGAACTGTAGTACCTTCAGTTGCAGTCGCTGGGGTTCCAGCAACATCTTGACCGCTTGCAGTTTCTTGCACAACCTTCTCAACCAACTGACCCATTTCGTAGAAGAAATCAGCAGTTTGACTTCTTTGATCGAATGGTAGGACACTTGTAGCATTGTCGAAATACAAGTTGGCATTTAACAACGTACCATAGTTTGTACCATACTGAACGTCATGTGATAGAGCATCAACGATACCGCCAACATCTCTACGACATTTCTGCTTAGGATAGCTTAGACCATTATATGTTCTCGAAATAAAGCTAATCAAGTTAGTTGCAAGAGTTGCTTTGTTTGTGTTAATGGTATCAATGCTAGTTTCGATTGCTGAGCCAGCCATCCACTCACGGTTTGGTTCGATGAGAACTGGCAAGTTAGTTGGATTAGTTTGAGCAACAACGTTTGCTACTACTAGGCACAAGTCTTTAGCTTCTTTAGCAATGTAGCGTCTAGCTACAAGAGAAGTCTTGTCTTGTCTGATAGTTGCACCAATAACTTCTTGTACTGCGCCTTTAGTTGCACTTACGAATGTATGTGCCTTCTGCGCTCCTGTACCACCTGATCCAGCATTTACAGTAATAGTTGTACCAGAAATTGCATTAATTCTTACTGGGCTATTGTGTAATGGATCGGTAGTTCTTGGGTGGCTGATTTCAACCGCCGCACCACTTGCATCTAAGCAAGAGAATGTGAAGGAGTTGGTTGGGAACACAACGTGATCTCCAACTTTAAAGTCATGTCCACCACTAAGAGTGACAACCATATCTCCATTAAGAGCATCGTAAGTTACTGTGCTTGGTGTGTACTTTCTACCTATTCTCAATGGAACTTCGATCTGACGGATCACATCATGAACAACTTGTGCCATGTGTGTGAATGCTCTTTTCGAAGATTCTCTTTGTTGGATAGGTAATACATTTACACCATCTTTAAAGTGAATTTGAGAATTGTTCCAGATTGCGCTGTTACCACCGTATTGAACATCGTGGCTGATTGCGTCAACCATGTGACCTGCATCACGATGACATCTTTCTCTGCTATACTCAAGATAAGAGAACTTAGTCTTGAGGTAAGTAGTGATAGATGCGGCAAGTGTTGATTTGCTGTCTGCAATCAAAGTAGCTTCAGTGTTGTAATCGTAGTTTTCGCCTACACCATCAACTACTTCAATTGCTACTGGAAGGTTGATTAGAGAGTTATCAACAATCAAGTCTGATACAACTGACCATAGCTCTTGTGCCGCTGTCGCTGTAAGAGCGTTAACGTTACCGAATACTGCGCTTTGCACAACTGCGTTACCTGTAGTAGCTGTAACTGGCTGTTTAAGAAGCAATGCTCTTGTTACTGTAGCCAAGTGTGTGTATAGTGCTACGGTTGGCGCTCTTTGTGCTGTTGACAACGCTGAAAGTCCGTTTTCAAAATAAATCTTAGCAACATCAATCATAGCTGTGTTTGTGTTATGTTGAATGTCGTAAGTTACAGCATCAACCATGAAGCCTGTGTCTCTTTGACATTTAGCTTCTGTATACACTAATGATGAATAGTTAACATTTACCCAAGCTGTAGCTTCAGCCTGCAAGAAAGCTCTGTTAGCGTTCATACCGTCAGCCGCATTCTTAGCGAAGGTTTCGAATTGACCGATACCGTAGTTGTAGTTAGTGCCATCAGCCGTGAAGTCATTTGTCATCACGTTGATGATATTAGTGAAGGAACCCGTTGCTCTAGTAAGTGCTACACCGCTTAGCTTTGCTTCGATGTCTTTTTGTATATAGCGAATTCCTTCTATCGTTTCAGCAAGCTGTTCCTCAATTACTTCTTGAGCGCCAGCCATACCGTTACGATAAGCCTTGCCAGCATACTTTGAATTGTATGTGGAACCTGTTTGAACATCTCTTCTTACAGCATCAATAATGAACCCTGCATCTCTTGCGCATTTGGCTTCATCGAATGTGTAGAATTCGTCCTCAACAAAAGCAACAACTTCGTCTTGGATGAATGTTCTATTTCTTTGTAGTGCTTCTCTAGCAAATGTTCTTGATGGAGACATAATAGGATTACCAGATACTACTGGCAATTCTTTACGCTTCTTAAGAACATCGTCTTTAGAACCTAGTAGACCTTCAATCTCTGGCTCATCGTCAACCAAGTCAGCTACGATAGTAACAAGTGCTTTACCAGCAGCCGCTATCGTCGCATTACCTGCAACATTTGAGAGATTTTGTGGTAGGATATTTCCCTTGACTTCTTTAATAGCATCTGCTAGTGCGCTTACGAAAGTGTGAGCGCCAGTATAAGACCCTGCCACACCAACTTGCAATGTGATGGTAGTTCCAGTTACAGAAGTAATTGGACATGCTTTGTTAAAGAATGGATGACCTGCTTGTGGAGCCGCATCATTTTGTACGCCACTACCGTTATCACATGAGAATGTGATACCAGATGGTGTGAACCAGATGTGATCATCAGAAGTTAATGTATGTGTTCCAATCGTTGCAACAAAGACACCAGTTGTTGGGTCATATGTAGCATCAGTTGGTGTGAATGACGCACCAAATACTGGAAGAACAACTTCTTCTGTGATAATATCTTCGACAACATCAGCAAGGTGTAGATATGCCAATCTTGTAGGCATACGCTGATCGTATGGCAAGATGTTAAGAGCCGCATCCCAATAGTAGGAAGCCGCATTGATTGTACCAGCATTACCACCGTACTTCAAGTCTTCTGCGACTGCATCAATTACATAGCCTGTGTCACGGTAGCATAGTGCTGTATCGTAACCAAGAGCATTATATTCTTCTCTTAGGAAGTCTGTAATTTCTTGCTGATACTTTGGTATTGTACCACGAATTGTTTGGTAGTCTGCATTGATAGCCGCATTATCTGTGTAACTTGGCTCAACAATAGTTGGCAATGTAGTGATGTCATTCGAACGAATAACGTCTGATACTATGCTCCAAAGTTCTTGTACCTTACCAGATACTGATGGGATAGAAGCTTT
>Ga0307997_10001551_pt1 | contig 10793 bp, 3 predicted proteins | sample Davwhametageno36_FD_203165 | JGI IMG/M metagenome (GOLD analysis project Ga0307997, IMG submission 203165) | Marine microbial communities from Davis Island wharf, Antarctic Ocean - #36 | ecosystem: Environmental > Aquatic > Marine > Unclassified | place: Antarctic Ocean: Davis Island wharf...
TTCTATTGTGATGAAGGTTCAAATTTCAAAATAAAAATTCAGCTTTTGGGAGGAATAAAAAGCTGTTTTTGCTTTCAAAAAGCAGTGTTGACGACGGCTTCGTGTGGAGTAGCACTAGCTAGTGCTACTGTAATTGCGAGTTACTTTGCAGCGCGTCAAAATTGAAAATTTGGTGGCCTGTTGCCATGAGACCCAAATATTCTGTTGTGGAGCAGTCCACTCCTGGTACTTTATTGAAGTCATCTCCATTGCCACCACAACGCATCATTGTGCCAGCAACGTCAGACAGCAAACTTCAGAGCGAATCGTCTCCTGGATCAAGCAATCGAAAAGTCATGGCCTCGTCACCCACTAAAGAAGTGGACACCACGGGTCAATTTCCAAAGCGGCACAAATCAATGTATGAAGCGAAGAGCTATATTGAAGAGATGGAGAACGAACAACGCAGTCTCGACAAGAAACTTTCGACGGCTCTGACGTATTTGCCAACAATTGTAGTGCGTAATATTGAGCAAAGAATGCTGGCCGGAAAGACTCCATTGCGCTTGCTTGGTGAGTTTGAATACGAAGAATTCGACGGTGCGTGCGCATTTTTTGATATCAGTGGATTTTCAAAATTGGCATCGAGATTGGGAAAAAGAGAAAAAGAAGAAATGAAGAAAAGACGTAATTCGCAAGAAGCGCCGGTGAGACGAGAATACTCTGGTGCACTAGTCCGCCAAAATTCGCTGCTAGGTAAGAGATCAACCGTGGCGGCAAAGGGAATGATGATGTCGAGAGCCGAAACAATTGCAAAGCAGCACGAAGAGTCGCTGAAACTGTTGCCAAAAATACTGAGCGAACGAAGAGGCATGGGGGCCGAGACTTTGGCGTACGCAATTAAGGAACTTTTTGGCAAGCTGGTTGATCGAATTCAAGCTGCAGGTGGTGATATTATTAAATTTGCAGGTGATGCACTGATTTGCGTATGGGCCAGTGCCAACAGTACGCCTGTTGGTGTTTTGGTGTACCATGCAATTCAATGTGGATTTGAACTTTCTGGTCATATTGAAAATATATCACTTGGTCGTTTAGAAAGTACCGGACCGGCTTCGTCGTTACATCTTCATGTAAGCGTTGGTTCGGGCCCCATGCGATTAGTGCATGTCGGAGGTGAGTCTGGACGTTGGGAGTATTGGGTCGCCGGCGACGGCGTGAAACGTGCGTGCGATGGTGTCGATCTCTCCAAACCTGGTGAAATTGTGGTCTGTAAGAACAGTTATCTGCATCTGAAAAAAAGTTTGAAGCGTGCCTCGAGAATGCTGGGCGAAACGTTACAAACTGGCAACGTGTTAGAAGGAGATGAGTATCACATGCTGACCTCGCTGCATGCACCGGTTCCTCCTATCAAACCATTAAAAACTCCATTAGTGAGCGTAGCTGCACCAATCTTGGCGTACTGTCCCTGCAACGTGAAGCGAGCAGTGGAAAACGTGTCCTCGAGTGAAGACTCCATTCGTGATGTTGCCGTCGTCTTTATCCTGTTCAACGGAATGGACAAGCTGAAGGAGGCCGAGCACGTGAGTAAGGTCGATGGAATATTTCGATCGCTCCAGCGAAGCATTTATACATACGGTGGAATTTTGAGACAGTTTGTGGTAGACGACAAGGGTGCTGTGGCTGTCATTGTCGTAGGTTTTCCGTACTTTAACTACAGCAAAGTTGAGCGGAGCTCCAGAGCAGTGAGTATTGGTCTGGATGTTCGAAAAGAGCTGCGAGGAATTCATATGACGATGCGATGTGGAGTTACAGCGGGGACTGTCTTCTGTGGCAACGTTGGTAATGCACAGAGAAAAGAGTATGCAGCTGTGGGTGCCAACGTGAATTTGTCGGCACGGTTCATGGGAAAAGATTATTTTGGTCGTATTCTGGTGGACGCGGCAACGGCGGAAGCAGCGTCTAGATCCTATCGATTTTCGCCGCTCGGTAAAACGTTGATTCTGAAAGGCGTGGAGGAGCCAGTGCAGACGTTTATTCCTCGAAGTTTTTCCCGCAGGTTGGACGAGACTGATGTTGACATTGTCGTGGGTCGAGAAAAGGAATCCCTCTTGTGCATGAGCAATGATTCCAGGGGAAAAATTGTTTGCTTTGTTGGCAAGAGTGGATTTGGGAAGACTGGGCTGCTCGCGAACGTTAAGAGATTGGCAGAGGAAAGGAATGATGTCGTTGCGACGGTGTTTCTTGGTGGGGAGCAGCGTCACGCCGCCATTCCGCTGTACCCGTGGCGAAAGGTGTTCAAGATGTGCGCAGAACCGCTGCTCATTGCTGGAGGTGTGTCCAAGGGCATCCGAGCTGCTTGGGTAGAGAGTAGTAACGGGCTGTTTGATCCTTGTGACAAGGAGAAAGTGGAGGAGGAGGAGAAGAAGGAGAGGCAGAAGGAGGAGGGATGGAAGACAAGGGAAGCGGCATTAGCGACATTGGACTCGGTCGCGAGCAAGGAGGAGGCAGCGGAAGGAGAGGAGGAGGTGGTGGAGATGGGGGAGATGGGGGAGGACTCGGAGCTCCTTGCGTTCATTGCTGGTCGCAGTTCGTGGAAGCATAGCATTCTTCTTGGACATTTGTTCCCGCAGCTCGGGTTGTCTGGTTTGTCGGAGGAGGAGAGCACGAGGAAGGATCAACGCATTGACGGCATGCTCTTGTCAGTCGATGAGTTTCGTCAGCTTGCATTGCTGCTGGCAACGATCATAGAAGAGCGTCTCGACTTGGAAGAGGAGGCAGGAGGAGGAGCAGCGACATCTCACATGTTCATCATCTGCGACGACATCGACGTGTTTGATCGGCACAGCCTGCTACTGATGCACTACTTTTTGGACGTCCTTCCATCCAGAGTCACGGTAGTCGTCAGCTCCATGAGCAACACGTCCGAAGAGAGAGCTTCGTCTTCGTCCCTGACTTCGAGCAAGCCCGTCCACAACAACAACATCGTACACTTTCCATTCCCTCCGTTGAACTTTCGTCACGAGCGGCACGACTTCTTCATGAACTCGTTGACGGTGCGCGATATGGCGCAAATCATTCCACTGACCAGCATGACGCTGACACATGCGATTCAAGTCTTTGAAAATATTTTTGACCAAACGTTTGGCCAAGATGTTGCCAAAAAAGCGATCGCGCTGTCTCGTGGAAATTTAAAAATGGCGCGAAGCTTTCTCAGCGATTGCTTGAGCACGCCCGGTCTCCTGGTGAGCAAAGAAAAAGAAAGTGACGACGGCACCACCAGCGCGATGTGTTTTTCTTCTAGTGTCGAGGATGGTTCTGTCAAGCTCCCTTGGAACTCGAGTCTGGTGGCGGAGCAACTGGATTTGTTTGACGTTTTTACAAGAGAGCTTGCACAAATTTTGAGCGTTCTCGGTGTCGAAGTTGACATGAAGGCGATTCTTTCCATTGACATATTGTTTCAGACCAAGGGAAACTCGCAGAGTGGAAACGGTGGTCCACAACTCATGAGTTCCATTAAAAGAACAGCAGACGATCGAGTTCAAATCCTTGACGACTCGTTGGCATTGCTGGTTGCTGCGGAGATCTTGATTTGCGTTGAGATTAGCAGCTTTATCACAGGAAAATCGTCTGGAACACCAAGAAAATCACGGTACGAATGGGGATTTGCGAGTAGCCAAGTTCGCGCAGCTGTGTACTCTTCGATGACGTTTGGTGTCCGCCAGGACATTCATGCATCCTTGACACACTACTACCAGCTGACTTTTTCTAAAGACTTGTCACATTTTGCAAATATTATTTGTTACCACGCGGAGGCAAGTGGTAACATTGAACTGGCGGTCGAGACTAGTTTTCGTGCCGTGGTAGAGCACTTTAAGGTCAAGAATTTTCACGACGCGCACGACAATTTGCAAGAGTGCATCAGGCTGCTGACTGACAACATGAAAACCAGAGAGGATCAAGTGCTGTTAATTGGATGCCACTTGAGATTTATTCATCTTTGCATTATCATGGGAAAGTTGAACGCAGCACTTTCCAGCGCTGGAATGGCAGAACGAATCTGCCGGGCTTATTTTGAGAGAACAATGCCGAGCCGGAGCGGAGATGAAAGTCCACGAAGAGGAAGATTGTTTGCCAAAGTGCGACATATATATTTTTCATGCTGTAAAAGAGACAAAGTCCGAGTCGCTTTCAAGTGTGCTGTGAGGATTCACGAGGTGTTGCGACGTGCGACTGAGTCGGTGTCGGTGTCGGTGTCTGGCAGCAGCATTGATCTGGCAGAGACATGTGCACCTCAGTTGGAAGCTGCGTATAATTTGTTGCACACAGCGATGGAGGTTAAGGTCGAGCGCAGGGAGAAATGGAACGAGGGGGGGTTCAGCGATGTGGAGGTAGACGATGAGTGGGTTGCGAAAAAGACGAACTCTCCTTACGTTAAACGAGGTGGGAGGCAGACTTTTTAAAACATACATACATGTATGTACATTACCTTCACCAACCAAGCGAAAATGTATGTACATTACCTACTAATTACCTGTCTCCACCTCTTCTCTTCTTACGAATCGAATCGTTGTCGATAGTAACGTATTTAATTCTACTATGAATTCTCTTGATTTTGAAACGTGTCTACAGGTACAGCTATATGTACATGTTAAAAAACTTGTCCATTTCTTTTACAGGCAAATCGAGTACATGTATTAAAACTACCAGCCGAATAACCCATAATTTATTTTCACTTAGAATTTCTCGTTGCTGGCTGCAGCTGGCTGCAAAAGTTGAAACTCCGACCATGATGAGCCGAACGCCCGCACCACCAAAGAGCTCGCCAATGGCGACTCGCTCTGGTGGCCGAGGCTCGCGCACGGTCGATGCTGCTTCTAGGCGATTGTTACCACCATCCCCATACTCCTCTCCACCCATGACACCAGGTCAGCTTCGCTCACTCTCTCCCGTGAGCGACTTGTTATCTCAAAAGTCTCCTCCTGTGCCACCGTTTCCAAGAGCGTCACAATGGCAATGGGGAAATCAAGAAGAACCACCAAAACGTGCACCACAGCATCATCGTCGACATTCTATCAAAAGAGGTCACAGTGGGATCACAACATGGGAATCAGTGTGTGCTAGCGTTGACTCCGCTCTCGGGAAAATAGACCCGGCCGTGTTTCATGTGAAAAAATTAGCAGAGCTTGGCAAGCAAAGGTTTGAAGCTGCACATAACAAGACGCATCCAATGCATCATGTAGACCATCACGGAGATCATCATGGCGGAGGCCATCTCTACCACAGCGGTCAGCATCCTCACCACAGCGGTCACCACCCTCACCACAGCGGTCACCACCCTCACCACAGCGGTCACCACCCTCACCACAGCGGTCACCACCACAGTAGTGCTACCGGACACAAGAAAAGTGCGAGAAAAAGCACTCTTCACAGTTTCAGTAGCCATGGTCGTGGAACACCAAGTTCGAGTCGCTCGCGACAGAGTCTTGGTCACAGCAGCCGCAGGAGCTCCAAACTTCGACAAGGAGACACCACACGAAATATGGACAGTCGTCAATCGCTGCTGACGGACGACGCTTCGCTTTCCAAGCCGGAGAATCATGGGACTGCGGCGGCCGACGGCACAAGCACAGGACAGAGAGGAGGAAGAGGACAGTCGTCGCCTTCGTTGGACGATGAAAGAGGAGAGGCCGTGTCAATGACACCAGATCGAATGACACCAGACATTGGTACTGAAAATCAACATCAAATGGAAACATTTGGACTGCTGCTTCCTGCTCAAAAATTGTACGAGGGTCAGCTTGCTCTGTCCGAGTACTTTCGAAAGTATCGAAAAACAAAATTAGATTCCTCTGGTGGTGAGCAAAGAATTGGACCGTCAACAGCGAGAGACAACTACTTGTCAGCATGTGCATCACAAAACGCAGCGCCAGAACCACTGGGAATCGTACGACGCCGTGCGAAATATCACGGCCAGCGCTCGAAAGCAGTGGACTTAAGTTTTTTTGGCGTTGGAAAGAAAGCCAGTCGTCGTTTGGCGGGTCCCTTGGGGCAGTTAAATTTTGTTGATTCTTTGTGCTTGCGAGGAAACAGATTGTCTGATGCTGGAACTATTCACATAGTGAGTGGACTTGGTCGGTGGGTGTGCCACTTGGACCTTGCGAACAACAACATTGGATCCAAGGGAGCTGCATCGTTACAGATGGCACTCGTTCATACCGGCTGCGTGATACAAACTCTCTGCTTGGAAAAAAATCGTTTGAAGGATCGCGGCACAATTCTTATTGCTGAGTCTCTGAAAAGAAATCGAAGTCTGAAGCGTTTGAGCTTGCGAGGTAATGACATTGGATCAGACGGCTGCCGTGCTCTTGCATTTGGTCTGTGCCCTGCACTCGAAACTTGGTCCGTATCCACTGTGATTGATTCTTCTGTGGTGCAGAATGCGTCGGAGTCAGCAGAATCCAACACCAGTGCGGACAAAAATGTGGACAAAAATGTGACGGAGAGTAACGATGTTTTGGAAGAACTCGACTTGTCTTGGAATCGAATCACAGGTGATGGTGCCATGCTACTGTGTTGTGCTCTCATGTCACCAATGTTTTGGGATCCAACAGAAGACGTCGACGAGGAGGAGAACAACGAAAGCAGTAACTCTTGGGAGGGTGTAGCTCATCCTGCTGCACTGGTGGATCCTTGCGAAGTACAAGATTTAGATCTCTCGTGGAATTTAATCGGTCACAGTCGAACAGCAGTAGGAGCTCTCGCACGAATGTTGCGACACAACACTAGTCTGCTACGTTTGGATGTTGGTTATAATTGGTTTGATCCCGACTACCCAGGTAATATTGGTGTTGTGGAGAAGCCACGCGAGTCGCTAGAAATGCTGAGGCAAGGCCTTGCCTACAATCAAAGTCTTCTTGATTTTTTTATTGAAGGGACATCGGCAATCATCAATCCACAAGGGTACATGTCGCTGAGAGAACAAAAGTTAGAAGATGTCATTGAAAATTCCATCGCGCAGCGGGTGGCACACATCATGCCTCCCTCAAACTCGAACAGCAGCTGGATTGACATGAATGTGACGCTAGATCGTCGCGATCATCGGTGGGACGCATCCAATAATCCTGGTTGGATTGCTGGAGGTTGGAGCGAGGTGACGATTGAGTGGAGTGCCGGGAACTCAGTGGATTCCTCCAAATTTGATAACATTGAAATCGACATGCGCCTGTCATTAGACAACTTCAAACCAACAAGAATGACAAAATCTAGAGCTGGGCAAGATATCGGAATACTTGGTGGTAACTGGATCTTTACTTCGACTCGTGTCATACCACCTGGTGACCTTCTTTACTTTTTCACCGTTGTCGGCGAGCTTGAGAATGAAGACATGGAGAAGGACGAGGAGGAGGAGGACAGCAGCACCGACGACTCCTCCTCTTGCGACGAATCTTCTGAAATTGAAAATCATGGAGCTAGATTAAACAAGAAGACCACCACCAGCAGCAGCAGCAGCAGCAGCAATCGAATTCGTGCGTTCATTGCCAAAGATCAACCGAAAGTCTCACACAACGTGACTTTTGAACCGCCGGTTCCTCTTCCCATGAATCGAGCAAACTATGTCTTCGTGCAAGATCGTGTTGGTCCTCTTCTGTTAGTCAAAGTGCAACCTCGTCGACCGTTGGATGAACCCATTACAGACGAAATTCACATGAACGCATGGAGATTGTCTCGTTCCGTGTTTGCTCCAAGAGAACGCACGAGTGACGGTCGCTCATTTTTTGATGACGATGCAGTGTACGCTCGAGCATGTAGCGCAGATCTTTCTCAATGCAGATTTGAAAGACTTTTGGGACCAATTGAGCTGGAAGCTCTCGAGGAAGCAATTTTGCCGAGATATGAATTTTTGACCAAGTACATTCGGGTTCAAATGTGTCGCTCTGGATCTCCACATTTATTTTCCTATGCAGATTTAGAGTCGTGGGCAACGGACTGCTCTGACTTGCTAGATACTAACTATTCGTTCGAAGATATAGCTGATACTTGGAACTACGTCAAGCAAACTAGCATATCAGCCACGGCAGAGCCAGATGTCATGACGCGCGCAGAATTTTTAGAACTCCTCGTTCGAGTGAGCATCAGCAAGCACGCTCCGCAATACGAAACAAGTGGTGGAAAGTTTGGATACAAGGGTGATTCTCATGTGGCTGGAGATGCATTTGATATTCTTTGTGACGTGCAGCTTGAGATTCGTATTGGTGACTTGAGACTTCCCGATCCTCATGAATTTCGAATTCGAGAGCTGTACAAACCACAACTAGACTTGGTGCTGCGACGTCGTCTTGATATATTGAAGTTGGGATTCGCAAGTTGGGCGCGAGATCTTCACACGGCATTGACCTACGAAGAGTATCACGACATGTTCATTCAACCAGCCACAATGTCAGGAAAATTACAGCTGTCAGAGGAGAGCACGCGCACGGCGTTTGGTCTGGCAAAAATGACATCGGTCGATGAAAAAGTAATCATGCTGTCGGATGGTCACTCACATTTTTCTCTTCAGTTTACTGATTTTTTAGAGTGCATCGCTCGATTAGCAAAAGACAATCACTTGGTCAGTAAAAATGCAGAAATTCAAGCACAAAAAGAAGAGCGTGCAAAGAAGAAGAACGAAAGCAGCCCACTGTACCGATCGATGATGTATGGTGATGGTGAGAATTCCGACTCTGACTCACAGGATGATGAGATAGCAACGACACTCGTTCCTTTGGACCAGATTGTCGCTGAATTTATTGATGATGTGATACGTCCGCTAATCAATGTCACCACCACGCTGAGACGTGCAAGCGTGCAGGATCGTCTCTCACACATTGATCGATCGCAAAATTGGGGAAAGAGTCGGCTGAGTGGAATGCATGGAAAGAGTGGAGAGGCAGGTCATAATGACAATCCACCCAAGGAGTTCAAAGCAACCAGAGGCGAACGTCGGCAACGTGCAAGCATGGATATTATCGCTCAGTACGGTGCAAAATCGGCAAGAATGTTGTGCTGCACAGGGATTTCAATGATTGAAAATTTGGATAAGGACATTGTTCTGGAGGAGGGTACTGCACAGTGGTCGCTCCCTGTCAGCGTGTTTAAAAATCGTCAAGTGGAGTCAGATGCACAAGATTTTTACGACAATGCCACCGTGTTTGATCGTGCGTTCCAATACGATTTTGCCAATTTGCTGTCCAAAGAAAGGTTCACGAACATGATCAATTTGTACGACGACGAAGGTGGCACGGAGGAGATTGACGAAGTGCGTGAGGCACTTTTCAACTGCTACGGAACATTAACAGACGCTTTTGAGTTCTATTCAGTGATGGGAAAAGGATTTGTGCAGTCGCATGTCATTGATATTGTTGCCTTCTCTCAGTTCGTCAAAGATTGTGACATTGCTGATACGAACACGTGCAAGGAGCAAGACACTGTTAATGCTTTTGAATTTGAAAACGCAGAAGAGGTATCGAGTGATGGGAGCAACGGAATGAATGACATGAACGATGACTCTGCTCTCATGCGTTTTGAATTTTTAGGCTGTGTCGTTCGTCTTGCCATCATTAAGTATGTTAAAAGTGGCATGGTGTTTGATGTCAGTGAGGCTGTTCAACTTTTGTGTGAAAAGAATATTCAAAAACATTTAGGACCTCAGGCGATCTGTGACAGCAACGACTTTCGTCGCTATCGTTTGTACAATCCCAAGGTAGATCATATTCTTTGCGAGCACTTACACATGCTTCGTGGTATTTTTGATGCGTTTGCCTCTCCAATCGAACATAAAGGTGGTAGCACGAGGATGCGCATGGGTATCTCAGGGTGGGGTCAATTTGTGACGGCCGCGGGTCTTATGGGTGATGATTTTGATGAGAAGGAAGCCAAGTTAGCTTTTGCTTGGTGCCAAATGGCAGTATCAAACGAAGTCCAACCACGTAGTGTGTTCATTTCAATCTCATTTGAAGATTTCTTAGAAGCACTTGCAAGAATATGTGATCTCAAAGCTCTTCCAACAGTTCTCGAGCTGAGAGCAGCAGGAACAAAGAATACAGCTCATTTTTTTAACATTTTAGAGGAAGAGGGCACATTGCCTGATTTTTACGAAACGCATCCAACCGAGTGGAACGATGTGAAAAAGCGTGCTGTCGCGGATCTTTTACCACAGCTGTTGGATATCGTGTACTACTGGTTGGAGAATAACAACGTGGTACTGGATGTGAATAACAACGTGGTACTGGATGTGAGGGGCAAGGGGGACATGAACTCGCCGCAGCAAAAAAAATAAATATTTATTCATGTGCACATTTTTGCATTTGTACATCATGTCATGTGTACATTTTACTGTATGGTGCACCATACATACATACATGCTTTTACATGCTTTACGCGTCGTCGGATCGATGGTAGTAAACGATCTAAACCTTCGATTTTGACCATCATATCTGGCACACACCTTTCTATTACTATCTATCAGCGATATTGAACTCACATAGGAGTGCCTCCACCATTAAAACACTTTTCCAACGTCCCTCTGGCGGGTCTCGGGACAGTGTCGTTTTCGGTTCTAGCGCATCGGGGGTCAAGGGTGGGAAATAAATGAAAATGTGTCTAAATCTTTGATTTAAGTAGAGATTTGGAAAATTAGTATGCCATTTGTACTTTAGAAGAGAGGTGTGTAACTCATAAAAGTTGAAATAGAAAAAATGAACTTTTGAGACGTCAACAACATCTGCCGGTGCTACGTGATTTCGTTACTAGATAATTAATTGTAGTTGTACACAACA
>Ga0307997_10001552_pt1 | contig 10793 bp, 8 predicted proteins | sample Davwhametageno36_FD_203165 | JGI IMG/M metagenome (GOLD analysis project Ga0307997, IMG submission 203165) | Marine microbial communities from Davis Island wharf, Antarctic Ocean - #36 | ecosystem: Environmental > Aquatic > Marine > Unclassified | place: Antarctic Ocean: Davis Island wharf...
ACAACTGTATTAGTGTTGCAATACACATAAAGGATTAGTGCTTGTATCCGCGCGGCCTAGCTGCGCCAAGTGGGTGCGTCAGCCTTTTATCGCTTGCCGGGAGTTGACACCGCCCCCCCGCGTGGCCCATCTGCGCCGCTCTCCGGCCCGATGGCGGAGTGGTGACGCAGCGGATTGCAAATCCGTGCACGCCGGTTCGATTCCGGCTCGGGCCTCCAAAATCCACTCCCCACAGCTTATCCGCGTTTCAGCCGCTCGGCATGCCAGGCGATGTGGTCGGCCATGAAGGTCGCGATAAAATAATAGCTGTGGTCGTAGCCGGGCTGCATGCGCAACGTCAGGTCGATGCCTGCATCCCTGCACGCAGCCGCGAGCAATTCGGGCTTTAGCTGTTCGGTGAGAAACTGGTCGGCGTCGCCCTGATCGACGAGCAGTTCGGCAATGCGCGCACCGTCCTCGATCATCGCGCAGGCATCGTGCTGCCGCCACACCGAGCGATCGTCGCCCAGATAGCCGCCTAGCGCTTTCTCTCCCCAGGGCACCTGGCTTGGTGCGACAATGGGGGCGAAGGCGGAAACAGACTTGAACCGGTCGGGATTTCGCAAGCCGATGGTCAGCGCGCCGTGGCCACCCATCGAGTGGCCTGCGATCGCTTGCCGTGTCATATCCGCCATCGGCAATTCGGCGGCGATCAGCGCTGGCAATTCGTCCTCGATATAGCGTCGCATGTGAAAATGCTCCGACCACGGCGCCTCGGTTGCATCGACGTAAAAGCCCGCGCCCTGGCCGAAATCATAGGCGTCGTCGTCGGGCACGCTTTCGCCGCGCGGAGACGTGTCTGGCGCGATGAAGATCACGCCATGTTCGGCGCAAGCCGCGCGAAACTCGCCCTTGTCGGTAACATTGGCATGGGTGCAAGTCAGCCCGGACAGATACCAGAGCACCGGCAGCTTCGCGCCCTCGTCATGCGGCGGGACATAGACCGAGAAGGTCATGTCTGTGCCGGTCGCTGTCGATGCATGGCGATACACGCCCTGCACGCCGCCATAGGCCCTGTTGGTCGAAACGCTTTCCATGTTCATCGAAATACCACCGTCCGGTTGCCGTTGAGGAACAGGCGCCGGTCGCCCAGCGCATTCACCGCGCGCGCCAGAACCTGCGCCTCGATATCGCGGCCGATGCGGATCAGATCGTCGACCGATGCGCGGTGATCGACGCGCTCCACCGCCTGCTCTATGATCGGCCCTTCGTCCAAATCGCTGGTGACGAAATGCGCGGTCGCACCGATCAGCTTCACCCCGCGCTCGTGTGCCCGATGATAGGGCTTCGCGCCTTTGAAGCCGGGCAAAAAGCTGTGGTGGATGTTGATGCACTTGCCCGCCAGTCGGTCAGCGAAACCGGGTGACAATATCTGCATATAGCGCGCGAGCACGAGATAATCGGCGTTTGCATCAGCCATGACCGCTTCGATCGCGGCTTCCTGCGCGGCATTGTCGCCGTCCAGCAGATGATAGGGCGGCCCGTGCCATTCGGTCAGCCCGCGCAACTTGTCGTGGTTCGATACGACCGCGACGATCTTGGCCGACAACGCCCCCGATTGCTGGCGGTGGAGCAGATCGTTCAGGCAATGCGAGCCTTTCGACACCGCGACGACGATACGCGGGCGCTCGTCCGCACGCGACAGCGACCAGTCGAGTTCCAATTCCGCGGCAACCCCGCCCAGCGCCTGCCGCAACCGCTCGCCATCCGCCGGAAAGCGCGGCCCGCCGCCGGTGAAGACGACGCGCATGAAAAAGCGCCCCGTCTCCAGATCGGCATATTGCTGGCTGTCGAGGATGAAGCCGTCGTGCCGCGCGAGCAGCCCGGTCACCCCCGCCACGACGCCGACCCGGTCGTGACAGGTCAGCGTCAATATCCAGCTTTGGTCGCTCACGCCCTGATCACTGGGCGGGACGGTGCATCGCGCAAACCTTGTTCCCCGCCGGATCGCGCAGATAGGCGAGATAGAGGCTGCCGAATGCGTTCGAGCGGATGCCGGGCGGGTCTTCGATCGCGGTGCCGCCAGCGGCAAGGCCGGCTGCGTGCCAGGCGTCGGCTTCCCCCTTCGACGCTGCCGCGAAACCGACGGTGCCGCCATTGGCGTGGCAGGCGGGATTGCCGTCGATCGGCCTGGTCAGCATGAAGATGCCGCCATTGTGCATGTAGAGGACGCGGCCCTTGTCGTCGGTGCGTCCGGGACGCACGCCGAGGGCGCCGAGGGTGGCGTCGTAAAATGCCTTTGACGCCTCGGTATCGTTGGCGCCGAGCATGACATGGCTGAACATATTTTCTCTCTCCTGCCTAGACCGTCACCCCGGACTTGTTCCGGAGTCCACCCACCCGCTTTGCGCCGGGCAAACCTCTTCACGCTTTCGTTTGCCGCCCGGTGGACCCCGGCACAAGGCCGGGGTGACGGGCGTGTTTAGTAAACCACCACCGACCGAATGCTCTCGCCCGCGTGCATCAGGTCGAAACCCTTGTTGATCTCGTCCAGTGTCAGGACATGGGTAATCATCGGGTCGATGGCGATTTTCCCGTTCATGTACCAGTCGACGATCTTCGGCACATCGGTCCGGCCCTTCGCGCCGCCGAACGCGGTGCCTTTCCAGACGCGGCCGGTGACAAGCTGGAACGGGCGCGTCGCGATTTCCTTGCCCGATTCGGCCACGCCGATGACAATCGATTCGCCCCAGCCGCGGTGGCAGCATTCGAGCGCGGTGCGCATCACTTCGGTATTGCCCGTGCAGTCGAAGCTGTAATCCGCGCCGCCGCCGGTCATCTCGACGATTTTGGCGACGATATCCTCGCGCGACATGCCCTTGGTATTCAAGAAATGGGTCATGCCGAACTGGCGGCCCCATTCCTCGCGGTCGGGGTTGATGTCGATGCCGATGATGATCGACGCGCCCGCCAGCCGCGCGCCCTGAATGACGTTGAGGCCGATACCGCCGAGCCCGAACACGACGACCGTCTCGCCGACCTGAACCTTGGCGGTGTTGACCACCGCACCGACGCCGGTGGTCACGCCGCAGCCGATATAGCAGCTCGTCTGAAACGGTGCGTCCTCGCGAATCTTCGCGACCGCAATTTCGGGCAGGACGGTGAAGTTCGAAAAGGTCGAGCAGCCCATATAATGATAGATGGGCTGACCCCTATGGCTGAACCGCGTGGTGCCGTCGGGCATCAGCCCCTTGCCCTGGGTCGCGCGGATCGCGGTACAAAGGTTGGTCTTGCCCGACAGGCACGACTTACACTGGCGGCATTCGGGCGTGTAGAGCGGGATGACATGGTCGCCCGACACGACGCTGGTGACGCCTGCACCGATTTCGCGGACGATCCCTGCGCCTTCATGCCCCAGCACCGACGGGAACAGCCCTTCGCTATCCAGCCCGTCGAGCGTGTAGGCGTCGGTATGACAAATGCCGGTCGCCATGATTTCGACCAGCACTTCGCCCGCTTTCGGTCCCTCTAGATCGAGTTCGACGATTTCGAGCGGGCGTTTCGCTTCGAACGCGACGGCGGCGCGGGTCTTCATGGGCTAGTCTCCTGTGTTGGAGGCAGCAGTCGCCGACCGGTGCGTGTCCCGTCAAGCGCATCCTGCCATATCCGTGCTCCCGCGCAGGCGGGAGTCCAGGGTTTCAGGGCAATCCACCCGTGGTCCTGGACTCCCGCCTTCGCGGGAGTACGGCGTGTTACTGGGCCGCGTCACCCTCCCACCAATAGGCGCCGCGTCCGCCCGTCCCGGTCTCTACCTCGCGCATCGTCGCCGCATCGTACAGCCGCCCGCCGAGCATCACCCGCGAGACGCGTTCGGTGTTGCGGATATTCTCGATCGGGTCGCCATCGAGCACCACCAGATCGGCGAGCTTGCCGACCTCCAGCGTGCCGATGTCGCGCGCCATGCCCAGCGAACGCGCAGCTTCACTGGTGCCGGTGGCGAGCGCCTCCAGCGGCGTCATGCCGCCGCGCACGAACGACCAGAGTTCCCAGTGCATCGCGATTCCGGCCTGCTGGCCATGCCCACCCGCTGCGACCGGCACGCCCGCCTGCATCAGCTTCCTCGCCTCGCGCGCGGCATCGTCATCGACGAAATTATCGTCCGGCGCTTTCGTCCGCCGCGCATTGTCCGCGAGCAGGCGTGCGGGCGGGGTATGCGCCTTCAGCAGCGGCTGGGCGAACACATCGGTCGCCTGTCGCCAATAGGGATCGCCCGCCAGCCCGCCATAGGTCACGCCAAGCGTAGGCGTATAGGCAACGCGAGTCTGGCGGTACATCTGCACCACATCGTCGTAGAACACTTCGAGCGGGATATTATGCTCGAGCGTGTTGTTGCCGTCGGCAACCAGGTTCATGTCCATGCCGTAAAGCGAGCCGCCCTCCGCCACGACCTGCATATTCTCCAGCCGCGCGGCTTCGACCACCTGTTGCCGCTGCTCCCGTCGCGGCTGGTTGTAATTCTTGACCGAATGCGCGCCCTGCGCTTTCAACCGCCGGATATGCGCCAGCGCATCGTCCAGGCTGTTGATCTCCGCATAGACATTGGCCGACCGCGCGCCGTAGACGATCTCCCCGGTCGAAAAGATGCGTGGCGCGAGAGTCAGCCCAGCGCGCTGCATTTCGGACGCGGCAAAGATCTCGCTCGCGCGGTTTGACGGATCGTGGATCGTCGTAGTGCCCAGCGCCAGGTTTTGCACCATCGACCAGTTGGTCTGCGGGATCAGTTCGCCGGTCCCCGCAGGACCATGCGCGTGCGCGTCGATCAGGCCGGGGATGATCGTCTTGCCCGATACATCGACGGTGCGCGCGCCTGCCGGAATCTGCACGCTCGAACGCGGGCCGATCGCGGCTATGCGATTGTCGCGCACGACGATCACGCCGTCGTCGATCACGCCGCCGCCCTGCCCCGCCATCGTCACGATCCGCGCGCCGGTCAGCACGGTCGTTCCGCGCTGGATCGCGGCATTCTGCCGCATCGCCAGCGACACGCCCGATGTCGGCGGGGTGAAGCGCGGTGCCCCTTCGGCTCGTGGTGCGCTGGGGAAAAGCTGAGCGGTTTCCGCGGTATAGACCGTCGGCCCCAGGCTCCAGTGCAACCGGCTGCCGTTCGACGCCCAATGGATGTAATCGCCGCCCGAACCCGACACCTTAGTCACCGGCAGCGCGGTCGATGTGGCCGACAATTCGACCGTCTGGTTGCCGGGCATCAGCGGCACCACGAACGCTTCGTAATTCTGGCGGAACGCGACATATTCGCCGGTCGGCGACACGCTGTAATCGGTGACGAGTTCGCCCGCCGCGTGGACGCGCTTTGCCTCGCCAGTCAGCGTCGTGCTGACCAACTGGCGCTTGCCCGCTTCCTGGCCGATCATGAACACGCGGTCGCTCGACGATCCGAAATGTGGTGCCCCCATGCCGCGCGCGATCATCTCGGGCGCGCCACCCGATGCGGCAACGCGGTACACGCCCGGATCCTCCGACCAGCGCGGGCTGGTCAGATTGCCGCCCGCATTGCGCTCGAACACGATGGTCCGTCCATCGGGCGAAAAATGCGGTCGCGCATAATGGCCGGGCCGGGTGGTCACGTCGCGCGCGTTGCCGCCGCCCGCCGCCACGGTGCGGATGGTGCCGAGTCCCTCATCGGTCCAGCCGACGAACACAATCTGCCGCCCGTCGCGCGACCAGCTGGGGAACAGTTCGAACCCCTCGCCGCCGCGCGTCAGCCGCCGGGCCGCGCCGCTGCCCATCGGTTTGACGTACAGCTTGCCAAGGCTTTCGAACACGACCTGCCGCCCGTCCGGCGACACGCTGGCGAAGCGCGGCATTCTGGTCGTGAACTGCTCCGGCGCGACCTCGACTGCGAATTGCGGCGGGTCGATCACGTCACGGGTATCGTTGATGGTAAAGGGGATTTGGCGCGCGTTCGATCCATCGGCATCGACGCGGTTGATCTTGCCTTTCGCCCAGAACACGATCGAGCGGCTGTCGGGCGTCCAGCCCATGTTCGGATAGACTCCGGTCACCGCCCAGGTTTCCTGCACATCCTGATCGAGATCGTCGTAAATCTTGCGCTCGACGCCCGATTCCAGGTCCTTGATATAGAGCTTCGACCGCGTCGCCTCACGCCGGACGAAGGCGATCTTCTTGCCGTCGGGCGAGGGCTGCGGGCGCACCGATCCGCCCAGCCCGGTCACCGCCTTGGTTACCTCGCCGGTGCCCAGATCATAGCGTTCGACGTCGAACAAACCGGTGTTCGAATCCTGCGCATATTCGAAGATCGGACCGGGCGTGACGTTGCGCGTGTAGTAAACGCTGTTGCCATCGGGCGCATAAACCGGCTCGCCCAACTCCTTCTGATGCTGCTCGTTGGGACGCTTGACCAACAGCACCCCCGCCCCGCCAGACACATGGTACATCCACACCTCTCCGGTGCCGAGCGAACGGCCGGTGGTGAAATGCTTCTTCGCGACGATGTAGCGCCCGTCCGGCGACCAGCTCGGCTGGTTGAGCAGGCGAAAATCCTCTTTCGTCACCTGACGCTTGTCGGACCCGTCGGCATTCATCACCCAGATATTGTCGCCGCCCCCGCGATCCGAGGTGAAGGCGATGCGGCGTCCGTCGGGAGAGAAACGCGGATGGACTTCCCAGGCGAGCCCTTCTGCTAGGCGCGTCGGCGTACCGCCCGCGATCGGCATCGTGTAAATATCGCCGAGCAGCGCAAAGGCGATCGTCCGTCCGTCAGGCGACACGTCGATATCCATCCAGCTTCCTTCCGACACCCGGATCGGAATTTGGCGGATCGGCGCGCCGGTCGGGCGATTGACGTCCCATTTCGCGGGCTTGGCGGGTGTCGCCACTGAGGCCTGAACCGGCTGTGAGGCGGGCGCGACAGCGACGGCAGGTGCGGGTTGGGGAAGCGGCTGGGGCGCTTCGCCCTCGCGCAATGTCTCGTCCTCAGGCGCTTCGGTTGCCTCTACCGGCGGTGCGGGCTGCGGTGCGACTTGCGCCTGCACATCGGCAGCGGCGAGCGCAGTAAGCGAGACGAGCGCAAGCGCGAGCGATTTCATGAAGTTCCCCTTGTACGATGTTCTGATTGGTTGGGCGCGACTATCGCGGGCCGAAGCGGCGAGCGCAATGCGGGAACGATTGCAGAGCCAACGCTTTGTCGCGTATCGGTCGGCTAACACAGCCGCGGGGGACACTTGCATGACGGACAGCAACGAACGCGCGGGCGGCTGGCTGAGCCCGAGCGCCGCCACCTTTGCCGGTCGCGTCGTCATCCTGATCGCGCTGGTCGGCGTTGCCGCGCTGTTGCTGCAACTGACCGGTCTGTTCCTGCTGCTGTTCGCCGCAATCGTGCTGGCGGTGGTGTTCGACGCCATGGCGCGACTGATCCGCCGCCTCACCCACCTGCCGCGTGGCTGGTCGCTGACGCTCGGCATCCTGCTACTGCTCGGCGCGTTTGTCGGCGTATTCGTGCTGTTCGGCACGCAGCTCGCTCAGGAATTCGAAACGATCCGCGAGCAATTCCCCAAGGCACTCGCCGCGATCGAGGCGCAGCTCAACACCTGGGGGCTCGGCGAGCGGCTGCGGAGCGTTATTTCCAGCGGCACGAGCGACATCTCCTCGATCGTCGGTCGCGCGGGCGGCTATGTGGTGTCGGTGGGCAGCGGGCTGGCCGATTTCGCACTGGTGCTGGTCGGCGCGATCTTCCTCGCAACCCAGCCCGACGTATATCGCCGCGGCTTCCTCTACCTGATCCCCGCCCGCGCGGAGCCGACCGCGGAAAAGGCGATGGACGACGCCACCGCCGCCTTGCGCGGCTGGATGGTCGGGCAGTTGATGTCGATGTCGGTGGTCGCGGCGCTCACCTGGGTCGGCCTGCTATTGCTGGGCGTGCCCGCCGCGGGTGGCCTGGGCCTGATCGCTGGATTGCTCGACATCATCCCGTTCGTCGGCCCGATCATCGCCGCCATCCCCGCCGTGATCCTGGCATTCACCGTGTCGCCGATGACCGCAGTGTGGACGATCGTCCTGTTCCTGATCGTCCAGCAGATTCAGGGCAACATCCTGCAACCGCTGATCCAGAAGCATGCGGTCGACGTGCCGCCCGCCGTCCTGCTGTTCGCGGTGGTGGGTGCGGGGACGTTGTTCGGCTTTCTCGGCGTATTGCTGGCTGCGCCGATTACCGTCGTCACCTATGTCCTGATCCAGCGCGTCTATGTGAAGACCATCCTCGGCAAACCGATCCGCATCGCGGTGGAACAGGATATCGTCGAGGACAAGGTGAAGGGGTAACCCCTCACCCGCCGGCGCAGGCTTAAATCCGCGCGAGCAGAGCCTTCGCCTGTTTCAGATGCGGCGCGTCGATCATCCTGCCGTCCAGTTGCAGCGCACCCGCATCCGGGTTCGCCGCGAAGGCATCGACCACCGCGCGCGCATGGGCGATGGCGGCGGCATCGGGGGTAAAGGCGGCATTGATCGTCGCGACCTGCGCTGGGTGGATCGCCATCATGCCGGTAAAGCCATCGCGATTGCCCCGCGCGGCATAGGCGGCAAGGCCGTCCGAATCCTTGATGTTCGGATAGACCGTCTCGATCGCGGGCACGCCCGCCGCATGCGCGCCGAACAGTGTCAGGGCGCGAACCACACGATACGGGTCAGTGTAACCGCCCTCGTCCTCCCGCGATGTTTGCGCGCCGATGGCGGCGGGCAGGTCCTCCGCTCCCCAGGTCAGCCCGCACAATCGCTCCGAAACCGACGCATAGTCGCCGAGCGCAAACACTGCGCGCGGGGTTTCGGTCGCGACGGGCAGGATGGGGATATCGCCGAGCATTGCCGCCGCACGCTCGATATCCCCCGGCCCTTCGGCCTTCGGCAGCACCGCGCCATCGGCGGCGCGCGCGATGTCGCAATCGCCAGCGTTCCATTCGCTACCCAGCGGATTGACGCGGACGAAGATGTGCGCGTCGCGGCGCTCACGCAGGAAAGCGGCAACCGCCGCGCGCGCCTCCGGCTTCTTGCCAGGCACCACCGAATCCTCGAGATCGAGGATCAGCGCATCCGCCCTCGACGCCAGCGCCTTTTCGAAGCGATCCGGCCGGTCGCCGGGCACGAACAGCAGCGAGCGCAGGCGCATCATGCTTCCTTGCGCTTGAGCAAAGCGGTGCGAAGGCATTCGCACACCACTTCATCGCGCTGGTTCATCAGGCGGTGGCGAAAGGTGACGAGCCCCGCTTCGGGTCGCGACTTGCTGTCGCGCAGTTCGACGACTTCGCTCGTTGCGCGCATCGTGTCGCCGATGAACACGGGTTTCGGCATCACGACCTTGTCGTAGCCCAGATTGGCGACCAGCGTACCGAGCGTCGTGTCGCCGACAGTGATCCCCACCATCAGCGCAAAGGTGAAGGTGCCGTTCACGAGGATCTGCCCGAACTCGCTCGCCTTCGCAGCCTCGACGTCGAGGTGCAGCGGCTGCGGGTTATGCGTCATTGTCGAGAACAGCAGATTGTCGGTCTCGGTCACCGTGCGGCGCAGGTCGTGCGCGATCGTTTCGCCGACCTGCCATTCGTCGTAATGCTTACCGGCCATTTTCACTCTCCCCGTACCCCGGCGAAGGCCGGGGTCCAGCTAAACAAGATCACCGAGCGAAGCTCGACAGAAATCATCATTCGCCCAACTGGACCCCGGCCTTCGCCGGGGTACGGGGAATATCTATTCCGCCGCCCGCTCGACCTTCGCCAACAGCGCACCTTCGCTCACCTGCCCGCCGACGCTGGCGTTCAACTCCGCCACGACCCCGTCAAACGGCGCGGTCAGCGAATGCTCCATCTTCATCGCTTCAAGCGTCAGCAATTTCTTACCCGCGACCACTGGATCGCCCGCCGCGACCTCGACCGCGATCACCTTGCCCGGCATCGGCGATAGGATCGCGCCGTCGGAGGCCGCACCGCCTGAGACGCCATCGGTGCGGGCGAGTGTGATCGCAAAGGTCTGGCCGCCTTCGTCCACACGAACCTGATCCCCGTCGCCGCGGACCCACGCGCTTTCTTCGTCCGATGGCTCGACATCCTGCATCTGCCCCAAAACCGACACGCGAACCCGGCGCACGGGGTCGGCGTTCAGACGGAAACCGGAAATGGCCGGTGTCGGGATGAACGGCTCCATCAGACGCGCCGCCGCCGCCGACAGCGCAAAGGGCGATGGCTGCGCGTCAGGCATCAACGCGTCGCCGCGCCGCTCGATCAGGCCGGTATCGAGCCGCCCCGCCACGAAGTCTTCGTCCGCCAACGCCTTAAGCAGGAACGCGCCATTGGTCCTGACCGGCCAGACGACGCTGGACGCCACCGCATCGGCCAGCAACTCGATTGTCTCTGCCCGGTCAGGCGAATGCGCGATCAGCTTGGCGATCATCGGGTCGTAGAACGGCGTCACCTCGCCCCCTTCCTCCACACCGGTATCGACGCGAATGCCGTGGTCGGCGAGATAGCATTCGGTCAGCGGGCCCGTACTTGGGAGAAAGCCCTTGGAAGGATCCTCCGCATAGAGCCGCGCCTCCATTGCCCAGCCGTCGATCGCCAGCTCGTCCTGCCGCTTAGGCAGCGACTCTCCTGAGGCAACGCGCAATTGCCATTCGACGAGATCGACGCCCGTGATTTCCTCGGTAACCGGATGTTCGACCTGCAGCCGCGTGTTCATTTCCATGAACCAGATGCGGTCGGCGCGCAGGCCTTCGGAGGCGTCGGCGATGAACTCGA
>Ga0307997_10001553_pt1 | contig 10788 bp, 15 predicted proteins | sample Davwhametageno36_FD_203165 | JGI IMG/M metagenome (GOLD analysis project Ga0307997, IMG submission 203165) | Marine microbial communities from Davis Island wharf, Antarctic Ocean - #36 | ecosystem: Environmental > Aquatic > Marine > Unclassified | place: Antarctic Ocean: Davis Island wharf...
TTTAAACCAGGTGGGAATTTAAATGGTGCTTCGCTAGAAATGAATGAATTGTACATTTATAAAAAAAAAGTCAGTTAAATACTGATAAAAACTAACTATATGTTTTGGTCTTACCTTTTTCATGTTTTTGCTAACATTGAACAGTGGCAGCTTCAAATAACTGGTAATGTCTTTATTTTGTGATTAAAGATGCTTTTCCTTTGACCCATTCACTGGCTACGGAGGAATAAGCAATGGCAGAACCACAGCCAAAACGTTTTAAATTAACTTTGAGACATTCCTGTTAATGCATTAGCAAATATTATCCAACCTAAAAATGTTTTGGAAGTCAACGAATTAGCAGTGTACGCCATCTCTATTTTCCGATTGAATTGTGGAGAATTCTTTTTGGGTGAACAATACAATTGAAAAAATTGAATGAGTCCAAATCCACAATACAAAATCCCAATTACCATAACCACAATATACACGAACTTGGGAGGCTGTGTATTGGAACTACTGCTGACTTCTATTGTGTACAAGAATTGGCGTCCCAGAATAATCCAGACACCACCCATTGATATCCAACCGGTGAAATGGGCCACCCATGCCATGTTTTTGCGGTCATGTCGGAGTTGTTCTGCTATCAATCCCAGCAACATAGTGACAACAGTCAAAAAGGCAACACCAATAATAACAAGGCGGTTCCAAATTCCCAGAACTAAAGCAATGGCAATTTGCATCAGTGTAGCCGAAATACTATACTCAATCATGCGCAGAGTATTGGTGCCGTAGTTGTCAACTTCTTGTACATAATTTTCACGGATACATCGAGAACGACAAATTGGTAAATCCCATTGTGTCATTGATAATGCTTGAAAGCAAAAAGACAAAAAATGAAAAGCAATGACAAGCCACCACAAAGATAATTTGCTAGTAATATTGTCAATACGATAAATACAATACTCGTCGGAGACTTGAAAAGGAAACATGGCCCCTTTTGGCAATCCGGTAGTACAATTAGTTGTCTTCGAACTATTGTACCATGGAACAGCTGTTTCAGATAAACTGTATGTATTGTCTTTATTCTCGTCCACTGACCACAATATGAGGGTTACAAGGGCATTGAACAAATGTAACAATGCTGCTATCCAATTTACAGACCAAAAAGTTGGAGCTGAACCACATGGGAAACATCTTCGAAGTATTCCTACAACTTCTTCTGAACCATCAAAGGCCATGTATCCTGAATCATCGACGGGAAATTTACCCACGGGAAATTTACCCACGGGAAATTTACCCCACTCGAACATTTATTTTAAGTATATTTGTTTATATATACTATCATTTTCTTAACATTGCAACACTGCTTCTTTCATTTTCTATGTGGAGATTGATAAAAAAGTAAAAGGTATGTCTTACCTTTTACTTTTCACGTCTTTGATGGCGGCTTTGATGGCATCTTCTGCTAACATCGAACAATGTAATTTCACAGGTGGCAGCTTTAAATAACTGGCAATGTCTTTATTTGTGATTGAAGATGCTTCCTCTAATGTTTTCCCTTTGACCCATTCACTGGCTACAGATGAAGAAGCAATGGCAGAACCACAGCCAAACGTTTTAAATTTGGTCTTTGTAATGACATTATTATTAACTTCTATATCTAACTGCATCACGTCTCCACAAGCGGGAGCCCCGACTAGTCCTGAGCCGACATATATGCTGTTTTTATCCAAAGAGCCTACATTACGTGGCCGTTCGTAATGGTCCAATACTCTGGAGTGATATGGTCTAAATCGCATTGACAATGGGATGAGGCGGTACATTTGGGATGAGGACTTCGATATATATAGTACAAAAAAAAGTATATAAAGAATACGACTTTTAACATTATGTCTGAAGTAAAAGAAAAATTAATTAAAACGGTAGTGACATCTGATATAAAAAAGTTTCATGTTAACTGGACAGAATCTCCTAAAAACTGCCGAACTATGAATAAGCTGTTGCGAGGCTGTCTTACTAAAACCAAACAATGCCAAATTTATCGTCTTTTACTGGCTGAATGTCATCGCTTATAACCCTGGTCATTTGACGTACCCGCAGTGGTCTTGGGTCTTTTCCGAGAGACCATTCGGATTGTGTCAATTTAACAGTGTGAAGTTTTCGTTTAATAGTGTGAAGTTTTCGACGAGATAGACGATGGCTGATTCCTGCATGTATTACAAACGCGCGTACAGTCTCAATGTTGATTAATTTCTTTTGTATCTTAGTGACAAGTGGTTTGTCGTCAACAGACAAACTGTCTCCACTCATTACGACCACCTTTGTCGGACACTGTTCGGACCTTAAGAGGTCGTCTACCATCATCAAACCTGTTGAACGACAGGGAAATATATTGTCTACGAACACGAGAGTGCATTTGAAACGATGTAGGTACTTCTCTGCGTCAGATAACTTGAGAAATGTCTTGATTTCTAAAGATTGAAAATCTTGGACCTGTACTATTCTCATTATCATGTGTTTGAGACGGATAGCATACGTCTTAGAGTCGTCTACAATTACAATACGCACGATTTGTTTGGTACGAACATTGTAGAGTCCGTGAAATACAGACAGTGTCCATTGGTCGGTGTTTGATTGACCCATATACTTCCATGGTGTAATTTTCAATGAGTCAAATTTATCAACCATTGTTGTTGTTTGGTTGTCTTTAAATAATAATTTAGAGTCATCTCTAAATAATCGGATATCTAAAAAAGTAGTTGCAACATTTCTTCGGACAAATACCTGACTATATAACTGTATTTTTATTTGAATATGGAAGCAACATTTTTGGAGGAATTTGAAACAATGATGACCAACAAACGTCCTAGAAACTTTTATAGAAAAATAGCTCTTCCTGACCGAATTATAACACCGGTTAGGAGCAGTATTGTAGCTGGTCCATTGTTTAGAAGAGAAACAACAGTGACTGATTCTTTAACTACTTATCGTCCGTCAACATATAGTGTGGTTGATGATTCCAAACCGTATAGAATTAAGCTTCGAAGTATGCTACAGCATCTCTTTCCTCACATCAACATTCTAATGTGTGGTAGTCCTACAGAAGGTCTTCGTACTATCCTTTCTGCAACAAAAGACATTAAAATTGTGATTTCTGACAATATGTTCGTTGGTACGGAAATGTCTTGAAAGAAAATGTGTGATATTATTGCGAGAACAAGTCATCGAAACGGTCAAATGATGTCTCCCTGTATTTTAATTAGTAATTTTAGCCATGCTTGTGACATGTCTCCACACAGCAACGTTGTTGAAACATGCAATAAGACATCACAAATGAAATGATTAAAAAATGGTTTCGGAACTATGTAAAGTAGTGCTAATTATCTGCATTTTGAGTAATAAACTCAACATTGTTACAAATATGTAGTAATGGATTTATATTTATCAGCACTGGCAAAAACATATATAACTATCAAAAATAAAATGCGTTATAAAAGCTACAAATGCATCATAACATTTCTTATTTTGTTAACAACCTGTTCCACGTATTATTTACATTGGTATAACCCACCATATACAAAAAAAGGAACTGTAGAAAGTCTTCAAAATAATCGTGTTTTAGAAATAGGACCAACGGGACTAAAACCTGTCGTTACAATACCTATTGCTGGACCTGCAGAGTCAGCGGTCGCACGAATCGACAGCTGAAAAATCGGTGAGATTTCCGATGAAGGAGTTGTCGGTGGATGTCCGAAAACAAGCGGAAATGTTTTTGAGAGGTGCTAAACCAGCAGCTACGACATCAAAAAAACAAATCACCCAGTCAATAGACGCCGATAGGGTCAAAAGTTCTGATAAAAAAGGGCCAAAATGTTCTTTTCCAGAATGGATAGTTTTTGCTGGCGATTCCAATATGCGCCATACATATCACTATTGGATTTCAACTATCAAGGGATATCACAATCAAATAAAGAGCCATACGTTTGCCATTGATTCTAAGAGAAAAAGTAATTTGAGATGGGCTGACCAAGAGACAATATTGGAATTTGAAAACAACTGTATACTTCGAGCATCTTTTCGATTTTTACACGGTTCTACTTCAGAGTTTATTCACGTCTTTACTCATTGGCACGAGTTTCGTAAATATGAACCATTTGAAGACCAAGACACAAACAAATTCAACCCTCAAAATGGACTCGTTGTGAACAAAAACACTGTAAGACCGTCCGATTATGCATTGATGACAACACAAAAAAGAATAGCTATAGATTGCCAAGTCTCAAATCCTTTGTTATGTTCTAAATTGAAACAATTTAAAAATAAAAAGCCGTCATGGGTTGTTTTAACGGAAGGTTGGGGCGGTGTGCCTTATTGTAGTTGGTTTCACGAAGCAACTGAAATTATGACACGATATCCGTCGATTAAATTTATCTGGGCTCCCATCTATGTTACCAATAACAATGAGCAAAGATATGATTGTTTCAAGAGAATATCGAATAATTTCCAACCTAATATAGATAATCTCAAAATGCTTGATTTTTGGGATATTTCTAGTAAAAAACTACCTAAACACACTGCTGTGGGGGGTACTCACATGCGCACAGCCGTTAAAAGATTTTCAGATGTATGGAAAAGTTCTGATAAATCTTCAAAACAAGAGAATCACCACGACGGCAGTGGTATACATGGCTCATGGGGTCTCACGAATCGTCAGCTGTAGGATTTCCGATGATGCATCCGATGAAAATCAAAGTATACATAAAAAGCCAAACAATGATAATTTAAGACAATAAAAATATCTCTATTCTTCAAACATTTGAACTTTCAAACAATTGAACTTTCAAACATTTGAACATTTAGGACAAAATATTAGAACTTCTAAATAATTTTCTTCAAACTTCTAAATAATTTTCTTCATCCATTAAACAATGATTAATACTATTCAACCCCACCCTGTTCACACACATCCTATTCATGCACCGGGACCTAAAGGTGAGCCTGTGAGCTTCTCCTTCACTATTACGTTCAGTAAGGTTGTAGAAAATGGTCCTGGTATGGAAAAAATAGGTGTGATTGCTGAGAAAGGATTTACTGATGAGGAACTTATTGCAGCCAAACCAAAATTTGAAGCTAAAGGTTCAACGGTGGAGGTCATTGACTTGAACGCCGAGCTTCCAACAGGGTCCATACCATTCGAAGATGCTTCTGTGCTTGTTGTCCACGGCGCTGCCGCTAAATGCTTTGACGTTGACCCGAAAATGGTCCGTGAAGAATTGATTCAACTTGGTGAAAAATGGAACATTAAAAAATTGATGAGAGGTCAAGTAAAGAATTCGAATGCACGTCGTAACATGTGCATTTCGGATGAAGCGCAAGATTCTGACATCATAAACGGTAAAGGGACCGTTGTAGCATGGTCAGAGCTTCCACATTTGTACAAGATTCGACAACAATTGTCCGTGTATTTAGGTTGTAAAGCATCTGAGCTTCATGCGGAAGGTAACTTTTATCATCAATCTAAAAGTGGTATCGGCTTCCATGGTGACGGTGAAAGAAAAATTGTGATTGCTATGCGATTTGGAGTCCCTTTACGTCTTCATTATCAAGCTTTTCATCGCTTTGAACCAATTGGCCAACGTATTACTATCGATGATTTGGAGGAAGGTGACCTTTATGTAATGGGCGACAAAGCGACTGGTAATGACTGGAAACGTTCAGCCACGATTACTTGGCGCCATGCGGCTGAACGTCACCATTCAGGCAAGCCGGTGTATTGTAAATCGCTTGAAACACTTAAAGAAGGACGTGTAAAGAGTAAAAGAAAACTTGAGCGTAAAAGAGAGGAGCGTAAAAGAAGTAAAGTTGAATAAAGTATAATATTTTTTTTTCAGTATAAATAAGCTATATCTTTCAGATGGATGGAGAAGCACGCATTTTTAATACGAAGAAATGCTATGTACAAGTTGTTATCCGATTTACAGTACTATAACCTAGCAGTAAAAGAAAATCTAAAGACAAAACATGGAAACGCTGACGAACAAGTCACAACTCTTCTCAAATCCATTACCAGCCGTGATTTTAGGGAACCACCAGGTCATTCATGGTTAGCGAAATTCCCAGTCTGGGAAACGGTCTGTGTTGCATGTAGATATGCTAATATTACTGGATGGGATATGCCACACAGTCGCATTATACAGGGATATCTTCCGAATAACGATAAGGAGTGGTTGGATATTTTTCACATTAAATGGGATGCGTTGCGCGTGTTGGACACCACATCCGGAGAAGAGTTATTAAATTTGTTAAAAAAATAATACAGTTGAATTAAAAATATATATTATCTACCGGAATTAAATACAATATGGTCAAAATTCAAGTCACCACCACGTCCTTTGCCACCACTGCGTTGTGTGGGTACGGAACCGGTCTTTTTTTTGATTGCCCGGCGTATTCACCAACACAATTGCGGGCTAATGACCACTACCTGGGCAGATTTCTATCAAAAACAATCGAGTGTCTGTAATGCTTTGGTGCCCAAACGTGGGGAATACCGAAGTCTGATTAAAATGATTTTATTTGAAGTGGTTCACGAGGATGCTGTCCCCTGGGATTGGGACGGTATATGGCGCGATATTTTACTAGAGAACGGCAATTGTTTCCCCTATGAGCATTCTCTTGATGGTAATGAGGGACACCGGCGACAAACTGTGAAATATTATGCTAAAAGTGCGCCGATGCTGGCCACTTTTTACAACAAGATGCGCCATGAATTTTTCGAGAGAAAAACGGCCCAAAACATGATTGTGAAACCTAAATTTAGAACGCTGGGTCATATAGTGAAAGCAGTCTTGCAAATTTTGACTGTAATTAAACCGCATGTTTTGGGCCATGCAATGCCAACGAACATTGAAATAGAAGCATTGATTCTTAATCAACAGTACTGTGAGGCCAAACATACCCAACACAAACTTGATTTAGTGCATGACACTAGTTTTGAAGAGGCCCGGGTGCGCCATTTAAATGGTCATAAACATTGAGAAAATCATTTATATTTTTCTATCATTTATATTTTTTCTATCCTAACTCAGACGTTAAATAGTAATGTTGTGTTTTTGTATAAAATCATTCAGACATTTGCCGTTTTGTGCTTTAATAAATAAGACTGAGGGGCCGAATGCTAATTTGACAGAGGAAAGAATGTGCGACGCGTCTTGTGGATTCATATAATTCGCCTCGATTTTTGCTACCATTTTACCCATTGATTCCTTATCACCGGTCGGAATGGCTCCCATTACACTGCCAGGGTCAACTCCGCCAAATAGTAACCCCGTTATCCTATTCAATAAGTCCTTAAGGGTATTTAACATAAAAAGTGCGCCGTTTGTAATTTTCTGTTGATAACGTTGTCCCACCGTTTGAAGGAATATGCCTAAAAGTGCTCCCGTAACAAGTTCAAGTTTCGAATGGTACGCACCTGTAGCAGTGGAGAACAGACCCACGCCTAATATCATCATAGACGTGAAGCTGAAGAAAACACCGAATTTTTTTTCCTCCGAGTCGATAGTTTGAGGTGCTTGACGGGCAACATTAGTCACAATGGACAACACCATCATCACGTGATTCGATGGGTCGAATCCACCCATGAGCAAATTCATGGGGGCTGACATAAGGAAACAACGTAGCAAAATAACGAGCGTTGAATCAATGCCGGCTTTTTTGGCTAACTCTGTGCGCTCTTCTTTTGTTTCTGTGGTAATGAGACCAGGTATGAAATGAGCAAGATGCAGAAAGGGTATTGTCAACATCGTTTGATTAACGTCATTTAACGTCTTAATAATAGAACCCAACCCACCAGTGATACCGCCTTTAAACCATAAGATTGCCAGACCACCAAGAATACAAAAGAATAATATAATATGGTTTTTTGTATGATTGGTGCGCCATGAACTGAATGCAGCTTTGAAATTAGACAACCATTCCGACAATAATGTTCCCTTTTTAAAGGTCAATAATTTTAAAAATTGCCTTTGCATACTGGCGAATTTCCCAGTTCCAACAAAATCATCAGCAGCCTTTTGAAGGGTCTCTTCGTTTTTAAAAAACGCTGGTGGTAATGCTTCGTTGACTTCTAGCAATTTCTTATCCAGTTTTACAAGCAACTGCTTCTTCGACTTGCATACTCCTTGTATATTATCGCAATTTTTAAAAGATATCCGTAATCTATCAGTTTCTTTCGTTATGAAATTGAGCAATTTTTCAGCTTGTTCAAACGGAACTTTAGTCCAACCCCTTACATCTGTTTTTAAGAAAGTTTTTAACATATCTTTCTCCTTGGCTTTCTTCTCCTTGGGAGTTTTATGTTCTATAGTTTTCATGTCCTCTATCAATTGTGATAATTCACTATTGCCAAAAAGCGCATAAAGCGAATCAAAAGGTCCTTCTGCTGGTTGTTGAACATGAGTACGAAAAGACATAGTTTAGAAAATGTATATCACTTATATATGGTAAAAAAATACAGACGAAACTCTTGTCATTAAAATCTTTGTTTTTTGACGTGAAGGCTCTTTTATTTTCTCTTTCACAATACTTCTCGTACGAATTTGGTGCTTGCCTACGCAGGTACACACATTTAACTCTTACCCGGGGGTCTTTGACTATGTACTCGCAATACTTCTGCCACCATTCATCAAAAACTTCTTGCATTTCTACTGCGGCCGCTGCTTTGGCCGTATTTTTTTTATATGTACCACGTTTTGCAGAAGATGTGTTGCTACATAATGTCGTATCTTGTTTAAGCGTATTGACAAGTATCATAATTGTTCGTTTTACAACTGTTGGTAAATCCAGTTCTTGTAAAACATCATCATTTACGTTTTGAAAGATTCCCAATGACGTGATATGATTATCGATTAATTGTTGAGAGTAAAGGCACAGTCCCTTCGTTGCTAAATACTTTCTTAATCTTACTGTGTGGCTTTCTTCTTTCACTTTTGGACCACGTTTTGTAGGCGGTTCTTCATCTTCTTGACTCTGTTTCCGCTTTCTGGAGCGTTTTGTCGGTGGTTCTTCCTCCTCTTGACTCTGTTTCCGCTTTCTGGAGCGTTTTGTAGATGGTTCTTCCTCCTCTTCGCTCTGTTTTTGATTTCTGGAGCGTTTTGTAGGTGGTTCCTCTTCGCTCTGCTTTTGATTTCTGGAGCGTTTTGTCGGTGGTTCTTCTTCTTCCTCCTCTTCCTCCTCTTCGCTCTGCTTTTGATTTCTGGAGCGTTTTGTAGATGGTTCTTCTTATTGTCCCATGCTTGTAAAACAATCAGTAAGAGCCCGTTGACCGCTACTGTCTGTTGTAGTCACTTTATCCTTCTCTTTACAGTATTTGTTCCAATATGGTTTCCGTAAGATGGCATTGCTTACAGACTCTTTTTCTAAACGCTTATTACATGTTATACATGCTATGACAATTTTCACCATTCCGTAACTATGCATTTCGTGATATTTAAGTTCGTACAACTTAAAAAACTGTTTAATCATTGTTTTTTTTGTTGTAGTTATTTCTAAAAAATACAACATTACCATATTTAAGACCGTAGTCTTTTATTGTCATAAGCATGAGAGTGTTGTGTGACGTCTCCACATGCACACGGTGTAACGAATTGGGGTTTTTGGGCCACTCCTTAAGACGTTGTGCAGCCGTCATACAGCACCAAGTGCAATCTGCTTTCTGGTTGATGGTTGGAAATAACTCACGTTGGAAAGCACGACATTTTTTATTGCATTCAGAGTACAATAAGTCGTGGAATGACTTGTACAGTTGCATTGTGGGACTGTGGGGAGTTTTGATAGGTGTTAAGAATTTTCCTAAACATTCAATTTAGAAACTTCTAAACATTCAAGAAAACTTTCTTAACATGTTTGCTGCCTGTTCATCTGCTAATATCGAAGACGTCAGAAAACAACTATGTGCGGGTGAGTCTGCGAATAAATTGGACGAAACGGAGTTCTGGGAACGTGGTTGGACACCAATACGATACGCTGCCCTTGCTGGTAACAAAACCGACACTGAAGAGGTCCATTTACTTACCATGCAATCTGCTATCAAAATTATACAGTTATTGATAGAAAATGGAGGTGATGTCAATCATCAAGACGATTTCGGTGTAACAACACTCATGACAGTGGCCCAATTTAAGCGTAGGGTTCCCCTGATACGTTTTTTGCTCGAAAAAGGTGCGGACATAACTATCAAAGACAATGATAACAAAACAGCATTGGATTATGCACAAATAGACGAGATAAAAATACTTTTAAAATAATCTTTTTTTTAATACATATGTGAGTTTAAAAATTAACTCTGTTGATATCAATAAAATGCGCCTTGAATGTGAGTTTTCAACTTGTTCATGTGTAGCGTACACTGGTAAAGGACGATGCGACCACTGTGACCATGGGAAATGTTGGCACAAGCTAGAATGTCAATTTGCTTCCACACGCCCAGCAGTAAGACGTCCTATATATGACCGAATACCAGTAGCAGAGTCTACTATTTCCCGACCATTAGCCCCGGCCATCGATTCAGACTCGTCAGAGGAGTATTGTGAATCTGTGATTGGGTTACCGGTCTAAGATTTCCCAGTTACTCAATGGTGCTCAGACCGCTTTCCACGAACCGTAAATCTTCCCAACACTTGATTGTCATGACGTTACAGTAGCGTCATGTTTTGCTGAACTTTGAATAGTTTGGTGGCCATTTGGCGAGTGGTTCGAATAAACATATGACTTTGTAATATATGATTAACTTATTACATTTTAGAA
>Ga0307997_10001556_pt1 | contig 10783 bp, 6 predicted proteins | sample Davwhametageno36_FD_203165 | JGI IMG/M metagenome (GOLD analysis project Ga0307997, IMG submission 203165) | Marine microbial communities from Davis Island wharf, Antarctic Ocean - #36 | ecosystem: Environmental > Aquatic > Marine > Unclassified | place: Antarctic Ocean: Davis Island wharf...
GTTTTTTTGATCGGTAGATCTGATCGTTACTGTACTCAAATTTTTAAGCCAAAATATTTTGAGAGAGCTTTTTGGATTCCAGGGATTGGTTTTTGGTGTGTCATTTTTCAGGTGTTTTTAGTTTTCGGTCCTTCTTATCGAACCTCTCTGTCAAACCAATTGTACTCCCATCCATGGATTTCGAGCTTCGACCCACGTTCTCCTTTCAAGTCTGGTGCCACAAGTCAGAACCACTCTTCAAGCAGATCAAGTTCGACGTCAAGTCAAAATCAAAAGATCGAAAGGGATGGATTAATTTTGAAAACAAAGTCGTTGAGCAAGATCACTTGGAAGGGAAAGAGATTCCATTTGTGTGCCCAGCTTGTGGAGCTGCAGGAAGTTCGCAGAGGTCAGCAACGACAAACATACCACACTTCAAGGACGTGACCCTTCTTTCTTTCGTGTGTGAAACATGTGGTTTCAAGACGAATGAAGTCAAAGCAGACTCTGGCCAAGTGTCCAGCACAGGCAAAAGATGGGAGCTGAAGATCTTATCTCCTGACGACATGCATCGTGATTTAATCAAGTCCAAGACGGCAAGAGTAGAAATTCCTGAGCTTGGCTTTGAAATGGTTTCGGGATCTCTTGGAGGACTGTATACGACTGTTGAAGGACTTTTGAAGCAGATTCACGACAGGCTCCGCAGTGCCAATCCGCTCGCCAGAGGCGATGCCGCCAACTCACAGCAGAGGAAAAACTTTGAAACATTTCTGAGTAAGATTCATGATTATCGGAGTGGTGTAGAGAAGTTTACAATTGTGATGGAAGATCCAATGGATCAAAGTTTTATTTTTAGCACAGCCACAGATGAATGTCTGGACGAGCAGCTGAAGGCAGAGACTTACCAACGAACGAAAGAGGAGGACGAAGAGTGTGGATTAATTGATCCATCCTTTCGAAACTTTGATCCAGAGTACGTGGCCAATTTAAAAAAAGAGGGAGATCCTTTGCCCAAGCCAGAGGATTGGAACTACATTAATGACGATGATTTAAAACACAATCGTTTTGCTAGCTTTGAAGAGGCACTTTTGCAGTCGTTGGGTGTAGGTGCAGCTTCATCTTTCATGGAAGAGCATCAGCCGTGGGAAGAACGAGTGCAGGGCACGGACTTTGGTGTGGACGATGGAACCACCTCTGATCATAGTGTTGATGCTGATTACTAACTACAGCTAGCTGTACTCACACTACATGTGTAGTACATTACCTTTGGAAATATTTTAAACAACTAGTTTTTAATTTTTACAACTCTGAGGATGATGATGCTGATGTATCAGTTCCAAGATCTTCATCTTTATAAAATGAAATAAATTCGTCCGATGCCAGTGTTGTGTTTTGTTCTTTTTTATTTTTCCACACAGGACAGTGGCCAGTACCAAACACTCCTCCAATAATATCTTTTTTCTCCACACCACGACCACACGCGCCCTCGTACTGACCAACACATTGAGAGTAGCCTAAATCGTCTGGATCACCAGTCGAGCACCACTGACAGTGCTTCGATGCTACACATCGATCACATATCTTGTGAAACCTGCAATCATAATTCGTCTTCTCTACCTCTGGCGGACACTTTTGATTACTTACAACCGAGTAACCTTTTGAAAAATGTTCTGTTACAGTCTGACATCCACTTTTGACGTTCCGGGTGCACATACCCCTATTAGCACACCAAGCGCAGCCAGTTTGATTTACACACCCAGAACATGTAGTGAGCTTGTCACACACATCCAAATACTCCACAGCGTTCTCACACTTTGTGTGCCTTCCAACGGGAGAGAAACTGAAATCTTTCCCACCTAAACGACGCGTGCCAAATTTTTTTGGACAGTATCCATCCTCCTCTCGAATACACTCTTTTGAATACGGACAAAAAGCACATCCATGCCACAACTTGCACGTTTTACAGGCACCAAGTGTTCGTGTAAAATCATGCGGAACACGAGCAGAACCATTCAGATTCGAAGCACGACGACCATAGCGGCCAGAAAAATCCACATTATCACAAAAGTATTCATCGGCGTATTCGTAAACATCCCAAAATGTGTTCATAGTTAGTCTTCCCTTGCTCGGATCAGAATTTAACAAAGATTCATTACCAATGAAAGCTGTGTGTAATCGATTTTGTGGATAAAAAACAGCGCGATTAAACTTGTTTCTTGCAAGTGCAATAACATTTGTAAACCGATTCTCTGTCGTGTTCAACCAACCTGAATCAGGTGTCTCACCATTTTCTAACGCATTTACTTGTGCCAGTGCTGCTGCCACGTGATTGCCTCCCTCGGTCTCTTTGTTATGGACAATGGAAGGGCCGTCAAATGCAGCAGTATTCCAACTTGTGCCACACGCTTCGTACTTGGTATCATTTGTCAACGTGTACACTGATGCCAAGCCAGCTTTCTGTCCATCCGTATGGGGTGTACTGTGGATGCGACTTAATCTGGCCGCAGGAATTGAAGCTGATGCCCAAAAGCTATCTCTTAAGCCCGGAATCAAAGGATTACCGACAGTGTCCATCACCATCATGTCATCTTCCTCATCAAAATCATCCTCTTCAAATTCATCCTCTCCATTCTCACCGACGTGCCGCCAATTCAGTTTCAACTTCTCTACTTCATCGTCGGCAAATACTGGGATTTCCAATACCTCTGGAGAGAGCAAGGAGCGCTTCACTGCAAACATTTCGCTTTTCATCATGAGATTCATGAAAGCTCCAGCACATCTTCGTAGACTCATCAAAGAATCGTAATCGACAGGCCATGCCGTGACACCGGGGAAATTTCCTTGGTAAAACAGGTTGTCCTGCCCTGGAGGAAGTCCCGCTGTTCTCATGACTCGATCAAGTGCTTGCTGGGATGTCTCCCAACGACGATTTTTTCCCAACGCGTCTTGTCGCAAGAATTCAACATGTTTTGGACAAATTACATTATCCATAACCAAAACAATGAGCTCGTCGTCGACATCCCACACCATGCTGTAGTTGGTCGAGCAGCAGATTCCAAGTGGATCATTCATTTTAACTCTGCGGTTGATTCTTGAAAGCCCAATGTGTGCCCAATTATGAATTTCTACAGGTCCTTTGGCAAATATTGCCAGAGTCTCTTCGTCAGGGTCGAGCGCTGTGACTAATGTTGTGGCTGCAAGAAGGAGAGAAAGGATGAGTATCATGATCATCTGAGTTGTGGAATGGTACCACATCTGCATGCATGCACACTAAGAGTCTGGGTGGTTGAGCGTGACGTGCGGTTTGCTGACTTTAACTTTAGACTCTGCTTTGCGCTTCGCAGCTGGCAACACGCGTTATTAATAAATATATCCATAACCCAGGTTTCCCTTTACTGTGGAATATTGTGACAGCCATCCATCAATGGATTACACACTGCTGCATTCAGCTCTTGCAGCACCTCTCCCCACTCCTCCCACCACCTCCACCACCTCCACTCTCGCTTCTTCTAGCTCTAGTCTCCTTCCAACGCTTGAAGAATCAGAAGCCACCTCCGTTTTCATCTTTGACTCCGTTCTGACCAGCGACTCTTCTCGTCTCATCACCTCCTTGTCCAATCATGAGATCTGCACTTGGAACTCCACCACGCTGGCACCAGTGTCACGCTTTGCTGCGCATGGCGCCCGAATCACTGACATTCAGGCAGGTAGCTCGTCACAACCTCATTTGTTGGCTTCCTGTGCTGCTGATGGTACTGCTTCTCTTTGGGATTTGAGAACGTCTTCCACTGTGCTGACAGTACAGAGGCCTGGCGGCGGTGGAACAGTACACAGTGTAGCACTGGGATGTGACGATACACTGATGGCTACTGGAAGCAAGGACGGAGCACACTTTTACGACATTCGTGGTGGTGGAACTCTGCTCGGTGAGTACGTCGAATCACACTCTGACGATGTTCTTTGTGTTCGTTTTCATCCTAACAAGCCAACAATTTTAATGACGGGTGGTGCAGACGGCCTGGCGTGCGTGTTTAACGTGGCAGTGAACGGTGAGGACGAGGCTCTGATGACTGTGTGCAACGCGCAGTCAGATGTCATTGACGTCAAATCATTGGATGGAGATGACGTGCTTTGCTGTCAAACATCAGTTGAGACTTTGTGTTTGTTTCGAATTAGTGACGGTCAGTGCGTTGCAAATTGGAATAACTTTCGTGCAGCAATTTCACAAAGCTGTGGATGTGATCATGTTGACTACGTCGTTAGCACGTACTACGACTACGCGCAGAGTCAAATGCATGCATTGGTTGGTACGTTTGCTGGTGATTTGTTGGACGTTGGTTTGAATGGAGATGGAACAATTGTTCCGTGCGGAAGAATGTCAGGTGGTCATTATCGACCAGTGCGCTGTGGGCTGAGGATTGGTGGAATGATTGTAACTGGTGGTGAGGATACCAGGTTGTGCGCGTGGAGTGTGAGTGGTGAAAGTGGTCGGAGTGGTGTGACTGTTGGGAGTGGTGTGACTGTTGGGAGTGGTGTGAGTGGTGTGAGTGGTGGGGGTGGTGGGAGTGGTGGGAGTGCTGGGAAGCGTGTTGGAAAACAAAAGCGAGCAAAGAAGAAAACGTATTCACCATACTAATACTGAGTAAACTGATTTCTAATTGCTGCTGAAAATGAACATTATTTTTATCTAGATCTAGAGTGGCATGATCTGACTACTGTAGCATGTGGTAGTGCTACACTTTCACACATTCATTCACTTTCAACCATTGCCAACACGAGACTTTCTTCTAGGACAAAAGATGATGGATAAAACTTGTGATAATTTTTTTTAAAACATATTACTTCTTCTTCTCTTCTTTTTTTAGACCACAGTTTACCTGTTTACCTTTTTGTGAATTAGTCCACCCTCAATGCCCGGTTCTCTCCTCGTTTGTCTCGGGGTCAGCACGGCTTCACAAGCGCAAGTCGAAGCTGCTTGCTCTGTGGCTGGCGTTTGGCTGGTAACAATGTCCATTCTTGGTTCCTTTCTCACACTTGTTTCTCTCTTTTACATTAATAGACGCACAAGACCAATTGAAAGAGGTGCTTCCTTTTTAGATGCTTGTGCACGAAACTGTTACATCTGTGGCATCCTGCATGTGTGCGTCTCCCTTTGTTACTGGATGATATTGTCAAGGACATCTTACACATTTATAGTGCCCCCGTTTATGGTTGGTTTCATGTGGGTTTGGGCGGGAATAAAATATACAAAGTGGAGTGATAGAGTGCACGAAAGGGAACGTGCCAGCCAGCTCCTTGTAAATCTTCTCAATACCAACAACAACGACGACGATGACGACTCCATCAATGCACCTCCAGGTTTGTTCGTTACTGGTCCTGAAGAAGGCTACCGACGTTACTCCGAAAAGAGCAACGATGTTGAAGCACCACCTTTGCCCGGTGATGGTGATTCTAGTGAAGAGGGTGATTGTGGAAAGTTGCGAGTAGCTCATGGTCAGCAGGTTAGTGACATTTCCGACGATGATTTGGAAAGTTTTGATGGTGATGAAATGGAGGAGGGTGGAGAAGAAGGACAAAGCATGCCGTACGATCATATTCCCGTTGCAGAGGAACCTGTATTAGTTGAAGAGGGAGACACACAGAGTTCGGGCAGTGAGGATGAACAGTGAGGATGAACGATGATAAAATTTTTTTAAATTAAAAAACATTCACTGAACACACAAAGAACAAGAACACAATAAAAACTGAAAATAAATGATATGATGATATATATGAATATATATATGAATGTATTTTTTTGAAGGTAGCCTCTACTCCACCTTAACTTCAATAGGTTTTTTGTTTGACACTCGACTTGATTTAATCATCGTGTCCCATTTCTTATTCTCGACTTTGAAAATCACGGCGCGATCATGAGGACGGGAATTCAGTGGAATCGTGCATGGTCCAGTAAAGTAATCCCAATGATTCTCCCAAGGACCCGCGTTGACCTTTGCATGATCGTAGACGTACACAATGGCATGCTGGAGTGCAGTCAGCTTCACATCTTTCTTGCTCACAACTTTTGAACTTGCAACCATTTTACTCAACACATCAACGGGAAGTGACTTTGCAGCCTCGTTAACTCCAAATCTTTTCAAACCAAGCATTGCTGCTTTTTTCCACAGCAACGATTCTAACTCTGGCAGAACTTTGCAAAGCTGCTGGACAACATCAGTACCACATACATACACAATGGCCTCCGTTCGACATGCAAGCACATGTGACTTGTCTTCACCACCACCACCACCCATCAAAACATCAACGCCTGGTATGACAGATCCAGAGTCGTACGCAGCAAGCAGATGAATTTTTTTTCTCTTGCTGAATGTTCTCAATCTCAAATAATCAAGAATTTCAACCATGCCAGTGTAACCATCACCATTCAAGTCAGCACCTGCGTCGAGTGCTTCCACAACGATTCGTTGCAAGTCTGTTAAATTCTCCTCTTTAATTTGTGTCAAATCTTCACGATGAGGTAATGCAAAAAAAATTGAATCATAATTTTCATGGTTCGCTGTGTAGTGATGCTCAGCATGGTGAGCATGCCCACCATCTCCATGAGTGCCGCTGCTGGCACGATGACGTTTTGCTACGAACATTGCATTTTCATATTTTTTTTTAATTTTTTCACCCATTGTTGGATCTCGCATGACAGTGAAACTAAATCTTGCTAAATCTTCTAAAAATAAATTTTCTCTTTTTTCTTTTTTGTGAAAAATCTGCCCATGAATTTGTGTTGCAAGGATAGTACCTCGAGCAACGAAGCAAAAGCTGGCACCATGAAAAGGAAGATTGACGTCGTGTGTATTTTTCATTAAATTAGTGCCCTTGAGAAATTGATTTCTGCCAAGTGGAATCAACTGAGCATTTTGTTGAATGATATCACATACCAGATCTCTGTTTTTCTGATCTACTTGTTGGATGATAGATACAAAGTCAAATCTTCCTCGTGTCGCTGGTTCTGATGTTGGTTGCAAAAGATCATGAATGGATGGGAGAACAGATCCTACAGGACGATTGTTGAGCAATCGAATGTACGCCTTGTTGCATGCTGTAGTAATGAGTTCACATTGACTTTTAGAAATTTTTGCTTCCTCTAAAAATAATTTTGCAGTGGATCGCTCTGACATAATCATGACACGTGCTGCTTGATATGTTTGATATGTTGATACACATTCTTTGTACACAGCAATGAGTCCGTCGCAGACCTGCTTTGCTGCGGCAACCTCCCGCTCACCTTCAACTAGCACCATCATGTTAATGAGTGGATCTTCTGAAATGGATCCTGTTGTGTCGACCATTGCAAGTTGGATGACGTCGTTCCAACTTTGAATGAATGCTGACGTGATGCCATAGGCACGTTCAATTTGTTGTCTCAGATGATGCTCCACGAGAGCACTGACGCAACGATTCGATTGTGACCAGTAAACAAGACGAGTGCTTACGTTTGTTTTCAAAACAAGTGATTTTGTAAATTGATTCAAACGACTGTCTACTTTAAAGTCATCCAGAGCAGTAAAATCATTTAAATCATCAATCCTTCTTTCTGTCTTTGTAACTTGATACTTGGATGGTCGACGTATCATTGCCAAGACTTGTTTTGGTTTAGAAAATACTTGAAAAAATTGTTCAAGAGTGTCTTCAAAATGATCCTCAGCAGAGTTGAGTGCCTCATACTGCTCCACGCATAAAACACCCTCCTCTAAATATTCTTTGTACGAGTGACGTACCAGTGTGGAAAATCTTTGTCTTGCAAGTCCAACGTTGGCAGCTTGATTAATTTGTGCCGTAGATGCTGCCAACTCGTCCGCGTACTCGGTCTCTGGTTGGAACGTGTACACCATCGCGCTGCTTTGTCTTCTTGATTTAAATCTTTTTGAGGTTTCCTTTTTCGCCATTGGACTCCCCTTTGGACTTGCTTTTGGGTTCCCATGCGATGTCAACTGATGCGATGAGGCAACAGCACGTGAGGGGCGCATTAAGTCGGCAAAACTAGAGGTAGCACTCAGTTGTCTTGACGTGTTTTTTTCTTCTCCTCCTCCTCCTCCTCCTCCTCCTCCTCCTCCTCCTCCTCCTTCTCCTCCTCCTCCTCCTCCTCCTCCTCCTCTTTCTCCTCCTCCTCTTCCTCCTCCTCCTCCGCCACCACTGCCACCACCACTGCCACCACCGCTGCCCCTCACTGGCTCGAGCTCGACACCAACGTTTCCCGGATGTGTTGCTGGCGAAGTCCAATCTTTGTTGTTATTTGTTTTCGAATCCATCTCCACAGTCTTCAACATTTTGGCATAGTCCTGCCAAATTGACAACATCTCCGAAGTCAATTCCTCGTCCTGATTGCTTGGTGAATGACAGCAGCAGCAGCAGCAGAAAGATTGTCTGTACGCAGTGGAGCTGTTATCCATCCACTCTCTATTAATCTCGTTGTGAGCAAGACGATTTTGGAGCACTTGCTTCGAGGCAACGGGAGAAAATGAATATGCTAGCTTCCAATTTACATTTGCAAACAGCTGTGAGTCCTCGTTCTTTGCTTCTTGGTGCTCGTTGTTAGAAGAATTCTCGTGTTGCTCTTCATGAGCGCTCTGATCGTGTTTTTTCTGCAACTCTCTCACTTTGTTCCGGAGGACGTTGTCCATCACACCACACTGCCTGTCAAACACTTTATCAACAAGCTCTGAATGTCTCTCTTTGTCAAGACTAAGATATCGAACGAGCGGACCTGTCAGTGGTCCATTAATGATGAGTGTCATGGCAGCAATTAATCCAACGTGATAGACAGTCCCTTCTTTGAACGTTCCTCTCGCATCTATGTCAACCCACGGATTGTTCCAGTACGTATCCTCACTCACGATCATGGCCAATGCAAGACCAACAGCACCACGCAAACCACCCCACCACATAACAACAGAGTGTCTCCAATTAAAATCGTAGTACGCACATTTGCCGTTGCAACATTGCTTGTTGACAAAGGGCTGCGCAACAAGAATTGCAATGCCTCTGGAGATGTGAATCACAACGTAAATGTACAGTGTGATGGACAAGTCGTCGAGCGCAATTTCATTCAGCGAGTCACCAAAAACATAGCCAATAATTTTTCCAGCAATGACAAAAATTAAAGTATTAAGAATGTATCCAAACATTTCCCAAAATTCTTCCACAAACTCCTCTACGTCAGGTGAGAGCGTGCTTCTTCTCGAACTCATGTATAAACCTGTTGTCACAACACCAAGCACGCCTGATGCATAGAGTGCTTCACATAAGCAAAAGGATCCATACGCTGCAATAATTGTGATTGTGAGTTCGGACACAGCATCATTGACAGTGTTGCTGACGCACTTGGTCGCGGCAAAACCTGTTACTAAACCAAGCAACACGCCTGCAATCACCAGATACACAAAATTTCCAATGCCATTGGCAGGATCAAATGTTTGACAAAATTGATTGTTATCCAATGTAAAGTCACGCACGCCAGTTGCGTTGCATGTACCACCTTCGACAAAAGCATTCTCAATCAATGGCGATGCATGGGAGTTTTTGGGGACACCATCTCGTGCAAACGTCGAGCGAGTCACCGACATCATAATGAGAAAAGCGGCGTAGGCTGTCCCGTCGTTTAGTAGAGATTCTCCTTCAATGAGCACGCCCAACTCCTCTGATGCACCGAGTTCCTTCAACAAAGCGACAACAGCGACAGGATCGGTAGCGGATAAGATGGAGCCGAGCATGAACGCGACCGACCATTCTCCCCATGCTGCATAGGTAAGACTATCTCCATCTTTTGGGGTCCACCATTGTGGCACAATATACAGGAAGCACGCTGTCACTAAAATGGAGACTACGACACCAATGTTTGCCATAATGAAAACCCCCGTAAAGTTATTAAATAAAATGTGTGTATTCGTAAAGTACGCGCTTTCAAAAATTAATGCGGGAAGAAACACAAACACTAATGTGTGTGGGGAGATGTTGTGCATGACTTGAACAGCAAGATCATCCCACCAGCTACGGCAAGTTCCGTATGACTCAACATTGCTGTCACATTTTTTATCGTAGATCCATGTTTCTTCGTGCGTCGTTGGGTCTGTTGTAAATCTTCTTCGAGTCCAGTTGTGCATAAGTCCTATGAGAGCACCAAATACAAGAAGGAGAACTGTGTACGGAACAAAACCACGCATCAGCGGAACCAAGTAGCGACGGCACAGGAGACCAATAGCAAGGATAAGAACGATGGAGTTGACTTCAGGCTGTCCTGCGTGTGGTCCTTGGTGTGCTCCGCCACCACCATGTGCGCCGTCTGCTTCTGAGGTAGCATTGCCATTGGACGACGAAGTAGTTGCGGCGGAACTTGATGCAACGGTGGCAAGCGTGAAGCCCAAGAGGAGGAGAAGGAGTCGGCTGGATTGTCCTCGCATTAGATAGAATGGTAGATATCGATGCTAATGCTTCAGTTAAAAAGTAAAAAATAAATAAAAAACTAAAACCAGCTCGAAGCGCTGCTAAAAACTTCCTTTTGTCGGATTTGGAATAGGACATGGGATTGTATTGGGTGTTGCCCTTGCACGTCCTTTGTATTCTACCGGCGGGGTTATCGTTCGATCTGTCTTGAAAGTCGTTATCATGGGATAGGTTATGGTTAGTTGGATAGGTTATGGTAAATAAAAAAAGTATTCACCACACACCAGTGAGGACCACAAAGAATAAGAGTAAACAAGACAGGAGAGGACACCCCTGCTGGCATGGAATACCAATCAAAATGGAATAGTGG
>Ga0307997_10001557_pt1 | contig 10779 bp, 8 predicted proteins | sample Davwhametageno36_FD_203165 | JGI IMG/M metagenome (GOLD analysis project Ga0307997, IMG submission 203165) | Marine microbial communities from Davis Island wharf, Antarctic Ocean - #36 | ecosystem: Environmental > Aquatic > Marine > Unclassified | place: Antarctic Ocean: Davis Island wharf...
CCGATTCACATCCTCACATCATCCCCACTCCCCACTCCGCACTGTATCTTTACATTTTTGTTCGCTGTCTCCCCTCTCTTGTTTTTCAGCGCACAAGTATCATAGCACCGATCTTTTTTTCATATTGAAATAAGAACGTAGAAAAAAAAAAAAACAAACAAACCCGACTTTCGTCTGACCTCTTCCTTCTTTTTTTTGTAGAAAGAAAAGAAAGTATCCGTCACATTTCATTGTTGACACGCACAGGTTGAGCGCACTGTTTCCAAGCAGAGCGATCCCTTTTCGTGTTCGATAGACCGATCCTCATTGATTTTTTTTTACAACCAAAAAAAAAACCAACTTCCGCATCAAAGAAAAAGAAAAAAAACAAACCGCCACTTTTAGCGTATCTTTTGTTGTTTTACTTTTTCCAACGAAACAAACACTTCATTTCTTCGCCCCTGCTACCCAGTCACAAAGAGCACGACTCCGTCACAGCTGCTTCTGTCATCTCACACGCATCCAAGTCTCCACATTCTCTTTCGTTCGAGAAAAAAAAAAAGAAAAAAAAGAAGAATTAAAAAAAAAAAAAATAAAAAATTAAAAACGACAAATATGGACGTGACTTTTTCACCCCTTCCTCTTGCCGTTGGTGGACGTGGTGATTCGTTCACCTTCATGGTCGAGGACTTTGATCTCGATGGTGGAGCTCATCACGCGTCACCCAATCGTGACACGACCGTGCCCAGCTCACCCATGGGTGTTGGATCTGCTCAGAGTGGTTCTCTTCTCGGAAGCGGCGGTTCGCTGAAAATTCCACCATCGACCGGAAGAAGGAACAGCTTTGACTGGGCAGCGAATGGAAGTGGAAGACATCGAAGTTTATCGTTTGAATTCTTTAACATGGACGCCTCGTCATCGTCGTCCGCTTCTTTCCTGCACCCAGGTGGACCTGGTGGGCAGTATCCCGGCAGTGCGCACAGCAACTTCTCTTCTGTCATGAGTCCAGAGGACGCTCTCTTGATGGCTGCGACACCGAAGGGAATGAGTTCATTAAAAAGAAAACATTTGCCGTTCTCTTCACATTATGTTGCTTCGTCGTCGTCATCTTCAAGTGGTAATGTCATTCACATGGGACACCATGCTTCCATGAACGGCATGGGCATGATTGATGGTGTTGGCAACTCATACTACCCAATGTCTGGAGTAATGTCTGGTCATGGTCTAGTTGATCATCTCCATTCCTCCTATCCTCCCTACTTATCCTCTTCGCAGCCGAAATTAAAAAAACAAAAGAAGGAAAAGAAGGAAAAGAAGGAAAAGAAGGAGAAAAAGGAAAGAAAACCAAGAGCACCAAAGTTAAATCCAGACGGAACAAAAATTGAGAAGAAAAAGAAGCCTAAGAAAGTTCGTGGACCACGTAAGACTCGTGCAAAAAAGAATGAGGAGCCTGTTGAATTATTTGATCCCTCCATTCCAAGAATTGGAATTTATACATTGGAGCAAAGAGCTGAAAAAATTAAAAAATGGATGTCAAAAGCAAGAAGAAGAATTTGGGACAAAAAGATCAAGTACGGATGTCGTAAAAGATTGGCAGATGCACGTCCACGATTCAAGGGAAGATTTGTTAAGAGTCTGCCCGAGGAGAAACTTTCGATTCAAAAGTTGGATGGTACTGCAGATCCAGAATTTCTTGCAGCACAGGAAGCCACACGCCTTTGGAAATTGAGACAAGCCGCGACCGTTGCCGCCGCTGCTGCTGCTGCTGCCACTGCCGCTGCCACCGGCATGCCCGTTGTGGCAGCCACGACACTGGCCGTGACAGCACCAGCCTCTGCTCCTCCCGCACCTCCCGCACCTCCCGCACCTCCCGCACCTCCCGCACCAGCAGCATCATCGTTTGTGGTAGCACCAGCCTCTGCTCCATCGTCATCCAGCATGTCGAACCCACAGACGGGTACACCACCAAGCAGTGCTCAACCTGAGCCTGCTTTCAACGTTCAGCGTGTGACATCCTCTGACAGCGAGGGGACACCGAAATCACCAGTGACTGTGACTGTGACGAAGCAAGTCCCATCCAGCTCATCGTTGTGCTCGCAGGAAAAGATAACGTTTGCAGATCAGATGAAACCAATTAGTGGCATCGCTCCTCCCGTTGCGGAGAAGGTGTTGCTGCCGTCGCAGCCAACGAGTGATCTCCATACAAATGTGATTTGAGAGAAGAAACATTCGTCGTCGTTGTCCTTCCCCCCCTCGTGCTCCCCCCCCCTTCCTCCACGCCCCAGTTTTTTTTTTCTCTGCCCATCCCAAAACACCAATGAAGAACTAAGAAACCGTCAAAAAATCAAAACAAAAACACGAAATAAAAACATACCCGCTGAAAACGAAAAAACATAAAAGAAAATAAAAAAGAATACACGAACGAAAAGATTCATGTCCCAACCATTTTCATAAAAATCAAAACAAAGCTGATCGATCAATTCATTTTGTGCTCGCCGAGTTTTGATTTTGAGAGAAAAAAGGAGACATGGAAAAAAAGCAGACAAAGAAACAAAAAAAAATAATGAAAAAATGAAAGGAAGAATGAAAGACACGCTTCTGCTGACGTTTGACCGAGCCACTCTGTTCTTCTTTTTTCTAGAAAAAAGAAACAATGTGGCCAACGGGCGAACGTCTCGGCAGATGACGTGTGTCTCTTCCTTGATATTTTTTATTTTTGTTGTCTGCTCTTTTTGTGTTCAACCGAAACCTTCCCACCCCCGTCCTTCCTCCCAGTCCAATTAGTCCAGAGATCCTATATCTTTCTATAATAGTATCATGTAAAAATAAAAATTTAATACACGAATACATACACATCTGATGATACAATCATCTCTTGTTGTTTTAATTAAAAGAAGATAGATCTTTGACTTGTTGTAATTGTTGTAATTTAGTACATTAGTAAATTTCATACATTTATTTATTTATTTAAATTTTGTAGCTGCATCGGGAAAGTGAAAGCTGACGATTTTCTGCCATGAGTTGATTTCAGTACAAGTACACACACACACACACAGCTCAGTTGTATATTGGACAAAATGCACCCATACCCTGGCAAAACACTCCTGGATCGTTGAATCGCATGTTCTTGTTCAAACTGCTGATGCTTGCATTCTCTTCCTCTGTCAAATTAAATGAAAATAATTCAATATTTTCAATTAATCTTTCTTTTTTGGATGTTTTTGGTATGACACTTCTCCCTTGTTGAAGACCCCATTTTAATAAAACTTGACCGGGTGATACACCATGTTTCTTGCTAATATCTACAACTACCTTTTCTAGCAAAGCGGACTGGTTCGACGTGGCCATGTTCAGCTCAACGTAACTTCCTGCACCCAGTGGACTGAATCCAGTTACATAAATATTCTTCTCCTCACAATAACGACACAAGAAACTTTGTGTGTTGTAAGGATGAAGCTCAACTTGAAGAACTTGTGGTGCATATTTTGCGTAACACAACATGTCGGAGAGAACAAGCATTCCAATGTTACACATGCCAAGATTACGAACAAGACCAAGATCTACTAGCTCCTCCATGCTCTTCCACGTGAGATGGAGTGGTACCTGTTGTTGTTGTTGTTGTTGTTATTGGTCGTCGTTTTGTGTGTTGGAAAGTGAAAATAAAAGATGAAGGAGTCAGGGAGGGAAAGTCAGGGACGACGAAAATTTAGGATGAAAAAAAAAAGAGAAACAAAGCTGTGCTAAAAACTTTTAAATCACTGTAGAATGTAGAAAATAAACCACAACTCACGCTGGCAAACTCCATTCTTGGATTTGGTCCACTTGGATCGTGCACCCACTCCGGTGGGTACCTCTCCTCAATCGGAACGTACTTGAGAGCAATTGGAAAATGAATTAAATATAAATCTAAGTAATCCAAACCAAGATCATCCAACGTCTTTTGGCATGCGATACGAACATGCTCTGGTGAATGATAAGTGTTCCACAACTTGGATGTAATCCACAGATCCTGACGACACACCACACCTGATGCAATGGCTTGTCGCAGACCCTCACCTACCTCGATCTCGTTCCCGTAGTCGCAAGCACAGTCAAAGTGACGCCATCCAGCAGAAATTGCATCGACGACGCACTGAGCGGTAACATCGTTTGGTACTTTCCACATGCCAAGACCAAGAGTTGGCATCTGATCCTGCGTACGACTGAGCGCACGCGTCGGAATGGCAGCTGCACGTGCTACGCCCGGGTCACTAGATCCAGTGTCAGTGCACGGTTGGAATGGTTTGGACATGGTTGATGATGCTGCTGGTTCTCTTTTTTTGGATGGTGCTGAAAATGGGAGTGTGTTTTGATTGCGAGTTTTGAGAATCGAGAATCGATGACACACCATTTTTCAAAAAAAAAAAAACAAAAACAATTGGTGAGAAAGAAAAGAACAATGGAGATTTGTAGGAGAGAAGCAAGCAAGAAAGAACACGGTCATTGTATTCCCATACCTGATGGTGCGAGAGGAATGTCCTCCCCAACGACAGACTCCTGCGCACGAATTCCACTCCCAATTGAGTACCCATCATTAGATGGTCCACCAATCGCGCATAATATTCTTCTTGGACGCTCAAATGTATTTCTTGAATGCATAGTCACAAAATTATCAATAATAATAATGTCACCCTTCTTCCACTGGAAACAAATACGATGATCACGTTGAAATTCGGCAACTTTCAACAGCGCCTCACCGTTGACGGGTGACCCATCACCAAGAATCACCGCTGCGTGATACGAAATGTGATAATGTGAAAGAAGGAGATGTGAGAGAAGGAGAGTCGAGTGAGGTGAGAGTGTGAGAAGCGAATGAGAAGAAACATGAAAACACAACACCGTCACAAATAACACAAGAAATCAGCAAAACAGAATTGATTGCAGCACTATGAAACAACCAAATCACATCACTAGGCCACACATTGCTCCAGCAGTAGCAGTAACAGTAGCAGTAGTAGCAGCAGCAGCAGCAGTAGCAGAGCACCACCATCATCACTACCATCATCTATCACATATACAAATTCCTCTTACCTTTCGTTGGATCATTTCTTTTATCAATCCATCCAGTGTACGCAGCGACCATTGAATTAAAAAACATTTTGCGCCCACTACGTTGGTCCGTACGAATGGCAGGCACCACGGCAGAGATGGTACGGAGATTTCCATCATCCAACCACTCCCATGTCGTTCCAATCTTCTCCATTGCTTTCTCTGCTTCCTCTCTTGTCTCACATTGAAATGTTGCTCTCCATGAACGTCCGATAGCAGATTCATTATCATTCTCGTAAGGCATGACACGAATATATTTGACACCTTTAGCCTCAACCTCGGCCGCAAACGTTGGAAATGCTTGATAAAAGTACTCAGCTACCTCGTCAGAGCGAATAATCGGCGTTTCACCACCTTTCGCTGGCTCAACGTCACAGTAAAACATGATGTATGCTGGTGGATCCGGGACTTGAGCAATTTCATGATGAAATGGAATCGGTTCGGATGGTGGACTCTCATTCGTCGTGAAGACAACATCGCGGACGACGTTGGTGCGTGGTGCAGCACCACCAACATACGGGTATGACTCCAAGTTGAGTGCGTCAGCAACTTCGGCAAAACCCTCGGCAGAGTCTCCCACGAATCCGCGAAGGAGAATGGCACCATGCTCTTTGGCCGAGTTAATCAAAAATTCGCGATGATTGCGAACGTGCGTAGCAAGCGTGGTAAAAGAAGTGTTGTCAGCACCCTGCTGAGCAGGTGTGACACATAGTGGAAACATCGTGCCGTTGACGGGACGCTGGTTGGGAATAGACGTGATGACGAATGGTGAGGACATGATTGTGTAATACACGTGCTGTGCTTGTACGAGCTCGTAGACTTTAACTTGAGAGAACTTGGTGAGATGATGTGATGACGCGCATTCAATATTATTTTTTTGCAATGAAATTTTTTATGGCCTATATATAGCTTTGAACTGACTTAGCGAAGTTTTACATACAAAATACTAGTAAAAAATAGCTTAGCTTAGATTTTATAACTGATTTTTTGATACTTTTTTAACTTTTCAAAAACCCATTTTCGAAACACCATACTTACAATACTGTATTACCCACACCATCATGAGTTCGTTCGGAGCAGGCAATGATTTGCAGGCACTGACCAACATGCTTGCCAGTGCGGAGGAGGCAGCGGAAGACCGAGGAATGAGTGGAATGAGTGGCAACTCCTCCTCCTCCTCGAGTAGTGGCAGCAGTAGTGGCATGTCCATCGTCACTCCGGGAAGCATCATCGCTTCGAGACACGTTCAACCGAAGAAGGCGTTGACGAATGAAAAGGAGAAGACGGAGTCAGATCCCAATGCTATTTGGGATGCGGAGGATGTGGACAACCACGATCCAGATTTTGATGACGATGGCCGTATCATTCCAGACTATGATATTTTGTACAAGCAAAAGGTTGCATCAGAGGATATTTATCTCGGAATGTCTGGAAAAACTCCAATGACTTCTGACTGCAACTACATGGTGCTGAGAATAAAAATGCCAGGTGCAGAGCTGAAAAACATTGATTTAAAAGTGGAAAAGCAAAAGATTGTGGTGCATGATCCAACGTACAGGTTAGCAACGTATTTGCCGTACGTGGCAAAGGACAAGGAAGGGAAAGCGCAGTGGTTGGCGGAAAAGGACATACTTTCTGTTACGCTGCCAATTGATCGTGGTGATGGTTTTTAAATAGTTCATGACGAAAAAGGTAGTGCTGCGGTCGTGGTGGTATCAGTACAGGGTACCTGTAGTGTTGAGGACGGGCAGTTGTTGGAGAAAGAATGAAGAGAAATAAGAAATGTGTACTACAGTAGTACTTTAAGATTTTAGTTTTGTGTTGTATGGTTTTTCATGTGTTTGAAGTCTGTCATCCAACATCATGATCTCTCATCTCATGATCACATGATCACACCCTTCCCTTGATCTCCACTCCACAGACACTCGAATAAATGCCAACAATCCTTCTCTCCTTTCCTCCTCTCCTCCTCCTTCTCACCATCGTTTCTTCCGCCGTCCAACCATCACCATGGAATCGCTCCTCCCCTGCCGTCATTCCATCCACACCACCTTCACCTCATCATCAACAACTTTTTGATAATCTCATAACATGGATTGAACGTACTTGGGCACGAGATCACGCGTCAATCGTTCTCCCATCAGTTGTCATCAACGACAAACTTGTCGTGCGACAAGATGCAGTCATGGGCCATGGTGTGTGGACAAGAGAACCTATTCAACCGGGAGAGGCGCTCGTATCGATACCCTATAGATCGACCATTACTTTAAAATCTTTACGTGAGAGACACTACGACATTGAGATTGATCGTGCGTTGCGGTGGATGTCCATTGCACATCCACATCTTGGTGATCTTGCTTCGTTCGGAGTGGCGCTGCTGCTCGAGTCTCGTGGATGTGGTCCAAATGCACCACGCTGGACACCATACTTGAATGCCATGGATCCATCACTTGAACATCCACTGTTGTGGAGTCTTGATCGATTGGGAAAGGAGAGCGAAAGGAGAGGAGCACCAAAGGAAAAGGAGACGATTGTCAATATGCAACATGAGTGCATGTCTTTGTACCAGATGATGCTATCAAACGTGCATCTTTCAAAGGAGTACTGTCCAGAGTTGTCGTCGGGTGCAAAGCGAGTCACTCTTGGTGAGTTGAAATGGGTCATTGCACATCTTCTATCAAATATATTTGGTATTCATCACGAACAAATAAAACAGATCGAACAGCAACCAAAGACAGATGTTGTGAACAAATCCATTCCGTCGGAGGCAGATGCAGATGCATCGACAGTACGTATCTCTGAGAAAGCAGCTGCCAAGCTTCAATTGGCACTCATTCCATTCGTGCACCTGTTCAACCACAGCCCAAAAGCAGCATCGCACTACAAGTACAATCCACATCGTAACACGATTGATTTTTGGTCCGTAAGATCATACAATGCTGGTGATCAAGTTTTTTTAAAGTACGGACATCGTTTGAAGGCAAAAATATTATGGTTAAATTATGGCATTGTGCTGGACGAGGACGATGCCGAGGACGATGCCGAGGACGATGCCGAGGACGATGGTACCGAAGATACCCTAGGCATGGAGACGGATGCTATGGAGGGAGAGTTGTAGTAGTGAGATTTGCAGATTTGCTAAAATTCTTTTAAAAGAGAGATGTGCTCTAATGGTTCAACGAAAGCACAGAAAACTTGAAAAGGTAGAACAAGACCAGAAAAGGCAGTACTGTATATGAAGACATAATTTTGTAAGTTAATACATTTTTCCTACTCCTCGGGAACAATTTGATTGACACCCTTTACTTCTGGAATATAGTGCATGAGCATGTTCTGAACACCATGCTGCAGCGTTGCAGATGAACTTGGACATCCAACACAGGAACCTGCTAACTCAAGATCAACGAGACCTGTGTTGTAATCAAATCCACGATATACAATGTCACCACCATCACCCTGCACAGCGGGACGAATTCTTGTCTCGAGCAACTCTTTAATGAGTGCAACAACTTCGTCGTCATCGTCGTAAATCTCCGTATCAACAGCCGTCGCCGCACCAAGAATGACAGGATTGTTGGCAGCAAAATGATCCATGATGATGGCAAACACTTGAGGCTTCACCGTCTCCCACGTCGCGTTCGTATCTTCACCAATATTGACGGACACAAAGTCACGTCCAAAGAAGACAGTTGTTACACCCAGCACTTGGAACAGCTGCTTTGCCAGTGGTGATCTGACCGCATCCATGGTGCTTGCAAAATTTGCACCAGTGCCATGCTCCTCTGGAAGAACTTCACGTCCTGGTAAAAATTTTAAACTTTGTGGATTGGGTGTCGTTTCAGTCTGAATGAACATCGATCGTGATAATATGCGTGCTACAGGAGAGGAGTGAAGGTTTGAAGGATAAGGAGATCGTCGGGTTGTGGTGGTTAAAAGAGCACGAATCATCGTTGGGTATGGGGAAGGCTTGGGTCGAATGCTTGTGGGGTGGGGTTGGTCTCTTTTTCAGAGGTTTTTATTAAGACCTTAAAAAAATAATCAGAAAATTAAAACATATTACTTCTTCTTTTTTTTCGTCTCAAATCGTTCCACTCTCGGACCATAAAAAAATCTTCATCCGATAATTTTTTTAGTTTCTACAAACCTTTACAAAGCATGTCGATGTCGAAGAAGTGCCCGAAATGTTCGAAGACGATTTATCCAAACGATCCAAAACTTTCCATGGGTGATCACACGTACCACAAGTCATGTTCAAAATGTGAGACTTGCAATGGTCAGCTCAACATAAAAAATTTTGCCACGTCTGGTGATAGATTGTTGTGCAAGACACATTTTATGGAGGAGTTTGCACAATCTGGTGGTAAATACGGTGGTGGTGAGAAGTTCAAGCAGCAGTCGACTGCCTATGATCCAACGCAAACTGTTGCAGGAGCAGCTGCCACTACCAAAGCAGCGCCCGCTACGACCGCTGCTGCACCAAAAGCGGCAGCAGAACCAAAGGCGCCAGCTGCCAAGACGAACAAATTGTCATCGTTTCTTAACAAATCTCCAACGGAGACTTCTACAGCGACAACAACGGAGGAAACTAAACCACTCTGCGGTAAGTCTGATGCAACCACTGATGCAAAACCACTCGGTGGTAAGTCTGATGCAACTACTGATGCAACGGCAAAAGAGGAACCAAAAGAAGAAGAAGCAAAACCAGCGGCAAAAAAAGCCGCCACGAAAAAATTTAATTTTGGTGGTGGTGCTGCTGCAAAATCAAACAAGTGCCCAAAATGTTCGAAGACGATTTATCCAAACGATCCAAAACTTTCCATGGGTGATCACACGTACCACAAATCATGTTCAAAATGTGAGACTTGCAATAGTCAGCTCACCATCAAAAATTTTGCCACGTCTGGTGATAGATTGTTGTGCAAGACACATTTTATGGAGGAGTTTGCACAATCTGGTGGTAAATACGGTGGTGGTGAGAAGTTCAAGCAGCAGTCGACTGCCTATGATCCAACGCAAACTGTTGCAGGAGTAGCTGCCACTTCCAAAGCAGCACCCGCCGCCGCCGCCGCCACCGCAGCAGCAGCACCCACCGCCACCGCAGCAGCAGCTCCTGCCGCAGCAGCACCTGCCGCCGCAGCAGCAACAGCACCCGCCGCAGCACCCGCCGCAGCAGCAGACCCAAAAGTCGAGCCAGCGCCAGAAGAAGCGCCAAAAGAGGAACCAAAAAAAGAAGAACCAAAGAAAGAAGAACCAACAGCAACTGCGGAAGAGTCAAAAGTTGAAGCACCAAAGGAAGAACCAAAAGAGAAAGCAACACCACCCGTAGTGAAAAAGAGTTCCAACCCAAAGAAAAAGTTCTCCTTTGGTGTCAACGCATCAACTGCTAAAAAGTGCCCGAAATGTTCGAAAACAATTTATCCAAACGATCCAAAACTTTCCATGGGTGATCACACGTACCACAAATCATGTTCAAAATGTGAGACTTGCAATGGTCAGCTCAACATCAAAAATTTTGCCACGTCTGGTGATAGATTGTTGTGCAAGACACATTTTATGGAGGAGTTTCACTCGTCTGGTGGCACGTACGGTGGTGATGATAAGTTCTCGCACGCATCCAGAGGTCACAAAGCAAAGGAGTAAAGCAGCGTGATGAAAGTTATACCAACATTTGTGCTGCTGCGGGGGGAGGAGCGCCGTCGTCGTAAACCAAAA
>Ga0307997_10001558_pt1 | contig 10776 bp, 9 predicted proteins | sample Davwhametageno36_FD_203165 | JGI IMG/M metagenome (GOLD analysis project Ga0307997, IMG submission 203165) | Marine microbial communities from Davis Island wharf, Antarctic Ocean - #36 | ecosystem: Environmental > Aquatic > Marine > Unclassified | place: Antarctic Ocean: Davis Island wharf...
GCATTTGCAACGTCGTTAGCACCGATGCCCCACGCCATGAAAAGCCCAAGCGCACCGGCGAGTATGATATAAATAGTGACGTGATCCATAAGGAACTACCTAAAGATAATGTTGCAGTGAAGTGGTATAGGTGGTGTAAAAATTTATGTGACAAGTGTTACTTTGCCAACAAGAGCTCAACACGACTTCCGATACGTTGCGCGATATCAGCAACTTCACCAATACCTTCAATAATCTTGTAATAAAACATCACGTCTACGGGAGGTAAGTCTTTTTCGATTTTTAACAACGCAGCCCGAATTTTGATTTGCATCTTATCGGTGTCTTTTTCTATGTCATCGAGTTCGTTTATGATGGAAGCAACGATTTCAATTTCCTTACCTGCAAAACCTGTTTCAACTAGTTCGTCTAGTTCGTCGATGACTTTTTTGGCTTGTTTGCAGGCATCGACGCAGCGTTTGACATAGTCAGGAATGAGTTCAGCTACTTTTGGCGGGAATACCATTTTACGTCCAACGATTATGCCAGCTATATCCTTGGCTTGATTTGCAGCCTTGTCCTGAACTTGGAGTAATTCGAGTAAATCTCTTCGAGCAACCGGCATAAAGAGGCCTTTAGGCATGTGTAAACGGAGTTTTTTCTTGAGGCTATCAGCCTTGTTTTCGAGTTTACTAATTTCTTTGTAGGCTTCCTTGGCCTTAGAGTGATCCTCTTTTAAAACGGATTTAAAAAAAGGTAAGAGCTGGCCTACACATTGGTCTGCTATTTCCATATGGTCTTGCATTGCAGTGAATGGAGATTGGCTGAAAATTTTTGAAAAGTAATGACTTGCCATGCCGCCTGACCTTAAATCTAATTGTTGGTATTGTGCTCAGCTTATTTTAAATATCAATATTTATTTTCGGTCTAATAGAAATTAATCTATGCAGCTATAGAAATAATCCAAGTAATTGAAAACATTGGGTTATTTTTGATTTTTTAATGTCATATGATGAGCAACTTGCTGCTCTTTTGAAGGGTTAGAGCGTTATGGTCAATATTCAACCTGTCTTAATTCAGGGTGATTTGGTGTTTTTCAATTATTATTAACTTATTTTTATACAACAGACCTAAAGCTTTCTTGTAGGTTTTTTTGCTTACACCAAAGGCATTTGAAATGTCACTTGGTAGACTTTTATCCGTTAAGTTTGAAATTCCATCGTTATCTTTTAAGTGTTGTAGTATTTTTTCAGATAACTCATCTCGCGCGATATATGCGGATAACTGGAGTGAGAGATCGATTCTACCGTCATCTCGTATTTGTTTAATGTACCCGGTTAGCTTTTCACCATAATGTAGGGGACAGAAAACTTCATTGTTATAAAGTTGACCCAAGTGGGTTCCATTGATGACTGCTTTAAATCCGAGATCACTTTTTGAATAAATCATGAGCTCAACCGATTGCCCAGGCTCGAACTCATTTGATGTGGAAGGTAAATGCTCGTCGAGTCGAGTCGTTGCAGCAATACGCTCAGATGCATCGTCAATAAATAAATAAACCGTATAAGAGTAGCCTTCTTGCATTGGTTTTAATTGCTCATTAAAAGGCACAAGCAAATCTTTGGGAAGACCCCAATCTAGAAAAGCACCGACTCGATTGGTTTCAATCACCTTAAGATAGGCGCATTCACCCACTAAAGCCTTGGGTTTTATTGTGGTAGATACGATTCGGTCTTCAGAGTCAGTATACAAAAACACAGAAATATCTTGATCTACTTTAATGTCTTCAGGAGCCTGTTTCTTTGGTAAAAGGACCTGACCAAATTGCTCTCCATCGACGTAATAACCAAAATCAACCTGTTTAATGACACGGAGTAAATTATATTGACCAAGTTGGGCCATAGTTGAAGCCATATTGAGTTAAAAATAGAGATTGAATTATGCCTGTCGTCAGCTGTTATGGCGACGTTATTTTTATTTTGAGTCGAGTTTACCGAGACTTAAATCTCATTTTTGGCTGAGTGAAGTCTCTATCAGCCGCATTAAAATTGAGGTTAACGGATAAGCTTGAGTTTAGGTTTTGTGAATAGTTAAAGCTTATCTCAAAGGTGAATTTAGTCAAAATTTGACATCGTCGAAGGAAAATCGGTAAAAATACCCACGACGCCAAAATCTTTTAATTGTTTGGCTCGATCCTCACTATTAACTGTAAATACTATAATCGGTATATTGAAACCGTTCATTTGATTAATGAAATCGATATCAATGTATTCGTCATCCATATTCCACGAATAGGGTTTTATTGCATCGACCATAGACTCTACTTGGATTGGGACACCTGAAGAAAGAGGTGAAATGGGCCAAGGGCAATTCATTTGGCGTAGTTGGAGTATCTGACGATGGTCGAATGATGAGATCAATATCCACGGGAAATGAGCATTAGGTTCAAGGTCAGGATAATGACTCAGCACTTCCAGTAAAAGTGCTGCAGTGTTAAACGACTTTATCTCAATATTGATTGGCATTTTCCCCCAAAATAAATCCAATACTTGTTTCAGTGTAGGCACTGGTTCGTCATTTAATAAGCGAATGTTTGATGGTTTTTCAACGTCCGCAAAAAGCCCAGGTTTACCTGTCAGACGATTTAATTTGTGATCATGTATTACCCACAACTCACCATTATGTTGATGAATATCCAATTCAATCGCGTCAATATCTAACGATAAGGCCAGCTTAAAACCACTCATGCTGTTCTCGAATTTTTCTCCTGCTGCGCCTCTGTGCCCTATAATAAAAAAATCTTTCACGTCACTATTTCTCTCTATTTTTTCTTGTTCATCTATTGTTTAGAATTTGTTAACTGTACTTTTGACGAATTTCATTTAAAAATGTTTAGTTAACGTCAAACATTTTAAATATTGTACACAATGTGCAATTATTTAAAGTCCTATATTATTGTGTAGTTTAAATAATTAAAAATAAATATAGATTAATTCTATCTGGGTTAAAAAAAGCAAATATTGATCATAATTTTAGAGTTTGACTTGTTGATGTTTGAAAAGCATTGAGCGAACAATATTTGATTTCTAGGAATCCACCGAGAAATTTCTTTCGTCAGTCGGCAGTTGAAAGGTACCTTACCTTTTTGAGCAACAAGATAGTCTCCGTATCATAAATTAATAATAAGACGATCAGATACTTTGTTATTATTGGAACAGATGATATTCGATTTGGTTGCCAGCCTAACTGAAGAGAATGCAAGAGTAGATTAGAAACAAGCAATCATAACGGTTAATGAGCGCTTCAATCAGTTGATTAAAAATAATGATCCACTTGAGGTCATTTATTGGAATGTTTCATTTTTAATTATTATGGACGCACTGAACAATAATATTTAACTATAACCAAGCTACGACAGACAATTTTTTAACCATCTAAGGATTAACCAAGCCTTCTATCGCCCATATATATAGCAGCGCATGGAAACTGCCAGCGGTCATCTTTAATAAGAAATGATTGTGGCGACCTCAGAGTGGAAATTGAATTGATTCTGGCTTACTGGGAGTTATCAAAAGAACAACATGATTATTTTTTTCACCTTGACCCATACCCATATAACCATTAATTTGGTTTTAAATTAAGAAAAATGCGGAATAAAATTAACATCCTGGGATAAAAATGAAATTTGAAGGTATCTATACACCAATAATAACGCCTTATCTAGACGACTTTAGTATTGATTACGATCGCTTAAGAGAAGTTATTGAGTTTTTAATCAAAGCTGGTGTCCACGGCATTATATGTGCTGGCACAACGGGTGAATATTATGCCCAAACTAAACGAGAACGATTTGATTTAATGCATTTTATGCAAAAGCAAATTGCGGGTCGTGTTACTTATATCGTTGGTACAAGCGCCATACGCACTGAAGAGGCAATAGAATTTGCACAAGAAGCTGTCAACGTAAAAGCAGATGCGATTTTGGTGGCATCGCCTCCTTACGCGGTACCGACTGAAACAGAAGTTGCGCTTCATGCACTTGCAATCGATCAAGCTGCAAATTTACCCATTATGCTTTATAACTATCCAGGCCGAATGGGTGTAAATATGGGTAAAGATTTTCTCGATCAAGTAAGCCAATCGTCTAACTTTTGTGCAATCAAAGAAAGCTCTGGTGATGTGAATCGAATTCATGATTTGGTAAGTGATTATTCACATATCCAGTTAGCCTGCGGTATGGATGACCAAGCACTCGAGTTTTTTGCCTGGGGCGCTAAATCTTGGGTTTGTGCGGGCTCTAACTTTGCACCTGAAGCACATATTGCTTTGTATCAAGTCTGTGTTGTTGAGGGTAACTTTGACAAAGGTCGAAGGATCATGTCAGCCATGTTGCCATTAATGCGAGTACTTGAGCAGGGCGGACAATTTATCCAGTGTATCAAGCATGGTTTAACCGCTCGAAACCTGCCTGTTGGCCCACCTCGCAAACCCTTACAAAGTCTAAATGACGTTGAAAAACTCGAGTTAGAGCAAGTGATCAGGTCCATGAATACAACGCTTAGTCAAATTCTTGAGGATACATAACACGGCTTCAATTTTTAAGTGCCGAAGATTGTCTGTCAATACTCGCAACATTAAACTGAAAAGTAAGGTTGGTTTAAGGAGACGCAGCTGCGATATGTTATGGCAGGAGATCTTTATCATTAGCTCAATACAATTGATCGTGGTTATTGCTAATGGTTGATGCAATTCCGACACCACTTGATTTAGGTCAGAGTGGTTGGGTCGCCACTTTGCCTAAACGTAAAATATATCCGTGCTTAAAAAATGATATTGAAACCGATTATTTAATTGTTGGGGCTGGTTTTGCTGGGTTATCAGCTGCGAGACGATTAATTCAATTAGATCCAATGGCCAAAGTTTTGATTATTGAAGCTTACCAAGTTGCAGATGGCCCCTCAGGGCGTAATTCAGGGTTTATGATCGACTTGCCTCACGTATTGTCGTCTAACAGCTATGCCGGTGCCTTAAAGCAAGACCAACGTGATATTCGTATGAATCGTGCGGCGGTTAGTTTTGCACAATCTATGGTTGATGAGTTTAAGTTACCCAAAACAGCGTTTGATCTATGCGGCAAGTGGAACGCTGCAGCAACGAAAGGCGGGCTAAAAAACAATGCGAATTACAGTACTCATTTAGATAACTTAAAGGAACCCTATGAGTTATTTAGTGCGGCTCAAATGCATGAGTTAACGGGTTCAAATTACTATCGGGGCGGGCTGTGGACGCCTGGAACAGCCATTTTTCAACCTGCACAATATATTATGAGCATAGCGGATGCTTTGGCAAATCTACCCCGATGTGAATTGTATGAAAAGACGCCCGTTGTTTCTCTTAATAAAATTTCTGATCAATGGATCGCAACAACTCCCAATGGTTCTATTCGAGCCAATAAAGTTATTCTGGCCGTCAATGGCTTGATTGAAAACTTTGGTTTTTATACGCGACGTTTGATGCATATTAATCTATATGCTTCAATGACTCGTGCGTTGACAATTGATGAAATTAATTAGTTAGGTGGTTCGGATTCATGGGCCTTGACACCTGCGGATCCTCTGGGCTCAACAGTGAGGTCTATAAACAATGGGATTGAACATCGCCTATTGATTCGTAATCGTTGTACTTACGATCCTACAATGACACTGCCTAGTAACCGTTTGGCAAAAGTTGCAGTTGATCATGATCAGTCTTTCTATAAGCGATTCCCAATGTTAAAAGACGTCACCATGCAATATCGGTGGGTGGGTCGTTTATGTTTGAGCTGGAATAATGTCTGGGCAGTGGGAGAAGTTGCCGAGAATTTATTTTCTGCTTGTTGTCAAAATGGATTGGGTGCTACTAAAGGTACAATTGCAGGAGTGGTAGCTGCAGAGAAAGCGAGTGAAAAAATGGTGGAGTCGCAGATTCCCGATTTTGTTCAACAGAACTTCCCACAAAAATTACTGCCAGAACCTTTAATGTCATTGAGTGCTAGCGCGTATTTAAAGTTTAGAGAGCTTTGTGCTGGGAATGAATTATAGGCCATTTTAGCGATGACCTAATGGATTGAAGTTTATTGCCCTATTCATATTGACGCATTTAAAGCTGTACCCAAGTAGTCGACGAATTTTTTTTAGGTTAAAACTTTGGAGTTACTATATTTCATAATGGCTTTCTCCGCATAAATAGTCCGGGTTCGTGAATAAAAGACGTGTATCAGTAGTATTTTACCGATTACGCTAGACAAGCGTTTCTGACTAATTTAACGTCGTCTTGAAAAGCGGTATATTAAAAACTGTTTGCTGCGTCAAATCTATATCCTTGTATTTATTCTTTAACAAATCATTTAAAAATAGTCCCAATGAAACCATCCGATAAATATCAGGAAATTTTAAACTCAGGTGATTTTCACCCTGATGATTCCCAACGCCACGCCGTCGAACAGTTGGATGAGTTACAAGCCTTACTCATTAACAAAACTCCTAAAACTAAACATTGGTGGCAAAGTTTGACAGTGGCTAGAACGGCAGTAGCCTTGCCCTCAGGTTTATATTTTTGGGGTGGGGTCGGACGAGGTAAAACTTTTTTGATGGATATTTTTTATCATTGTTTGCCATTCGACGCAAAACAGCGCTTTCACTTTCACGCTTTTATGAATCAAATTCACTATTCTTTGAAACAGGTGTCAGATACCTCCAACCCATTAGAGGTGGTTGCGAAAGAACTCGCTGGTGATATGAGAGTGCTTTGTCTGGATGAGTTTGTGATTACTGATATTGCGGATGCAATGATCTTGGCTGGTTTGCTAAAGGCGCTTTTTAAAGAAGGTGTTGTCCTTGTAACAACATCGAATTGCCAACCAAGTGACTTGTATCGTAATGGGTTACAGCGGGCCAGATTTCTTCCCGCCATTGATTTAATTTCGAAGCGCTGTAGCGTGATTAACTTGGACGGAGGAAAGGACTACCGTTTATTGGGCCTACGCCAGACGCATTTGTATACTGTGCCGCATTCGCAGGCTGCGATTGATGAAGTTAACCTCTATTTATTAGAGCATGTGCAACCTGTGCAGCTAAATTCAAAACACTTGAAAATTAATGGGCGTGAGCTTAGCTTTCAGTTTTGTTCAGAAGATACGGTTTGGTTTAGTTTCAATGAACTGTGTAAAACTAGCCGAAGTCAGAATGATTATTTAGAAATTGCACGCTTATTTAGAACGTTAATTTTGACTGATATTGAACAAATGAACGATTTAACAGATGATATTGCAAAACGATTTATTTTACTCATCGATGTTTTATACGATCATCGCGTTATCTTAATCTGCAGTGCTTCAGTCACTGTTGACCAACTCTATGAGGGAAAGAGGCTTGCTTTCGAATTTGAGCGGACAGTCAGTCGCTTAATTGAAATGCAGTCAGAACAGTATTTGACTCAGTTGCATATGACGCAATAGCATTGTTTAAAAACTCAAATACTATAATCATCTAGAAGGCTTATTAATTTATTAGGTACCTTAGGTTTACCAAGAAAAATCAGCAATAAGGCCAGCATGATCTGATAAACGATAGTCGATTTCACTAAACCAAATACGTTTTAATTTGGGCTTAAATTGCTGGTTAATTAACATATAGTCTAAGATTTGTTTTTTTTCTTTGTGAATATAGGAATAGTTTTTACTTTGAGGTACGCGTTGAGTTAGGTCGATCAGGTTATGCTGGATTAAGTCCTGGCTCCATAGCTTTGTATTGGTATTATTGGGCTTTCCTATGATAGTGCCCACCACGTCGATGTATTGATCTGACGGAGACAAGGCATTCAAATCACCTAACACCATAAGTGACTGTTCAAGTTGAGCGCTTTGAAATTGATCGATCCAACGAGCAATCGTAGACGCCTGCTCTAACCGTTTGGTGCGAACTCGATGTCCTTTGGATTTTGTTCGGATACCTATCATTGAACGTAAGTGAAGATTAAGTAAAGAGATACAATTGGACTGTTTGCAAACCTTAATCAACAACGGTGGACGTGAGAAGAGGGGGCTATTACCGTCTGCCAGCTTGGTTTTTTTAAATAGCTGTTTGAAAAATTTAACCTGGTACTTTGATTGAATCAGAAAACCGACATCTATGCCGGATATATCATTACCTTCTTTTAAAACGCCTCTGTACTGGACGCCACTGGTTTGTTGGATCTGCTGGATTATTTGATTCAGTGTATTGACGTTCTCAATTTCCTGGAGCGCTATAATATCCGGTAGCTCAAAAGCACCAATGATTTTTTGTGCGGCTATTTTCGCTTTTTCATGGAATTTTTCAGTACTCAGAACCGTCTCATATTTTTTGCCATTATCAATATCATCAAATAGTCGATACATATTTTGACTAACAACTCGGAATGAATTATCAGCTAAGGCTTGTCCAACAAGTAATGTCCATAAAAGAGTCCACAAAAACGCTTTTAGATAAGCCTTTGCATAAATTGATAGTGTATTAAAATATTCTGAGCCTGATCCTTGGTAAGCAGGGGTAATGATGGGATGTTAACGGGTAGTTGTTTTTTGAATGCAGTCTGTCCATTGCTCAAATAACTCAATTGTGCTGGCTGCAACGACTGATCGAGAATCTAATGACTGGTTAAACACAGCTTCTGCTTCTAAAGTTTGACTTTTGCCGCCTGCTTCTTCAGTTAGCAAAACACCTGCGGCGTAATCCCAGTACTTTTCTTTACCGTGTAATAATAGTTGCACTCTGCCTGCTGCTAACCAGGCCCACTCGAGTGCGCAGCTACCCACATTACGCTGTGATTTATAAGGTCCTTGTTGTACGAGTGATAATTTAATTGGATTTGAAAGTCGTTTAAAATCAACGAATGCTATCGATTGCTTAAGCGTATTGGGTTGCTTTGGCCTACTTGCTTTTTGACCATTAATCCACATTCCCTGTCCCTTAATTGCAGAGAAGAACTCATCACGCATAGGATCATAAATAATAGCCAAGACAATTTGATTCTGGCTAATAAGGGCTAACGAAACTGAAAATAACGGCAGGGTACAATGATAGTTGTTGGTGCCATCAACAGGGTCTAGGCACCAATAGTCTTGATTTGAATTGAGTACACTTATTTGCTCTGGTTCCGTTAATTCTTCGCTAAGTAACAAAATATTGGGGTAGTGTTTTTTTAATGCGACATCCATTGCTTTTTGCATTTCAATGTCAGCCTCAGTGACAATTGAGCCATCTATCTTAAAGCTAGCAGTTGATTTGGCGAAGTACCTAAGGAGTGTCGATTGTGACGACTCTTTAATAATATTTTGAATAATAGAGATATCTTCAAAACTATAGTCGGGATTGAGCACTGGTTTATTTCACATTTAAGCTAAATTATTACTAGTTTAACTTGAAATGATCGAATAAACATCAACAAGTTAGTTTGCAATGTACTATATCTGATAAGCAATAATACTGTTAACGTAAATCACTCTTTTGCCGTAAAATAAATGTTTCAAATCCAATCAATAGATACACCCTATTTTCTGACAAAGCAGACTGCAAACCTGCAGGAAGACTTTTACCGTGAAATTAGAAGCAGTGCATCATTGTTTTTACTCTATGGTGAAGTCGGAGTCGGAAAGACTCGATTGTTAAAGGAGTTGGTATCGACTAGGTTTAATCAGCTTAGAGTGCATTGGGTCGACTGCAATCAGGCTGAAGATCATTTCAGCGCAACAACTGAGTTGGATACTGCATTAGAAAAAACACTCAATATTGCTAATACTGGTGATGTTATTATCGCTGACCATTTCGAATTAGCCACCAACAAGATTAAACATCAGCTTTTACAAAGCTGGGCAACTGACGGTATTGATAAAAAGTTTAGTTTGATTATAGCCACGAGCCCAAAAGGTATTGAAGAGGTTCGCAATTTGGCTGCTCGATATAGTTTAGATGTAAAGGGCTTTCAGCTGCTACCCTTAACTCGAAAGGAAGTTAATGGTTATTGTGCGAGCCTATTATTCCCATTATTGCTGCCTAACGCTTTGTTGATGCCAAGTCAGACGCGTCGAGCTCTGAACGAAACATGTGGCTTAATGGGTGATTTGCAAGATGTTGTTGAACTTCATAGTCATCATATCACCATGCAAGGTATCCCCAGTTCTTCATCTATTGTTAAACCGTTATTAGTTGTTTCTGGGTTACTTATCATTCTGCTTTTGGCTGGTCTCACTAATAGTTTTATGCCATTTTTCCCAGTTAAGTTTATTTCAATCAATCCGTTAAAAGAAACCAAATTTGAACTCACTCAATCAGAGAATCTGGTTTTAAGCAAACCTGAAGTCAAGGTTAAAAAATCTCAAACCGCAATGACACCTAAATTAAAACAACCGATTCAAGTTCTAAAAATAGAAGCACCTATATTAGTTAATTCTTTTGCAGAATTAACACTCATCGATAGTTCCAACATTAATCTGAAGAAACACCCTGAAATAAAAATAGTTGAAGCTAAGATAGTTGAAGCTGAGATAGTTGAAGCTGAGATAGTTGAAGCTGAGATAGTTGATGTCGAGAAAGTTGAAGCTGTAAAAGTTGAAGCTGGAATAATAGAAATAAATAACCTACCAAAAAAAGAGCCTGTGAAAGCTGAGAGCTTGTTGAGCCAGTTACAGAAAGAGCCTCATTCAGACTGGTTTAATGCAGAGTTGAAACGATCGCGTGAATGGTTTGAAACTGCTAACAGGAGTCGTGCCACTATTCAACT
>Ga0307997_10001559_pt1 | contig 10774 bp, 8 predicted proteins | sample Davwhametageno36_FD_203165 | JGI IMG/M metagenome (GOLD analysis project Ga0307997, IMG submission 203165) | Marine microbial communities from Davis Island wharf, Antarctic Ocean - #36 | ecosystem: Environmental > Aquatic > Marine > Unclassified | place: Antarctic Ocean: Davis Island wharf...
AGACATTAACATTCTCCGAGGACTACGTGTTCTCTTTACATTCTGGAGCACATGCTGTCATTCTCGATGGTGCCATGGGTGAGAATGTCAACTCACTCAAGCATCTGAACCACGGCTGCGATCCCAATGTCATCATGAAGGAGATGTACATTGGTGGCTGTTGGCACGTGTTGATATTTGCGTTGAAAAAGATATCTATGATGGATGAGCTGCTGCACGATTATCAATTGACGACGGAGGACGTTGAAGATGAAAGGTTAAAGATCACATGTACGTGTGGAAGCACCAAGTGTCGTGGACAACTGTTTACCTACGAAGAGTGGTAGTTCAAAGTAAAATTTTCAAAAAAATCTATTTTTAATTTTTATTTAATAGATTTTTTTGTGATGTTGTCAAAGAAAAGAGCGCACGTGCTAAAAAGCTGGTGAAACGTCGAAGAAGAGAAAAAAAAACCACCACACACCTTTTCACATCTCAGCAGCAAAGCAAGCAACAAAAACAACTGCGACAAATAACTCTCCCCCCATCTTCACACGTTGCCTCTACATCTTGCCTCACAGCAACACAAACAACAAGTTACCCTCTCTCAACCTCTGCACGTGCTTTGCCTGTTGAAAAACTTTGTTATCCCCTCACGCTCTCCCTCGCTCCTCTGAAAACTTAAACTCCACGTCGACAGTTGTTTCGCTCTTTCCTCCTCTCCTTGTTCATAACCAACTTCTGCCCACCATGTCCTCAGCACGAGCACCAAGCACAGGTGCGCCCGATCGAATGAGTGCAATGGCTGCCGCTGATGATAGCTACCACTTCTCCTTCAAGTGTGTGGTTCTGGGTGATCCTGGTGTTGGCAAGACGACACTTTTAGAGGGTGAAGGTGGAATACGTGATAGTCCTATTACGAGCTCCAAGATTGGTGTTAATTTTTTTAGAAAGTACTACTCCTATCAAAATCAGACGTATCGAATCGAGTACTGGGACTGCCCAGGTGCATCTCGTTACGTCTCGTTGGCTCGACACTTTGCAGCAGGTGCTGCCGCAGCTCTCATTTTGTTTGACAAGAACAACCGTACTTCCTTTGAAAGCGTCACGACAACGTGGTTGCGCGCTATCGAGAGCAGCTGTACCAGCGTCATTCCTGTGTTGGTTGGCACGACGACTGGTTACACTTCACCAAAGAAGCAGGGTCGTGGTGGTGGAAATGCCATGAACACGGGTGGTATCATGGGGCTGGATGATGACTACACAGAGCAGTTTGGTTTAGGAGGAGGCAGGGGCAGCAGCAGCAGCAGCTCAGTGGATGACGCCAATCAACCGGTTTCAGACGAAGAGGCAAGACAGTTTGCAAAGAGGTATGGCTTGGAGTACGTCAATGCTGATCCACTTGCACGAGGTGAGCCTGATTTCGCAACACCGTCTGGTGTGTTTGAATTTGTTTTCTCCAGCATCGTCGGTGCCCTGCCGAGACTTGCTGAACCCTCACTCCTTCTCCAACGTGGTGTCAAACTTGGTTCTTTGTTGTTGGGAGATCGAGCGTATCAACAAAAGTTATACTCGTCGGCAAATCGTACAACGACCAAACTTCCTGTGTCGTCGAAAAAGAAAGGAAAGAAGAAAGGTGGTGGTGGTGGTGGTGGTGGTGGTGGTGGTGGTGGTGGTGGAGCATCCAGGGTGAACTTGCCCAAACCAAAAAAGCCCAGCCTTCTGACTGGTGATTTGCACTTGGATCAAGAGGGAGAGGTGCCGGACAGAACAGATCGTCAAATTCGTGAAATGGAAGGTGACCAACCACCACCACCTTCCTCTGCTGCCAATGATGAATCGAATCCATTAGCACCAAGCAAAAGTGTAGTTGGGTACTTGGTGAAGAACAAGAGCCAAGTCGTCACACACTACATGCAGAGCAAGAGCTGGCACTCAACAGCCAGAAGATCCAGACCAGCACATGCTACTGATAGATCGAAGGAGCCACTGACACACTGTTTGTCGCTGGAGCACGTCCATGGTTTTCGCGGTCAAGATTCGCGCAACAATTTATATTATGCCAAGGACGGTTCTATTGTGTACATTGCAGCTGCTCTGGCGATTGCTGTTGATCCAAAGACTGGAAGGCAGCGCTACATGAGTGGACATACGGATGATATCATCAGTATAGCACTCAGCAACCAGGTCAAGAAGCGTGGTGCCTTCAGTCTTGTTGCGACTGGTGAAGTTGGTCGTACACCGAAAATTTTAGTCTGGGAGTCGCACACCATGCGTGTGCTCAACACACTGAAAGGTGCTCATCAGCGTGGTGTTGCTCAGCTAGCGTTCTCTCCAGATGGACTGACTCTGGCATCGGTAGGTTTAGACGATCAAAACTCGCTGGCGCTGCATGATTGGAAAGCGGGAACGGTGCTTGTCCGCGTCCGAACGGGTGGTGACAAAGTCTTTGGTTTAAAGTTTCAACCGGGCGACAGCTCGAATGTCATGGATGACACCAGGTTGGTGACGTGCGGTTGTAGACACATGACTTTTTGGAAAAGAAATGGAAAGTCACAAATTACGTCCAAGGGTGCACGTTTTGGGAAGGATCTTGCTGGAAATATTTCAGTGATTGACGTCTGTTTTGATATTGCCGGCAGGACCATTGCTGGCACGTCACTTGGACACTTGTGCGTGTGGTCACCAAATGGGAACAGCAGCCCTGCAATGTCTCCGCTTGGGAGTGGTTCGATCAAGAACGCTCACAAGGGTCCAATTAATTCAGTGGAGTCGATACCAGGTGGGGAGAAATTTGTATCGGGTGGCGTGGACGGCAAAATACGAGTGTGGAATTGCCCCCAGAGCGCGGATAGAAAAATTGAGGCACTCAAGACGTTAGACACGTTTCAACAGCAGACGCTGCATCCATCTGTCCAGTCACTGTCCATCTCCAGCAACAAGGCACGCGCTCTCGTCGGTACGCGTGGTGGTGATATTATGGAGATCAAGCTCAACGACGGCTCGCTGCTCAAGCCCAAGCCTTTGACTTCAGGACATCACCACGGTGAACTGTGGGGATTAGCAGCACATCCGATCGACCCCTCGGTGTTCGCGACGTCAGGAGATGACAAGACGGTCCGTCTTTGGAACATTCGAAGGAAGGAGTGCATGGCGATGACCGAGTCAGAAGCTCTGCCAACAATGAGTCGTGCGCTAGTCTTTACACCTCGAGGTGAGAATCTCGTCGTTGGTCTTGGTGGAAGATTGGGTCATCGCAAAGTTGGGCAGCACGGAAAGCATGCTGGAAAAGTTGTTGTGCTCGACTCGACAAATTTGAGCGTGTTGTCCACAACGAAAGTAGCAAAGGAAATGATTAGTGATATGTGCTTCACACCAGATGGGCAGACGCTGGCCGTAGCAAGTCACGACAATATTATTTATCTTCTGACGTACAGGAGTCCCACTGATCTCCAGCCAAGAGCGAGGTGTCGAGGTCACTCGAGCTACGTGACCAACATCAGCGTGAGTTGAGTTGTATCTCCTGTTTCGAAAATGATTTTTTTTTCCCCACTCAACAACTCTCTGTCCACGTTGTTCTGACTTTATTTCTTTTTTTCTACTTTTATTTTTTCAACTCTCTATTTTTTCTTTGTTACTCTTTTCTTTGTGCAGATCAACGATGATGGGAATTGGATGATGTCCAATGACGGTGCAGGTGAAATCATGTACTGGGATTTAACAACGGGTGACCACGAGACACGCATTGACAAAGTCAAGAACGCGAGGTGGTTTCCCAACACGTGCCCGTTGTCCTGGTCAACGCAAGGTGTGTGGCCCAAGGAGGGTGACTTGACGGACGTGAATGCCTGCATGCAACGAGGTGTTGGAGCAAGCGGAATGGAGGGTCCCTCTGGGTATGGAATGGTCGTGACGGCAGATGACTTTGGGAAAGTCAAGCTGTTCAACTCGCCCAGCATGCAGTGGTGTGCACCACACATGGTACATCGTGGTCACAGCGCACACGTGACAAACGTATGTTTCACGGCGGATGGGACTCGTGTGATCTCGGTTGGTGGTAATGATCGCTGCGCTTTTGTGTGGAGAGTCATACAAGTGAACAGTGGTGATGGAAGTTTTGGCTCCGAAACAAAGCAGTAACAAGTGTAACAAAGAAAAGAAATACGAAATATGCATACTCAAAAGATTTGAACTATATTTTTACATGTTCGGTACATGACATATTCATACATCATACATTCATACATCATGTATCATAATGTATGTGAATCTTTTTCAGCGAGGGTGTCCTAATTGACCCATCCCAAACTCCCTATTTATAGCTTTGGATTCAAATATAACATATTATATGTATGTGGCCACATTCATATCACACTCGCGTTTGTACATGACATATGCATACATTATATGCATACTAGTACACTAATTTACCACTCCCTCCAGCATGCCACCGCGGCCACCGCTATTCCCTTTTTTGTTTTTGATACCACGAATCATGATTCGTTCTACTGCTCTACCACCACCACCACTACCACCACCACCACCCAAATCTCCCAAGCATCTTGGTGCTGAATACCACCACAAGTGTCCATCAACTCTCCTCTTGCCATTCTTTGCACTCCAACCATCTTTTGTCCTTGCTTGCACCAACAATGACTGCGGTGCCAAGCCCTTAGGTTCGTACTCGCTCTTCTCTGGTGTCGACCATGACTGGTCGACCATTGCACCCGCGAACAGTACCAACGTCGATACCGACCACTGCTGTTTTAATTCAGAGACAACGCTGTCTTTGAGAGTCGCAACGTACCGTCCAACAAACTGCACGAGCTTGTCTCCTTCTGTTGGTCCTCCTTTTAGTCCTTCTTCTCCCTCCACTCTCTCCTTAGCACTGTCACCCCAGATGGTAGGCCCCACAGATTCCTTGGACATCACATCCATACGTATTCCTCCGTCCAATGAAAGTCCATCCAAATTCCTTGGACACTTTTTTGCTCCTCTTGGGAGAGCGACAACAAACAGTGCCGTGTCGTCCACGTGGAGAGCACCACCAACATCCCAACGAAACCTCATACCCACCAATTCGGAAACGAGCGGATCCTCATTCTTTTCATCAACAAACCACTCCAAATAAGGTTCGACAATATCAATGATGTACAGTGCAAGACGTATGTTTCTTGGAATGTGACCATCGGATGCATAAAACTTTCTTTTCACGTCATCGTCGTTGTTGTTGTTGTCGTCGTCGCTCACAATAATTTGTTGACCGCCATCAGACCATCTTGCGACGTTCAGATTGACAAGATCCTTCCTGTCTTGCGCACCAGTTTCACCGAGTGTCCCGTCTTTGGGTATTTTGTCATCAGCTGTTTCTACCAAAATGTTGAACGTTCTCAACATGTTACTGTCATACTTGGTCAGCTCCTGAGAAGGAAGGAGTAATTTAGAAAGAAGACAAACAAAAATTATTAATTGTCGTGTCGATGAACAACAACAACAACTAAACAACAACAACTAAACAACAACAACAGAGAGAAAAGAGAGAAAAGAGAGCAAGGAGAAAGAAATTTTTTTTTTAAATGGGAAGAACCACGCACCTCCGAGTAACCACCATAAGTCGTAGGTTTGCAAGGTACGGAATACCCCGTCGTGTCAAAGGATGCTGCGTACGCCCAGTCTTCCATTCCACCTTTCACTGGATACACCAAAGGATTCAACACACCCTCTGGATAGTAGTAACCATGATTTTCTCCGTCACCAACACCAGCAGCACGGACTGCATGTCTTCCAATTGGATGAAGTGCACCATCATCAGGTGAAGCATCCTTGTAGTTTGGACTCCCCCACTCGTACGCAATAGCACGCATTCCACTGTGGAATGTAATTGAGAGTTGAAACATTCTTTCTCGAAACAAACTATTCAATGCTCGAGCAGCTGTCGTTTGCATACATTCTTTCTCCGACACACCCCAAGGAAAATCACGATTTGGATCAATACCATTCTCCTCTCGGACATTCTTATAGTATCCCAGAGCGTTCGCAGTCGGCATGATAGTAATAACACGAGTTCGCACCAGCCTCGAGAGCCAGACCGATGTCGAATCTTTGTTGTTTGGTTGGTTGACATTATTAAGAAGAAGTCGCACTACTTCCACAGTCGTTGTTGGTCCTATTCGTTCGTTCCCGTGGACGCAACCTGAAAAAAATACTTCTGGAAGGCTGAGATCTGCAGATTGTTGGATGGAGAAGTACCACTGCCTGCAGGGCTCCGCTCCACACTTTCCTGGTGATGTAACGTTAAATGCTGCTTGTGCGTTGTTGAGCTGTGTGAGTTGTGGATGTTCCTTGTGGAAAGAGTGGAGCTCCGCGACGATGTTATCGTAGTCGAGATATTTGTAGGAAGTGGAGTCGGTGGTGGTAGAAGTGGGTGACGCGAAGGTTGCTGTTAAAGATGTGAGGGAAAGGAGGAGGAGAGGGGCGTGCATGTGGTTCTGTTGCTCCTGTGCGGGGGAGCAGGAGGAATTATAATACGGAGAAGGACGCGCTCCTTGACCTTGTACCTTGCCTTTTGTGATAGATTTATTGGATTTAATAAACATATTACTTCTTCTTCTTCTTCTATAAATTAAAATCCTACTTCAACATGCCACAGCCTGCACAGTAGTAGTTGTGACAACCAACAAAAAAGCACACAGAGCTTACAGAGCTTACAACAGAGCATGTCAAAGCCTGAGCCACTCGATCTCGAGTCCGCTGCCGGCGTCTTTAAAGAAATGATGGATGAAGTTGATCTACAACTTGAAATCGAATCTATACGCTCACCTGGTATTTCAAAAACTGCAACGCTGTCGTGGGCGTCCCATGCCGCATCTATTTTTACGGCGCAAGCACTGGCACGAACAGCAACTGCGCCCATGGAGCGAGTTCGTCTAATTATGCAAACGCAGGCTGCGTCGAACGTACCACGACGATCGTACATTCAAGGTTTGTACCATGCCGCCTATCGTATACCGAATCAACAAGGTTGGCCGGCTTTGTGGCGGAGTAATGGTGTGAATGTCCTTCGTGCGTTGCCAGGATGTGTCGTAGTTTTTTCTTCTAACGATGCGTACAAGGAGATGATGTGTGGTGCGGGAATGGCAGAGAGAAAGAGCTCGCTTGGGAAGAGAGTGACGTTTGCTGGCATGTTTGGTTTGTGCGCGACGATCGTCGGTTATCCTCTCGACGTCGCCAGAACAAGATTAGCATTGGACATGACAAAAGGGACCAAGACGTCCATCCAAGGTGCGTGGAGGATGTGTGTGTGTTGTTGGAATGTGTGCTGCTGTCATTGTTGCTGCTGCTGCTGTTTTCCCCCTTCTTCATTCGATTTTTTGTTTTTTTAAATAGTGCTCTGGCTCACTCTGAATTCTTTTCGTTGCTTTTCTTCCTTTCTTCCTTTCTTCCTTTCTTCCTTTCTTCTTCCTCCTCGTTCCCCTCTTCGCTTGCACTCGCTTCGCCACCAACAGCATGCTTGCAACGAATCATCAGGGAGGAGGGATGGAGAACATTGTATCGTGGTGTCGGTCTTTCACTCCTTTCATCCGTTCCGTATGCAACCATTGCATTTACTGCGTATGATAATTTGAAAGGAAGATATGAGAGAGCAGCAAGAAAGAAAGAGGGATCATTAGAAGAGAATCAAACAACATCATTTGCTGATTCATTGCTGGGCCAAAAAAGAAAGCACTCTATCATGGCAGGATCTATGGCGTTCACGTTTGCCAGTGTGTGCGTGTTTCCAATTGATACGCTGAGAAGAAGATTAATTGTTGATGGTGCGCCAGGACATCAGCAAAGATTGTACTCACGATTACCCAAAGCTGCTCCTGTTGCAGCAGCATCGACAAAGACCGGTGCTGCTGCTGCTGGTAGTGCTGGTGGTAGTGCTGCTGCTGCTGCTGCTGCTACGACTGTGGGAAGAGCAGGATTAGGTGAGAGTGAATTTTCAACCAACGTCAGGACCAAAGTCAATCTTAGTAGTGGAGGAAATGGTCCAGGAGAAGGAATGGCGGAGGCAGCAGCGACAAGAGGTCCACCTGCTGTCCAAGCAGCTCTAAGAATTTGGTACGAAGAGGGAATCATTGGTAAGTTCTTTCATGGTTGTTTACATTTTTTCTTTCGATGTTTTGAAGTCATATTGCAAACTTGCAAACTAACATATGTGTTCTTCTTCTTCTTCTTACTCCAGGATTTTATCGTGGTTTGTTTCCTTCCGTCGTTCGCTCATTACCACGTGCTGCCATTATGTTTGTGACGTACGACGTGATGAAGAGTGCCCTGACACCAAATGATTCCAGCATGAGAAGAACGCTGACTCGAAAGTTTAACAGAAAAAAGGAATAGATAAAAATTATTTTATTATGCCAGTATGCATAGTTTATATACCTTCGTAGTCACATAATATTTGTGAGAAATTGACCGCGAGCATAAATTTTTTTTTATTATTATTATTATTGGTCTAGAGAGCATCGATGAAGAAACGTTCGCATAGCATCAATGCATGCAATATTCCGAATGCTCACACCAGGTTGTTCACTGTACGATACAGCACTAGAGGAGGAGGAAGAAGAGGAGGAGGAGGAGGAGGAGGAGGACGTAAGCTTTCTCTTTTTTTTCATTCTTCTCCTTCCACTACCATCACCATCCACATTGTTGCTGCTTGCATCCTTCGCATCGACAACCGGCGGCGGAGGAGAAACCATCGTCGTTGGCGCACCACCTTTTTGAAACATTGTGTGCAGCTCCATGACACACGCCTCTTGCTCAAAAGAAGACAAGGGTGGTGTCAAACTACCAACGACACGCTGTTGTCTTGTCCGAACGTTGACGTGAAGACTCGGCACGCAGCTGATGCTTGGTCTTGGTAGCTGCACTAGCTTTAAAATTTCTTCTGCCTTTTTTGTCATCGTTCCGTTCACTAGCACGATGTAAAGCAGCCGACCACCGCTCTCACTCTCACTCTCACTCTCACTCTCACTCTTCTCCGGTTCCGACGTCTTTTCACTCTTGAAAGCAACGTCACTACCTCGCATCGCCAACAGACACTTGCGCTGACGCTCCACTCGGACAGCGTGGCGCGCCTCGTCCACGTTAGCCAGGACTTCAAACACTCGGGAGAACGTGGCCTGGTCTGCAGAGACCAGCATGGTCACCAGCGCAGTTGCACACGCACCCTCCCCAATCCCCAGCATTCCATCAAACGGCCACGCATCGACAACAACGTCGAGCAGATGGAGCAAGCAGGCAATCCCGTCGTGCTGCTTCCTTCTCTTCCTTGACGACGACGATGATCCCTCCTCTCCTCCGCCATCCGCCGCTCCGCCAACAACCCCAGCAGTATCATTCCCTCCGAACCACGTCAATCGAGGTCGCTCACGCACTGCACCCTCGCTAGACACGTACTCATCCAGCTCCAACGAAGATTCCACGTAATGAAACGATGCATAGCTCTGCAGCTTGACAGCAATTCGACGAAGTGCCGTTGCACATGACTTCTTTGATCCTGAAACATCGTGGAAACAGACAATACGTCCGACGTAACTTACTCTTCTGGGAACATCGACAGTAGAAAGACCAAGCACAGTTTGTCGATCCTCGTTGGCACTGGTCGTGCACAGCTCGCAGACGTGTGATGCTCCGGGCTCTTTATCATTGCATCCACGGCATACGACCATTCTCATTCGACAGCGGCTGCAACGACATCCAACCGTGTAGTCGTCGTAAGGAACGTGACAAACGGAACAAGAGCCAAGCACGAAATTATTTACTTTCGTCGACATTCGATCATCAAATACAAAATTTCGACCTTGGAACAAACCTTCCTTGCCATACTTCTCCACGTAGCGATGGATGCCACCAGAGAGCTGGTAAACATCATTGAAACCGTCTCCGTGCGACTTGATTAGCGCCGAAGCACGCTCGCAGCGCACGCCACCCGTGCAGTACATTAATATTTTTTTCCCTTCCAAACGTCGGCTCAAAGTTGGATCTTGAAGTCGTCTTGGAAGATCACTGAATTGACGTGTCTCTGGATCAACAGTCGTGACGCCGGGTGCTGCAAAACCCCCGATTCGAGTCTCATAAATATTGCGAGTGTCTAGTAGCACGACATCCTCTTTGACTCCCTCCGTTGTCAGCATCGAGTGGAACTCTTCGGGTGATAAATGTCTTCCTCCCGAATACTCTTTAAGATTTACTTGACCTTCCGGACCTAGGGAGACTAACTCCTTGGTCACTTTAATATTTAAACTACGCATTTTTTGCTCTCCAGCAGAACGTTCCTCTACGACACCACCTAATTTAAAGTCCACGTCTGCAAACGCAGGCTGCTGTCTCAGACGTCGGATGTACTCGTTAATGTTACTCCAAGTTCCGCCAAGATTTCCATTAATTCCCTCGTACGCAATGCGCATTCTTCCAGTGAGATGGAGCTCAATGCAGATATCTTCTTGCTGCTGGCAAAAAGTAGGAGGATCTGAAATTGGAGTGTACTTGTAGAAGAGAAGGACTTGGTAGGAGGATGTCGTGTTTGTGCTCAGCGACATACTGACTGGTAGCACTAAGGATTTATTGGTATATTTATTTTGTTCCCAGATAAGCTTTTTTCTTGGTCATTTTGAGAGAGGTCTGGAGGTCACGTTTATTTTAATTGGAAAAAGAGAGCAATGAAGATGAATGAATGTGTGGATTGGAACATACAGCATTCATTAGGAATATGGTCTTTAATATTATTGTTTTTTATAAATGTATGTTTGAA
>Ga0307997_10001560_pt1 | contig 10773 bp, 13 predicted proteins | sample Davwhametageno36_FD_203165 | JGI IMG/M metagenome (GOLD analysis project Ga0307997, IMG submission 203165) | Marine microbial communities from Davis Island wharf, Antarctic Ocean - #36 | ecosystem: Environmental > Aquatic > Marine > Unclassified | place: Antarctic Ocean: Davis Island wharf...
ACATCCTCATCTTCAATATCTGCTGTTTCAGGTGAGTTCTCAGCAATGAAGCCTATCTTCCCCTGCCACTCGGAAGGCCGTCGCCTAGCATAGTCAGCCAGTTCCCTGATAGCTAGATTAAGACCTGCGTAATCCTGGCTGTGAACCTTATTGAAAACAACCGGAACGATACCTAATGAATGCCACCTTTCAACCGAATCATCATTACTAGTTAATGCAAACCGATTTTTTTCAGAACGATCAGGCAATGCCCTAGCAAGGTATTGCAGAACCGTATCATCATGGCTATAGCCTACAAACAGAACAACGTTTTCCTGAGAAAATACATCGACTAAAAATCTACGTGCCCACCCCTCGGTCAGGTAGGCTCTACCGAAATCACTGTCGGTCAACACAATTCCAAATGGCCGAGTAATCGAACCGTGGACATGCACAATTCCTTCAAAGTTCCTTCCCACAGGTAGCGCAGGAGCACAGTAAATCTCAGGAGAACTCGACCAAAGGTCGGCAACAGCGGATTCGAACATTGAGTCGTAATTTGTAGTCACTATTCGAATTTTAGATGAATCAACAAATACTCGAACTAGAGATTTATGTAAATCATTATGAGATGTTTTTAGATTTGTAAGTTTTGCCGCGTTCTCTTTTAATGTCTTCGGCTCGATAGGCAGGCGGCCCAAAAATTGATCCAGGGGTTCGAAAATCTTCTTTCCAACCGTATCTTTGCCTAATTCCTTTGGTGTTAAGCCGGTACCATCAGCGAGATCACGTACAAGCTTCCAGAAACTAGGTAGTTTGGAAGGTGCACCCATTGAAACTCCAGCACCAGCAAATATTACCAATTTACCTGAATCTATCGAATCGATAATGTCTTGAGGTAAATCGACACCACCCAGTTTCATGCTGTAGATTTCCGGTGGTGACGTTTACGAAGCTTGGTCATATTTGATTCTGCTGTAATCTTGACAGGTAGGTCCTTGGCTGAATGTAAACAACCGATTAAATCTGGTTTCTTTAGCCACCTTTTGAAGGTTAGGCCGAGTTGGAAAGCTTTAGCAGAAGCGAAACAGTGGGTCGAAGCGCTCATCAAATATCCCAAACAATCAACACCAACCAAATCCCTGGTGCCCATCAACTCGCCGCTCGAACAAACCGCGACAAATGATAAGCCACCAAATTCACATCCTCGCTAGACAGCCGCTTCTGACTATTAGCGATAAAAGAAGGCAAGGCCTTAGGATTCAAAACCCAAACATCGCTTTGCTTCGATTCAGCAGTCGGTTCGATGAACCAGCCTGGAAATAGAACTACCTTCTTTACATCAATATCCCTACCGGTGCTTTCCTTAATAAGTTGCTTTAGCCAGTTCGCTCCTGCTTTAACTTGAACTAGGGGTTTATCATCTTTAAAGCCATTGTGATGAATCAGCGTGTCGCCAGTGAAAATTATTCTGGTTTCGCCTTTGTCGGGTTTGCTATAGGTTTTGGTCTCGATGACATAAATCCCGCTGAGGGCGATTAACACATGATCTAGATTGAAGTTATCGCCGGGTAGGTCGTGGAATACCTTAACGCCTTGTTCACGTAGCGACTCTAAATACTGACCTACGGCTCTTTCACCATCGCGACCTTGCTTTAGTTTTACTATTTTTTTCAAAGTCTTTTTAATTTTGTAGAGGCAATACAAAACAACGGCTATTGCGATGAAAGTCATTGCCCAGGGATTGGGTACCGTTTGGGTGAAATAATAACCCCAGTTGGTGAAAGCAAGAAGGCAGACAAACGAGGCTATAAATATGTAGATGACGCCTTCATCTAAAACGACGTCGAGCATGTATTGGTCGAGCGATTGCCCGGGGTTTCTTAGCAGTTTATTTTTGAGGGGTGATCTCATTGTTGCTTTGATAATCCTTTATCGTATGGGTCAAACTCCTATTTTGATTGTGTGGCATGCCTTTATAAATTGCAAACACAGATATTAAGGGAGTGAGCACTTCAACGGGTGCTGTTTTGTTCGGCTTGTGGCTAAAATTTTTGATGGGCTTTAGTTTACTTTAAGCGAGTGCTCTTTATTGTTTGCTTCGGGTGATTTTACTTTTCGATAGTACCCTGCCAACTGTTTTTTTAATTGAACGCCAACTCCCTTGTATTTTTTTTCGGGTTGAATTTTTATTTGCTCTTTTAAATATGGCTTCAATTTTTTCGACAGCGATTGCTTCTGGGGTGTTGGTTTGCTGGTCTGCACTGATTATATTTCGGAGGAAACCGAGTATCTCTTGAGACATCATCTTGAAGTTACAGTCGGTGTTTTTATCGGCGAATTCAGCGAGAGTTTGGGCCAGTTCGTCGATTGAAATTTCGTTCAGTTTAGACGCAGTATATTTAAGTCCTTCGCGAGTGAACTCTGGGTTGTAACCCCATTCCTTGACGAAGTATTGGTGAATGATCTCTTGCTTTGTTTGATCGACTGTTGGCTCTGTTGTGGCAATTTTAAGCGCGAGCGGCGCAAGCAGGTCGAACAGGCTCAGTGCGAGCACATCGAGTGGTGTATTGATGAACTTGGGTATGATGGTAACGCGGCTATCGGATGATTTTTTTAGATAGCGGCTGATGCCCATCCAGGTGCCACCAGTAATTACGCTCGCGGCGATGACCCAACCAACGGGAGTGACTGCTGCGCCTATGCCGAGCAATGCGAGGAAGCCCGTTGGCGCAAAAAAGGTGGAGGCAACGGCAGATGACTTGGCTACTACAGCGGCAGTGGTTGCCACACCAGCGACGTCCCACACTTGGATTGCGGCATTTTTTAGTTTGAGCGCAGCGTAGGCTTCCTCACCTATGGCTAGCTTGGCTTTAAAGTTTAATGGTTCGGTAACGATGGTGTCGATGTTGTCGAACCAGTCGTTTGATTTTGTGGTGTTCATAGATAGACATGCTGCCTGATGGTGATTCACATTTCAATCGGCTTGAGTAACCTGGTAGTCCGTTTGGCGTTGGATGAAAATTGCCAAGTTGTGCTACTCAGGGTCTTTCCTTAAACTAAGCCCTATGATGAAACAATTTCTATTGGCACATAGTGCTGACCGGTCGGTCGATGAGCTGCTTGATGATTGCTTAAATCAATTGAGTGATATTCCGCCAGAAGCCAATTTTGGGTTTTTATATCTCAGTGATCGTGTGGCTGATCAGGCTGGTACTATCATGAATAAGCTGAAGCAAGTGACTGGTATCTCGGATTGGGTTGGCACCATTGGCATTGGTATTATTGCGAGCCACATTGAATATTATGACCAACCTGCGATGGCGGTTATGGTGGCTGGATTTAATGAAGCTGACTTTTGTATGCTGCCCAATTTAACCGGTGCCACGGCGGACTTGCCTGAGGCGCTAACCATTTGGTGCGGTGCTAATGATTTCAATGTTGGCTTGCTTCATGCCGACCCCAGCAATGTATCGACTCAGCCCTTGCTAAAGGATCTGAACGACGTTATTCCTACGGCTTTTTTGGTGGGGGGCATTACTTCATCGCGGGGCAGCAATGCGCAATTTGCGAATCAACTGTTAGACAAGGGTGTGAGTGGCGTTTTGTTCTCGCCAGCCGTGCCCATAATGACAAACCTAACACAAGGCTGTACCCCGATTGGTGGTCGGCATGTTGTCACCCATTGTGATAATAATGTGGTTCGTACGCTCGATAATCGACCTGCGTTAGAGGTGCTCAGTGAGGATGCCGGTGAAGTCATCGCGCAAGATTGGCAACAGGCAGCGGGCTATATATTTGCGGGTTTAGTGAATAAAAATTCTGATCTGGATGATTATTCGATTCGGCAGATTGTAGGGATTGATGTTGAAGAAAAGATTTTCGCGATCGGTGACTATTTGCAGCACAATGACGAAATTATTTTTTGTCGGCGGGATGGTAATTCTGCCATTGAAGATATGAAGCGAATGCTGTTAGATTTAAAATCTCGGTTACGGACTCCTATCAAAGGCGGGGTTTATGTTTCATGCTTGGGTCGGGGAAGACAGCAGTTTGGCGAGCACTCAGAAGAGGTTCGATTTATCCACAGCGTGCTGGGTGACTTTCCGCTGGTTGGCTTTTTTGCGAACGGTGAGATACACAAGAACGCCTTGTATGGTTTTACCGGTGTGCTGACCTTATTTGTTTAACTTGGCCAACCACTTCCAAGCCTAATTGTCTTTGTTTGCTTCCTTGACAGATTTTGGCTCACCCTTGGGCCAGGCACCCAATGGATAGGGATGGTATTCGCTATTAAAGGTGAGGAACTGAACAATTTGATACCTGTAGGTTGCAATGCTTTGCCCAAGCTTGTGCAGGCGTTCGTTAGTTTCACCGGTAATCAACTTGTGAGCGAATTGAAAGATGATGACACCTAACAATACAAAATCGGCAAGACCTGCTAGGAACCCAAATAGCAGCATGTAAAGCCCTCGTATCCAAGTGGTTGGCTGCTTTAAGTTATCTTTAGTGTCGTTATTCATAATCCCTTTTTATCCTTTTCCTAGTTGGTTGAATTAGATCTATTATACGCATATTTGGAACATTGTTAATCCGGCTTAACTTTCTATATTTAATCGCCATTTTGGCTTTGGTTTTCTTCGCCCATTACCATCCGTAAGTTTATGATTTCAAACCGATGTTGTGCTATGAGTCAGGCCTTGCGGATGAGCGTTTAGAAAATATGGATAGTTCTTACCGTGTTTTTCCCCTCTGTCATTTATAAATCGACTATAAGTTTGCGGCGTGATAGATAATATAAATAGATCTTTCAATCAAATTAGACTGCGATTATAGTACGCCTCACAGACATAAGCTGTAATAGGAGAGAGCCAAATAGGCCGCCGAAGACGCAACCGCCCGGAAACGCTCAGGCAAAAAAGACTTTTTCAGCTGTTTGACTCTGGAGAGTGGTAGCTACTACCCACCGAAGGTGAAAGGTTGATGAATTTAACTGGTTTAAAAACTAGGCTAAAACGCTATCAGCTCGATCTCTCAGGTAACCGGACAGAGGGGTTTTTCTACTAACTACTTTAGGTGCGTTATGAGTAAAAAGACTCCATTCTATCAATCTCATCTTGATGCATCGGCCAAAATGGTCGACTTCGCTGGTTGGGATATGCCGATTCATTATGGCTCACAAATTACTGAACATGACATCATTCGTACAGATGCTGGTATGTTTGATGTATCTCATATGACCGTGGTTGATGTCTCTGGGGCTGACTCTAGTGCCTATTTGCGTCACTTACTGGCAAATGACATCGCTAAGTTGAAACAGCACGGCAAGGCGCTATACAGTTGTATGTTAAATGCTGAAGGCGGTGTGGTTGATGATTTGATTGTCTATTTTTTAGGTGATCAGTTTTATCGGGTGATTATTAATTCTGCAACGCGAGACAAAGACTTAGCTTGGTTAAAGCTGCAGGCGGATGATTTTTCTGATGCAAGTTTGGCCGTGCGTGATGATGTTGCAATGATTGCAGTTCAAGGGCCAACAGCGCGTGAAAAGACCTTGTCTTTATTTGAATCTTATCGGGCTGAACTTGAGTCTGTCGGGCGCTTTGAAGCTACTACGGTTGGTGACTATTTTATTGCGAGAACGGGTTATACCGGTGAAGATGGTTTTGAAATTCTGATGCCGTTAGATCAGGCCGTTGATTTTTGGCAGCAACTTTTAGGCGCGGGTGTTAAGCCTTGTGGTTTGGGAGCGCGTGATACGCTGCGGCTAGAAGCGGGCATGAGTTTGTACGGTACCGATATGGATGAATCAACCAGCCCCCTTTGCTCGGGCCTAGGTTGGACGTTATCGATATTAGACGATAGGAACTTTATTGGTAAATCAGCGCTTTTAGCGGAAAAAGAACAAGGTGTTAAGCAGCAGTTGGTTGGTATTGTTTTAAAAGATAAGGGCGTTTTGCGTAATCACTTGAAAGTGGTCACAGTAAAAGGAGAGGGTGAAATTACTTCGGGTAGTTATTCACCGACGCTAGGTAAGTCGATTGCATTGGCTCGAATCCCAGCCGGTGTGACGGGTGAGGTTGATGTTGAAGTACGAAATAAAATGTTGAAAGCAGAGATAGTTAAAATTCCTTTCGCCCGTAACGGCAAATCTTGTATTTAATGAGTAGGAGAAAAAAATGAGTAATGTACCTTCCGAGTTAAAATTTTTATCATCACACGAATGGTTATCTGTCGATGGTGATATTGCGACAATTGGTGTTTCGGATCATGCCCAAGAGTTATTGGGTGATTTGGTTTTTGTTGAGCTACCAGAAGAAGGTAGCACCGTGTTAATTGGTGATACAGTTGCCGTTATCGAGTCGGTTAAAGCGGCATCAGATACCTATGCACCTATCTCTGGCGAAGTGGTTGAAGTGAACTCTGAGTTAGAGGATTCTCCAGAAAAAATTAACGATGATCCCTACGGCGACGGCTGGATGTATAAAGTTAAAATTGATGATCATAGCGAAGTGGCTGATATGTTAGATGCCAACGCTTACGCAGAAATTATTGCTGAAGAAGAATAACGCTCATTGCTATCTGAGTTGTTGTCGCTCTGGTTGGTTCTGATTGAATCAATCAGAGGGCGACACTTAACACTTGCCAAATAACGTGCTAGTGGAATAGCTAAAATGCATCCAACCATATTTTCTCCAACTCTCTGTATTTATTATGGCCTATAGCGGAAACAAAGGTTTTAAACGATTAATTAAGGCGGTTCAGTTTAGTCGTCAGGGTATCGTTGCGTGCTATCGACACGAAGAAGCTTTCCGGCAAGAAGTTTGGTTAACACTCGTCCTCATCCCACTGGGGTTATACCTTGGCGGTAATGGTGTTGAAAAAGCATTGCTTGTGGGTAGTGTCTTATTACTGCCAATAGTAGAGATTCTCAACTCAGCGTTAGAGGCAGTGGTTGATCGGATTGGTGAAGAACAGCATGAGCTGTCTGGTCGGGCAAAAGACATGGGGTCGGCAGCCGTTGCTTTAGCTGTTGTGTTGTTAATCGTGGTCTGGAGCCTTGTACTGCTCGGTTAGACTATGGCCGAATGTTTTTTAGCAGCGCCCTAAAGCCACTCATACCTACTGAACCTCACTGATAACATAACAAATACCAGTTTTGCTTAATTAAGTCGTCTCATTCAGGCATAATTTCACTTCTTATTGCCTGTACCCGTTCGTATGATTGCCTATCCTGAAATTGATCCTGTTGTTGTTGCCTTAGGCCCCTTAAAGGTTCATTGGTATGGGCTAATGTATTTAATCGCCTTTGGGTCTGCATGGTGGCTTGGTAAACGTCGTGCCCAAGTCGCTGGCGCACCGATTAAGCCCGCAGAAGTCGATGATTTAATCTTTTATGGTGCGATGGGCGTCATCTTAGGCGGCCGATTTGGCTCAGTGTTGTTCTACAACTTTGATACTTTTCTGGATGATCCCCTGTATCTTTTAAGAATATGGGAAGGCGGTATGTCTTTTCATGGTGGGTTTATAGGCGTTATGGTGGCAATGGAATGGCATCGGCGCAAGCTTAACTGTGGTTTTTTTCAACTGACTGATTTTGTAGCGCCACTGGTACCGCTAGGAATAGCCGCTGGGCGGTTTGGTAACTTTATTAATGCTGAGTTATGGGGAGCGCCATCCACGGTTCCTTGGGCTATGAAGCTATCGTGTAAACAATTTCCAGCGGACCGATTCATTGATTTTGCTGGTCCACTTTGTTTCAGCGCGAGGCATCCATCGCAACTGTATGAAATGTTACTTGAAGGTTTTGTATTGTTTGCTGCGCTTTGGGTTATATCGTCAAAACCTAAGCCGGTAATGATGGTCTCAGGGTATTTTTTAATGCTGTATGGAATAGCGCGGACTAGTGTTGAGTTTATCCGCTTACCGGATGCGCATATAGGCTATTTGATGCAGACAGATTGGCTGACAAAAGGTATCTTGTTATCAGTACCGATGATCTTAGCAGGTCTAATTATAATCGCTTATGCACGTAGAGCAGGTAATAATGCAACCATATCTTGAGTTAATGCAGCAGGTTTTGGACCGTGGTAGTGAGAAGACTGATCGCACTGGAACCGGCACTCGATCTGTGTTTGGTCATCAAATGCGCTTTGATCTGAGCCAGGGTTTTCCGTTGATAACCACTAAAAAGCTTCATTTGAATTCGATAATTCATGAACTGTTATGGTTCTTGCAGGGTGATACAAATATCGCTTATTTGAAACAAAATAAAGTTCGAATTTGGGATGAATGGGCTGATGAAGAGGGCAATTTAGGCCCAGTTTATGGGGCGCAGTGGCGCTCATGGCAGGCGCGCGACGGCCGCGTGATTGATCAAATTCAACAATTAATTGATCAGATAAAGACAAACCCAGATTCGCGCCGATTAATTGTCAGTGCGTGGAACGTGGGAGAAATTGATCAAATGGCTTTGCCACCGTGCCACGCTTTCTTTCAGTTTTATGTTGCCGATGGGCGTTTGTCCTGTCAGCTATATCAGCGTAGTGCAGATATATTTCTTGGCGTACCTTTTAATATTGCGTCCTATGCTTTGCTGCTAATGATGGTGGCTCAGGTGACTGGCTTAAAGGCAGGTGATTTTGTTCACACGTTAGGTGATGCTCATATTTACAACAACCATGTAGATCAAGCTAAATTACAGTTAAGTCGCGCGACCTATGCGTTACCCAAGATGGTTTTAAACCCTAAAGTGAGTAGCCTTTTTGATTTTCAATTTGAAGACTTTGAATTGAAAGATTACCAAAGTCATGAACACATTAAGGCCGCGGTCGCGGTTTAAAACCGTAATTGTTGCGGTTAGATATTTATTACTATTTTATAAAATATAGGGATTCTTATGACAGATTCAAATCTCAATAATATTCAGGTCAACGTCCAAACTCGGTATATCGAAGATCAATCGAATCCTGAAAAAAATTATTATATTTTTGCCTATACCATCACCATTGTTAATCAAGGGCAGCAATCCGCTAAACTATTAACTCGGCACTGGGTTATCACCGACTCTAATCATAAAGTTCAGGAAGTCAGAGGCGATGGCGTGATCGGTGAACAGCCGGTTTTGAAGCCGGGCGAACAGTTTGTCTATACCTCGGGTACCATGTTGGAAACATCTGTCGGTACAATGAAAGGTAGCTACCAAATGGAAGCGGATGACGGCTTTCAGTTTGATGCTACGGTTGAAGAATTCGTGCTGTCAACGCCAAGAGTGCTGCACTAGTCTTTCTGTTTTGATCGGGGCTAATTGATGGCTGTCTATGCTATTGGTGACGTACAGGGATGTTATTCTAAACTGATGCGTTTACTTGAAGATATACAATTTGATCCCGCTAATGACTGGTTGTGGTTCTGTGGTGACTTAGTTAACCGTGGTCCAGAATCATTGCAGACCTTAACCTTTATTAAGTCGCTGGGTGACCGAGCAGTGTCTGTGCTAGGTAACCATGACTTGCATCTTCTAGCGCTTTATCACAGCAAACGAACCCTTGATAAAAGCGATACTTTGTCGCAGGTACTTACCAGCCCTCATTGTGATGAGCTAATGAACTGGTTACAGGCCCTTCCGTTGGTTCATTATGATGAATCAGAAAAAGCAGTGATGATGCATGCAGGCGTTCACCCCAACTGGAGCGTGTCGCAAGCCTTAGCACTATCTCTTGAAATTGAGCAAGTATTGCAGGGCAATGAAAGGCAGCGTTTTTTCAAAAAAATGTATGGTGACTCGCCTAACGTTTGGTCAGATGGTCTAACTGGGTTTGAACGTTTGCGTTGCATCACCAATGTATTTACCCGAATGCGGTTTTTAACGCCTGACTATCGACTCAACTTCACAGCCAAAGGTGCACCTGAGCAACATCAGGGTTCCAACTTAACGCCTTGGTACCAATTTAATAGTGAAATAGACTCTGAAGTTAAAGTGGTTTTTGGACATTGGGCAACATTAGCAACCGGTCAGTATGGCCGACATTTTGCGTTAGATAGTGGCTGCGTTTGGGGTCGATGCCTTACTGCATTGCAGATTGATGCTGTGGAGCCTCGCTGGCATAGTATTGAATGCCAATAAAGCTAAAAGTCAGTATTGATAGACCGATAACACAGTGACTAGAACGGCAGGACGTGCTGTGAATTATTCGAGTGTATTTAGTTTTTACGAAAATTTGGTTCCTGACAATATTTCAACTGAACTGAGTCATCGTTATCGCAACAGTAATGAAGATTCCTTTTTGGACGTAGCCTGCTGTGCGCTGACTCGTTTATCTTCGCAGTACATATGGCATAAAGTCGATAGGGTATATTATCAGGTAACAGGTAAAAGGAAGAGGTCACCAAGGTGGCGAAATTTTTTGATACGCTAGAACAAAATAAACGCAACTAGGAAATTAATTTTTCTTTAATCGGATGCCAAGCTAAGTCAAAAATTAAGTCTCAAAATTACCAGCCATTTCCAGTAGAGCTCGAACCGTATATTGCTCGTTGCCAATTAAAATTAACTGATTGATCTGTACGTAGCCCGCCTGAATTGGTACCAAACGCTGATTTTTAACCAAGAAGGTGCCATTAGTCGAGCCTAAATCACGTATAAAGATTTCGCCATTTAAGACTTGTAATTCGGCATGTTGTTTACTCACAGCAGGGTCAATGATGCTGACATGACCCTGCCTGCCAATAATGTATGTTTTTTTTATAAGAGTTCGTTCTCCATTTGTGTCTTAGTGTCGATCCTTGATGCCA
>Ga0307997_10001561_pt1 | contig 10763 bp, 11 predicted proteins | sample Davwhametageno36_FD_203165 | JGI IMG/M metagenome (GOLD analysis project Ga0307997, IMG submission 203165) | Marine microbial communities from Davis Island wharf, Antarctic Ocean - #36 | ecosystem: Environmental > Aquatic > Marine > Unclassified | place: Antarctic Ocean: Davis Island wharf...
TTTTTCATTCCCCTTAAACACACTTTGTTACACTAAGTTTTCAGCCGTCGATTGATTATCAATCACTTTGTCTATGCAGCGAACTACCAGTTTGTTCAACGCATCTTGATCGAAGGTAGTAATGTTAGATTTTTTTGAATGATGCATTAAAGCAGATAAAGCAGCACCCAGCTCAGATGCAGCCATTGCAGCAGACAAACCATCTTTCATAACTTCGACAAAATATGGATAAAACAAATGCCCAGTAATTCGAGCATCACCACGACCTACCGCATGTTTTCCATCTAGTGCCGGTTCGACTAGTGGGTCGTCAAATTCCTCGGCTACTTTCCTTGAATCTTTAGCATCTAGCGGTAAATGAATAAGGTATTGTTCGTTTTGGTACTGGTAACAGGTCAGTGACCCCCCGTTTGAAAACCCAAGTGCAAATGTCATGCTGGGTTCCATATGTGGATTATGATTTTTAGTGAAACGCTGCGTAATATTAAGTAGCACTTCGTTCGACATTTCATCAGGGAAAATAGGGGTACCAAATTTTTCAATTAATTCGTCATCATTCAAACAGACGATAATATCGTTGTTGCCAATACGAGGCATAATACTGTCAAAGCCGATACCAGTAGGTATGATTATCTGCGGACCTAAATAGCTATTGAGGTAGCCGGGTGTAATGATAGGAATATTATCAGCTCGACGAAACCTCATTTTAATTTCGTCGTCTAGACTATCGATCGGTGGATGTGGAGATACCAAAAGGTAGGTTCGACCATAAGCATTTCCGTTGTAACACTCGCGTGGCCCCCACATGTGGGTATGCACTTGGACCACGTTTACATCATTAAATACATGATTATCAATTTCCTGTTGCGCTATTGAGGAGCGGTCGTCAGGTAGAATGATTTTAAATTGCACATCAATCTGCATCGCACTATACAGTGCCACTAAACCTAGAAAGGCATTACTGGTGTTACCGCCAGAAGTTGGCGCTGAAACATTTTCACGAGAAATAAAATACTCTTGATGGTTTTTATCATCCAATTGCAAATAAAATCCATCTTTGCTTTTAGTGACCTTCTCGAGAGGCACTTTGTTGTATCGAAATTCTGGGATATCAACGAAATTTTCGACATAATAGTCGTTAACCGGCACCCCAATGCCTCTCATTCTAGGCATTACAGATGACGCTAGTCGCCTTGTCGTCATGATGCTCTCCTCTTATATTTTTTTTAATATAGCGTAGAAGGATTACGTTTTTTTTAAAAAGAATTTATGGGGGTATAAGATTAAACATTATGATATGTGCGGGAATGTCTGACTAATATTTTTTTCGCAACCTAAACGAGAATCAAATTTTTCTTTGTTATCGTCTGTAATAGCGAACGATTAGACCTCGGTTAATGTTAGAAAAACTGAAAGCAGGCCGTTGATAAGATTGCCCTAATTTCCTTCATATAAGCCAGTAGTTGAACTAAATTTCAAACCCCTCCAGCTTCTTTTTAACCAAAATATTTTTCATAACAACATACTGAGGCATGCCTCGTTCATCATAATCAGGATACGCTTCTCCTTGAATCAGTGGATACAAATAATCTCGGCACTTATCCGTAATACCAAATCCATTAGCCGAGATAAAATCAAGCGGCATCATTTTCTCAACATTCGCAACGTCCGCTAAATCTGCACTACCAATCTCCCATCGGTAAGGCTTATCAGATAGCCTTTTAATCGTTGGCATAATAGAGTTTTTACCTTCAAGTGCCATTTCTACACCGGCTTTTCCAAGTGCATAAGCCTGCTCAACATCACACGCTGAGGCCAGATGACGCGCCGCACGTTGCAGGTAATCAGCCACCGCCCAATGAAATTTATAACCATGGGCATCTTTAATCATGTTGGCAACAACTGGCGCTGCTCCACCTAGTTGGGCATGCCCAAAAGAATCGCGTGTGCCTTGCTCGGCAAGAAATGAACCGTCTGGATAATGGGCACCTTCTGATACAACGACAGTGCAATAGCCGTGACGTTCTACTTTGTCTTTTACCGCAGCTAGGAATTTCTGTTGATCAAAATCAATTTCAGGTAATAACAGCAAAACAGGTACATTGTAGTCCTCAATCAAGCCACCAGCAGCGGCTATCCAGCCGGCATGTCGCCCCATAACTTCTAACACAAATACTTTGGTCGAGGTTTTAGCCATCGAGTTGACGTCAAACGAGGCTTCTAATGCCGATACCGCAATATACTTAGCGACTGAACCAAAACCGGGACAATTGTCAGTAATGGGCAAATCGTTATCGACCGTTTTAGGAATGTGAATGGCTTGTACTGGGTAACCCATTTTTTCAGACAACTGAGATACTTTGTAGCAAGTATCCGCTGAATCACCACCACCGTTATAAAAAAAATAACCAATATTATGTGCCTTAAAAACAGCAATGAGTCGCTCATATTCTCGTTTATTTTTTTCGAGACTTTTCATTTTAAAGCGACATGAGCCAAAGGCACCAGAGGGTGTTTGCTTCAGTGCGGCAATATCAGCAACCGATTCAAGTGAGGTGTCAACGAGCGCTTCTGTTAGCGCACCAATGATACCGTTGCGACCCGCCAATACCTTACCGATACGGTCACTGTGCTGGCGGCAGGTTTCGATAACACCACAAGCTGATGCATTGATGACCGAAGTAACGCCACCCGACTGTGCGTAGAAAGCATTTTTAATACTCATTCATTAGTACTCTTTACAGTATCTCTAAAATAGAAACTCAAGCGATTAGCCATGAACAACTAATACTAACCCCTTCGTATCCGCAATATCAGCATTCAGTTCAGTCAACGCCATAGAGCTGAAGTGGATCAAAGTTTAAACCACAATGATTGGCTCAATTTTTGAGGTAAAGTTTAATTAATCTTTAACACTTTGCCGAGTCATATTGTTAATGGTTAAAAGTATAAAAGACCTGCCTATCAATATCAATTCAGGAAATTCAATCCAGACCCCATCGTTTTATCTATTATTAACTTTAGGGCTGACGCAGTGACTAATTAAAGGTAACGCCAACCGTTTGAACCATCAGTTTTGGCCATTGCAACTTAACCATTGATACCTGCAGGTCACCTAGCTTAGGAGGTAACGGTTGTCGGTGGATTGTGAACTTTTTTTGAAAAAGTGTCGTATAATGATAATGACAATTATAAAATTTTTGTCTGAACCTGATTAATTAGGCTATGCAGCTGATTAGTCTACTTTTTAATTTAGAGCATCACACTATGAAAAAAATAATCATTAGCGCATTCGTACTATCAGCGGCTTTAAATGCAGGAACAGCCTTAGCTGGCAGCTGCCCAATGGATCTAAGACAGATAGATTCAGCAATCGAAACATCAACGTTGGATATTGCAACAATGGACCAAGTTAAAGCGCTGCGTACCCAGGGTGAAGCATTACATAAGTCCGGTGATCATTCGGCATCAGTCGATACACTCCGTGAAGCTAAAGATATACTCGGGATTTAGTCACAAAGTTATACTGAGGGGTTGCTCTATTGTATTCTTTGGAGTAATGCCTCAATTGTAATAATTGTTAACGATGCAAACAACTTTGCAATAGGGACAGTGTTTTTAAACGTTTAGCTAGGCGGGTCTAATTAGAGGCTGATGTTAACAGGCATGGTCCGGTCAATCACTCGATCATAATCCGGGACGATTTTTTTGTGTTCGAGTTGTAAGCAACAACGCCCCCAGATGGCAGGCTGATTCCGGTAATCGCTTGGATAACAACTTGGTGAGTGACCATTAACGTTAGTTTGTTTGGGTCAAGACCCACCAACTTTTTTTGCAACAGCGCCAATGTTTTAGTGCGATCGGAATGCCCCTGAAAGAAGGAATTAAGACCAGCAAATCGTTCTACTGCGCCCAAATTCAAAATTTGAGACGTTTCAAAACAGCGACACCAATAGCTTGAATAAACCTGATCGAACATTAATCCCACTTGCTTAAATTGTAAGCCTAGTAATTTGGCCTGAGCTCGCCCAACATCATCTAGATTTCGTTGCGTGTTGCATTGGTCTATGACAAATTTTTCAGGATCGCCGAAACCGGGGGCAATCGCATGGCGCATAAATAAAACATTGGCATCAATTTCATATAACTGCGCCGTAATGGAAACTGGCTGCGAGTTAGCAAAAAGACTTTGGCCAACACCCAACCAAATAAAACTCACTAATAATAGACGACGCCACAACATTTTATAACTCTCTGGCAATATAGATTTCATCAGTCCAAGTAAGTCTTGCCTAGACTTCAACTTGGTTTTGTTCTTAATTAAATGTCATTAATCAAGAGTGTTGCGACACCCTGAAGATTTAAAACACATTGGTCTTTTTAAACACCCTAATTACGATACTGTGATGCAATTTTATAATATACCTTGACTGTCGAACAAGTCGACCTTGGTGTATTATTATGTATTTAAAATGTTAGCTGTGAAGCAGTTAGACTTCGCTTAAAACATGCATTTTCACAGCGGTAAGATTATAACCATTGCCTCTTTTTTGAACGAGACTCAGCAATTTTAGTTGGAAAAAACCATGCTGAATAATGGGCACGATCAACCATTACTTGACGTTGAAGATATGAATCCAATGTTGCCAGTGACTATTCGCCAAAGAAAGCCTAATCCTATTGATCTTGATCGTATTAATGAGATCATCAAGACAGCAATAGATACCTGGCAATTATCAGAAAGGATAAAACGAATTAGTTTTCCACTGTATCGTTACCAACAGGATGACTTGATACATATGAAATTTCTAATCGCTAAAATAGAGGGTCGTGGTATCGTTGGCCTAGCGGCTTTAGAAGAAACGATTGGAACCAGGCTTCCTGACACAAGTCGCATGATGCTGCTTCATGGGTTGTATGTTGATCCCTTGTACCACCGACGAGGCGTTGCCACACAACTCCTCAATTCAGCTGAGTTAAGCGCTAGCAATTTTGGTATGACAGGTTTACTGGTGAAAGCTCAAGCTGATGCCGTCGCTTTCTTCCTTAAAAAAGGCTTTACTCAATTGCCAGTCGAGGATGATTCTCAAGACTATGTTTACCGCTATTGGAAGCCCGTACAATGATATAAAGCTCGCTATTTTGGTGCATACAATGGGTGATAAAGTTTCATTTCCCTATTGATTTGGCATTTTACTTTGATTAGATCAATATTAAGATTGCTTTGGTGTATTTGACGGTTTTCCCGCTCGAAAACATTGGTCCCGATAAATTTTTTTAATTGCATAACGTTGTATCTGATTATTAAGTGTTTGATTTTGGGGCAACTGCCACCACTTATCTATTGCAGTACAAGGCTATGGTTTTAGTTAGCCAGAGTCACTCAGGTTAGGAGATTAAATATGAGTATATTACAAAACATATCAATAACACCCGTCAGCCATTTATTGGCTAATGGAAGCGTTGCTCCCCCTTCATATTCAGACTCTGAACGAACACAACTCAGAGCGCGGATAAAGCAATTGCTAATTGAAAAAAATGCCGTGCTAGTGGCGCATTATTATGTTGATGCTGAGATACAAGAGCTGGCTGAAGAAACTGGTGGCACAGTCGCAGATTCACTTGAAATGGCACGTTTTGGAACCAATCACCCAGCCTCAACGCTGGTCGTTTCAGGTGTGCGCTTTATGGGTGAGACTGCAAAAATACTTAATCCTGAAAAAACAATTATTATGCCGACACTGGAAGCAGAATGTTCCTTAGACATCAGCGCGCCTGTCGATAAGTTCAGCGAGTTCTGTGATCAGAACCCAGATCGCACTGTCGTTGTTTATGCCAATACTAGTGCAGCTGTCAAAGCACGAGCAGACTGGGTTGTCACATCGGGCAATGCAGTTGCCATCATTGAACATTTATGTGAAATAGGCCAAAAAGTTCTGTGGGGGCCCGATAAACATTTGGGTCGATACATACAGCAAAAAACTGGTGCAGACATGCTCATCTGGGATGGCGCCTGCATTGTCCATGAGGCGTTTAAATCAGAAACCCTAGAAAATATGAGGCAGCATTACCCGAACGCAGCGGTGCTTGTTCATCCTGAATCACCAATGGACGTTATTGCACAAGCAGATATTGTTGGATCGACCACCCGTTTAATTCAGGCGGTCGCTGAACTACCCAATCGTCAATTTATTGTTGCAACTGATAATGGCATTTTTCACAAAATGAAGCAGGTAGCTGGCGATAAGCAGCTGATCGAAGCTCCAACAGCAGGTGAAGGTGCTACTTGTGAGAGTTGCGCTCATTGCCCCTGGATGGCGATGAATAGTCTCAATAATTTGGCGGAAGCATTAGAGCAGATGGATAACGAAATCATCATTGATGAGGCGACTCGAATAAAAGCGATACGGCCGTTACTAAAGATGTTGTCTTTTAATGAAAAACAAAGCAAAGCTTAGCTGTAATTGAAGGTTCTTTAAAACCTTTTCCACTAACAACTTTTTTGTCGACTGGCCAAAAGTAGTCGGTTAAATCATTCTACTCGGAGTAGATTTTAAGCGGTTGATCAAATAGCAGCTGAATAAAAATGCGTCAAGATTAAATCATAAGTATTTCAATTTTCGAACACCAAGCATGTCGTTAATTACTGTGTAACATAATATTTTGTTAAATTTCCTAATCACATGTGACATTATTCTCAAGGGGTAAAATGAACTTTCTAATTACGGGTGGTACTGGTTTTGTTGGCTCAGCTCTTTGTATTCCCTTACTGGCAGAAAAGCATAATATTGTTGTGCTTAGTCGATCTCCTGAAAAACCCATTTCTCGCACACGAACTATAACAAGTTTAGACCAACTTACAGATGATGATGCTTTTGACGTTGTCATTAATCTTGCTGGTGAACCGATTGCAAATAAACGGTGGAGTGATCATCAAAAGAAAAAAATCACCAATAGCCGCATAGATACCACAGAGTCACTTATTGACTATTTCAAGCAAACAAAAAATAAACCCCAATTATTAATCAATGGTTCGGCTATTGGCTATTACGGTACCAATAGGTCGAATGCCATTATTGAAGAATCCACCGATTGTGACGATAGTTTCTCTAGCCAATTATGCCAAAAGTGGGAAAAAACTGCCTTAAAAGCAGAAACGCTGGGCATTCGAACCTGTTTGCTGCGAACAGGTGTTGTGCTCGGTAAAAATGGCGGTGCATTAAGTAAGATGTTACCGCCGTTTAAGATGGGATTAGGTGGAAGAATAGGCCATGGCGAACAGTGGATGTCTTGGATTCACTTAGATGATTTGGTGGGTATTATTTTACACTGCATAGATAATGACAGCTTGAAAGGCCCTATTAACGGCACTTCTCCTAATCCAGTAACCAATGAGACAATGACTAAAGCACTGGGTGTCGCACTCAAACGTCCTACTATTTTCCCTATGCCAGAGCTAGTTGTCACGTTACTGATGGGGCAGATGGGTAAGGAGTTATTATTGGCAGGAAAAAGAATTTTACCCAGAAAAGCCTTAGACACCGGTTATAATTTTAAGTACAAAACACTTGAAGATGCGTTAAAAAATATTGTCTGAATGGCATTTAGTTACAAATATAACGACACATTTTATTGCATTCAAACATCCTACTAAAACCAATCCAAAAGCCTATTCGTTATAGCCTGTATCTGGCAGACCATAAGTTTGATACTGGACTCAATCTATGATCTGGCTTTTGGTATGGCCTGGGTTTACCATTACTAAAATGCGTTATTATCATTACCTGAAAAATTTTAATCACTCTTGGTTTTAGACCGACTAAGGATTAAGCCCCACTATAATTTAACACCTTACTAGGCTCTTTTTCGCATACGTTATTTCTATATTGAAGATGCTACCTTATATTTTTAACTGGACAAATTACCTGCGCTAAATTACTGTTACGTTATAACATTTAATTGAGGCTTCGATGAAATATATTAAAACCATTAACACCCGACTAGTCTGTCTTTTTACAATTCTGGTGTCTTTCCAATTGCTGGCAGTCGAAACGTTAGATTCCCACGAACACGGCAGTGCCAACCTCGACATCGCGATAGATAATAATATGGTTGTTATTCGATTCGAATCACCTGCCGTTAATATTATAGGTTTTGAGTACCATCCAAATAATGCAAATCAGAAATCTTTAATTTCAGCGGCTGAAAATAAATTATCTAATTTTGCTACCTCTTTTAAATTAGTGGGAGAATCAAATTGTCTGATCGTACGATCTTCTGCCGATTGGGTCTCAGAACATTTGGAGCATTCGGAGCATTCGGAGCATTCGGAGCATTCAGAAGATGAAGAACACTCTGACCATAAAGCAATTACAGATGAAAATTTGGAGACTGAACATGCAGAGTTTATAGTTGAATTTGAATTGCAGTGTGAGCAAATTAGTAATTTGACCGCAATTGATGTTCCTTTATTGGCAATATTTCCAGCCATTGAAGAAATTGATGTTCAAGTCATTTATCTAGGGGGACAAATTAAGCAGGAATTAACGCCTAATAATACGCTTATTAGCTTAAAAAACTGATGGTAGAATCAACGCTCATTCGCCTAGATAATGTTGAATTTTGTTGGCATGCCAATGCAAAACCGAGCATTCGGTCAGGCAAACTTTGCATCGACAGGCATGAACATGTATTTATTCAAGGTACCTCTGGATCAGGCAAGTCAACCTTACTTAATATTATTGGTGGTATTGTCACACCGCAAAAGGGTCAGGTTAACGTGGTTGGAAAAGATTTTACTCAGCTAAAAGAAATAGAACGAGACAGAGTTCGAGCAGATCATATTGGTTTTATCTTTCAACAGTTCAACTTGATCCCCTACTTATCTATTTTAGAGAATGTCACACTGCCTTGCCGGTTTTCTGGTGTCAGAGCAAAAAATGCAACTGAACGCTCTGGATCGGTTAATAACGAAGCGGTTTATTTGCTAAACCGTTTATACTCAAAATCAAAATTTGGTTTTGATCGTAAAACTAGTGAGTTGAGCGTCGGTCAACAACAACGGGTTGCAGCAGCTCGAGCACTTATTGGGCAACCTCAATTAATTATTGCTGATGAACCGACATCATCTCTCGACTATGATTCACGACAAGCGTTTATGGATTTATTATTTGACGAAGTCAATACGAGTGGTTCTACCTTACTATTTGTCAGCCACGACCCAACCCAACAGCACCGGTTTGATCGAGTCGTTGAAATGTCTACCATAAACACCCAAGGCTCAGCAGACTTATGAACCTTCGATTACTCGCATGGAAAAGCCTCATTAGTCGTCGCTCGACTGCAATATTAACTGTTGCCTCAATTGCAGTAAGCGTTGTACTTTTGCTCGGCGTTGAAAAAATTCGCGTTAATGCACAAAGTAGCTTTGCAAATACTATTTCTGGAACAGATCTAATTGTCGGTGCGCGTAGTGGCTCAATTCAGCTATTGCTCTACTCAGTATTTAGAATTGGCAGCGCCACTAACAATATAAGTTGGGATAGTTATCAGACTATCGCACAAAAAAAAGGCATCAAATGGACTATTCCTATATCACTCGGTGATTCACATCGAGGTTTTCGCGTTATGGGCACTAGCAAAGATTATTTTTCATTTTACCAATATGGCCAAAAACGTAATCTTCAATTAACTTCTGGCAAGCCCTTTGATAATTTATTTGATGCGGTTATTGGTTCAGAAGTTGCAAAATCACTGCGTTATTCAGTGGGCGATGAGGTTATCATTTCACACGGTACGGTGAGCACCAGTTTTTCTGAACACAAGAATAAACCTTTCATTATCAGCGGTATCTTAGAACACACGGGTACACCCGTGGACAGGACTGTTCACGTTAGTCTAGCAGGTATTGAGGCCATGCACGTCAACTGGCAAGGGCTAGTTAAAAAAAGAACAGCCGGCAAAACACTGTCTGAAGCGAACCTGCAACCCGAGTCTATTACCGCATTTCTAATAGGACTCGACAGTAAAATAATGTCTTTTAAGCTTCAGCGCTATATAAACGAATACGCTGGCGAACCCCTACTCGCAATTTTCCCTGGCATTGCACTGCACGAAATGTGGCGTTTAATGTCAGTAGCCGAACAAGCATTGTTGATTATTTCAATATTCGTTGTGATAGCGTCGCTCACAGGCATGCTGGCAGTTTCTCTTGCGGGGCTAAATGAACGCAGGCGTGAAGTCGCTATTTTACGATCCGTTGGAGCCAGTCACTGGCATATCATGGGTTTACTCATTACTGAGACCCTACTATTAACAGTCGCAGGCATCTTGTTAGGAGCAGCCATTTTATATTCCGGCATAGGATTAAGTCAGTCAATTATCGAAGCAAACTATGGTTTATTCATAACAATCGGCTTACCCAGTCAAAAAGAGTTTGCTATGGTCTCGATTTTACTACTCACCGGTTTTTTGGTCGGCCTCATTCCTGCTTATTGGGCTTATCGTAACTCTCTAGCTGATGGCATGTCTACCCGGCTGTAAAACAGGATCGAATAATGACAGATATAAATTTTCCATTGAAGTTTCCACTCATAGCTCTTCTACTATCATGCCTAAATTTGAATGGTGCAATTGCAGTTGATTCTGATGCGCATGATTTAGGCAAAATACAATGGGAAGATTTAACACCGATTAATTGGAATCCTACTCAGATTTTTAACGATATGACCGATCAGGAATACAATGCACTTTCTGATAATGAG
>Ga0307997_10001567_pt1 | contig 10751 bp, 3 predicted proteins | sample Davwhametageno36_FD_203165 | JGI IMG/M metagenome (GOLD analysis project Ga0307997, IMG submission 203165) | Marine microbial communities from Davis Island wharf, Antarctic Ocean - #36 | ecosystem: Environmental > Aquatic > Marine > Unclassified | place: Antarctic Ocean: Davis Island wharf...
CCGATCAGCCCCCAGTCGCAGCGTGCGATATTGAAATGAAGAGCATTCAACCTTCGGGCCAACAAGATGATCAAAAGCGTCGTGAGAATTCCGCGTAAAAACAAAAGCTGGAATAGCGGGATCGCGCCATTCGTTACCTTCATGAACGTGTCATTCAAGGTGAAGCAAGCCATCGACGCCATCATAAATAGCGCACCAATTTGGTTGGCACTCATCTTATCACCTCTTCAGACATGCAAAAAATTCGCCCAGTTCTTATAGGCTTCATTTCATACGTTCGTTCCTATGACCTCCTTAGTCAATCGGTCATGATCTGCACGATATAGAACTAAGCCCTTAAGACACATTGCATGCGCCGCGTCAGAAATAAAAAAAAGTCCCCCGTGCATCGCTGCACAGGGGCCTTTTCAATTTCGTAAGTAGCTAAGATTAATCGCGGCTCTCGTCACCGCTAGGCAAGTTGGCGAATACATCGCCACCAATCACGTCTTCAGTCGGAACAGGTGCTGCAAGCGCAGCGGCTGCTTCGGCTTCGATGCGGCGAGCTTCAACAACAACGTTGTCACGATCAGTTGCAATCGTACGCATTTGTTGCGTAGCGCCACCTGTACCAGCTGGGATCAAGCGACCAACGATAACGTTCTCTTTAAGACCAACAAGTTTGTCACGCTTACCTTGCACAGAAGCTTCGGTAAGAACGCGTGTTGTCTCTTGGAAAGACGCCGCTGAGATGAACGAGCGTGTTTGCAACGACGCTTTGGTGATGCCCAATAGGATCGGCTCGCCTTTGGCTTCGCGACCTTTCTTGGACACAGCCTTAGCATTGGCTGCAAGGAACTCTTGCTTATCCACATGTTCGCCTTTGAGCATTGTAGTATCGCCAGAGTCCTGGACTTCCCACTTTTGCAACATTTGGCGCACGATGACTTCGATGTGTTTATCGTTAATTTTCACACCTTGTAGACGGTAAACGTCCTGGACTTCGTCGATCATGTAGTTCGCAAGCGCTTCGACGCCCATTACCGCAAGAATATCATGCGGAGCTGGGTTACCGTCCATGATGTACTCACCCTTCTTGATAAAGTCACCTTCCGCTACCGGAATGTGCTTACCTTTAGGCACCATGTATTCCACCTTGTAATCTGGGTCTTCTGAAGACTCGATCGCAATGCGGCGCTTGTTTTTGTAGTCTTTACCATAGCGCACATAACCATCGATTTCGGCGATGATTGCGTGATCTTTTGGACGACGTGCTTCGAACAATTCCGCAACCCGTGGCAAACCACCAGTAATGTCCTTGGTCTTGGAACCTTCACGCGGGATACGCGCAACGATTTCACCAGCAACAACTTCTTGACCTTCTTCGATCGAGAGAACTGCATCCACAGACATCGGATAGGTCACTGGGTTGCCCGCGTCATTGCGCACTGGCTCGCCGTCTTTGTCGACCAAGATGATCTCTGGTTTCAGTTCGTTGCCTTTAGCAGCAGAACGCCAGTCGATAACAATCTTCTGGGTCATGCCTGTCGCTTCATCGGTTTCGTCACGGATTGCGATACCGCTGACAAGGTCAACGAATTTCGCAGTACCGGATTTCTCCGCGATCATTGGCAATGTGTATGGATCCCATTCGAACATTTTGTCGCCAGCAGCCACGTCTTGGCCGTCAGTTACAAACAGTTTGGTACCATAGCTGATCTTGTGGCTTGCACGTTCGTTGCCATTCTCATCCATGATCGCAATCTTCATGCTACGACCCATGACCATGATGTCGCCCTGGGCGTTGGTCAATGTCTGAGCATTTTCAAACTGGATCTTACCAGCTTGTGAAGCCTCAAGGAATGACTGTTGGCCACCCTGAGCAACGCCACCAATGTGGAAGGTACGCATTGTTAGCTGTGTACCTGGCTCACCAATGGATTGTGCCGCGATGATGCCGACTGCTTCGCCTGTGTTAACGCGGGTGCCACGTGCTAGGTCACGACCGTAGCAAGTTGCACATACGCCTTCTTCAGCTTCACATGTCAGCGGGCTGCGGATACGGGCAGACGCCACTTTGTAAACGTCAATATCGTCCGCCATGTGCTCGTCAATCAACGTGCCATTTGCGATCAATACTTCGTCTGTACCTGGCTTGAGGATATCCTCGGCCACAACGCGGCCCAGAAGACGATCAGCCAAGCTAGAAACGACTTCACCATCGTTCACAGCAGGTTCTGCAGTGATCGAGTTTTCAGTGCCACAATCGATCATGCGAATGATGCAATCCTGAGCAACGTCAACCAAACGACGAGTTAGGTAACCCGAGTTCGCAGTTTTCAAAGCCGTATCTGACAGACCCTTACGAGCCCCGTGGGTAGAGTTAAAGTACTCTAGAACCGACAGACCTTCTTTAAAGTTCGAGATAATCGGTGTCTCGATGATGTCGCCGTTCGGTTTCGCCATCAAACCGCGCATACCGCCCAGCTGTTTCATCTGCGTAACAGAACCACGCGCACCGGAGTGAGCCATCATGTAGACAGAGTTTGGTTCATTTTCAGAACCATTTTCAGCGTAAGTGGTGTCAGAAATGGCACCCATCATCGCGTCAGTAACTTTGTCATTACACTTCGACCATGCGTCGACAACTTTGTTGTACTTTTCGCCCTGAGTGATCAAGCCGTCCATGTACTGCTGTTCAAAGTCTTTTACGAGGTCACGTGTCTCATCAACCAATGGCCATTTGCTATCAGGGATAAGCATGTCGTCTTTGCCAAACGAGATACCAGCCTTGAACGCTTCGCGGAAACCAAGGGTCATGATGTGGTCACAGAAGATAACCGACTCTTTTTGACCGCAATAACGATAGACCGTATCGATGACCTGCTGAACTTCCTTCTTACGTAGAAGACGGTTCACCAATTCAAACGGTGCTTTTGCGTTAAGGGGCAACAAAGCACCCAAACGGATACGACCTGGTGTCGTATCAAAGCGTACCAGAATTTCGTTACCTTCAGCATCGATCTGTGGAAGACGCGCTTTTACTTTGGCGTGCAAGTGAACTTCACCTGAATCCAATGCGTGCTGCACTTCGTCGATTGAGGAGAAGGCCATGCCTTCACCCTTCATGCCATCGCGCTCCAAGGTCGTGTAGTAGATCCCCAAAATCATGTCCTGTGATGGAACAATGATCGGTGCACCGTTTGCAGGTGACAGAACGTTGTTCGTAGACATCATCAAAACACGTGCTTCAAGCTGTGCCTCTAAAGACAACGGTACGTGGACCGCCATTTGGTCACCGTCAAAGTCAGCGTTAAACGCAGAACAAACGAGCGGGTGAAGCTGAATAGCCTTACCTTCGATCAATACTGGTTCAAATGCTTGGATGCCCAAACGGTGCAAAGTAGGCGCACGGTTCAACATCACTGGGTGTTCGCGGATAACTTCGTCCAAGATGTCCCAAACTTCAGGACGCTCTTTTTCAACAAGCTTCTTGGCTTGCTTCACTGTGGAAGACAGACCTTTGGCTTCTAGACGCGAATAAATGAACGGTTTGAACAGCTCGAGCGCCATTTTCTTGGGCAAACCACACTGGTGCAACTTAAGCTCTGGACCAGTCACAATTACCGAACGACCAGAGAAGTCGACGCGTTTACCCAAAAGGTTTTGACGGAAGCGACCTTGCTTACCTTTCAACATGTCAGACAGTGACTTCAACGGACGCTTGTTGGCGCCAGTAATCACACGACCACGACGACCGTTGTCGAACAATGCATCCACAGATTCCTGCAACATACGTTTTTCGTTACGCACGATGATGTCAGGTGCACGAAGCTCAATCAAGCGTTTCAGACGGTTGTTACGGTTGATCACACGACGGTAAAGGTCGTTCAAATCAGACGTCGCAAAACGGCCGCCATCAAGTGGCACCAGTGGGCGCAACTCTGGTGGGATCACTGGAACAACGGTCAGAACCATCCACTCTGGGCGGTTGCCGGATTCTAGGAAAGATTCCACAACTTTAAGACGCTTAATGATCTTCTTAGGCTTCAACTCACCTGTTGCTTCGGCCAAGTCGGCACGCAGCTGGTCAGCTTCAGCTTCTAGGTCGATCGCAGCAAGCATTTCGCGGATCGCTTCAGCACCAATGTTGGCTGTAAATGCGTCCATGCCGTACGCATCTTGCGCGTCCATGTACTCTTCTTCAGACATCATCTGGCCGTAAGACAGCTCAGTTAGGCCTGGTTCGATAACTACGTAGTTTTCGAAGTACAGAACACGTTCCAGATCACGCAATGTCATGTCCAGCATCAAGCCGATGCGGGATGGAAGCGATTTCAGGAACCAGATGTGTGCAACTGGTGCCGCAAGTTCGATGTGGCCCATACGCTCACGACGTACTTTTTGAAGCGTAACCTCAACACCACATTTCTCGCAGACAACGCCGCGATACTTCATGCGCTTATATTTGCCGCATAGGCATTCGTAATCTTTAATTGGGCCAAAGATACGTGCACAGAACAGGCCATCACGTTCAGGCTTGAACGTACGATAGTTGATGGTTTCTGGCTTTTTAATTTCACCGAAAGACCACGACAAGATGCGCTCTGGCGATGCCAAAGATACTTTGATCTCATCAAACGCTTTTGCAGGCGTCAGTGGGTTAAACGGGTTGTTTGTAAGTTCCTGGTTCATTTTCAAATCCTTGAAAGGGAGGCATCAAAAGAGAGTTTCGGTAAGGCGGGTTATTCCCCGCCTTGATCCGTTATTCTTCTTCCTCAGCATCCAGGAGTTCCATGTTCAGGCCGAGGCCACGGACTTCTTTAACGAGAACGTTGAAGGACTCTGGAATACCAGCTTCAAAGTTGTCCTCGCCTTTGACGATGCTTTCGTAGACTTTCGTCCGTCCAGCGACGTCATCCGATTTCACGGTCAGCATTTCCTGCAAGGTGTATGCAGCGCCATAAGCTTCAAGTGCCCAGACCTCCATCTCACCAAAGCGTTGTCCACCAAATTGCGCTTTACCGCCCAGTGGCTGCTGTGTGACCAGCGAGTATGGACCAGTAGAACGCGCGTGGATTTTGTCGTCCACAAGGTGGTGCAGTTTAAGCAGGTATTTAACGCCAACAGTAACCTGACGAGAGAACTTCTCGCCTGTGCGACCGTCAAACAAGTCAGACTGTCCAGAAGTGTCGAAACCAGCACGTGTTAGTGCGTCGTTCACGTCAGCTTCTTTCGCGCCGTCAAATACTGGCGTCGCGATTGGAACACCGGTTGTGACGTTGCTGGCTGCATCAAGCAGCTCAGTTTCGTCCATACCAGCAAGGCCTTCTTCATAGACGTCATCGCCATAAGCCAACTGCATCGCTTCACGAACAGGCGTTAGATCGCCAGAACGTTTGTACTCTTGCAGAGCCTCATCAACATTGATGCCCAAGCCGCGTGCAGCCCAACCCATGTGTGTTTCAAGGATCTGACCAACGTTCATACGTGATGGAACGCCAAGCGGGTTCAAACAGAAGTCGACTGGAGTACCGTCTGCGAGGAACGGCATGTCCTCCATTGGAACAACTTTGGAAATAACACCTTTGTTCCCGTGACGACCGGCCATTTTATCACCTGGTTGAAGCTTACGCTTCACGGCGATGAATACTTTGACCATCTTCATCACGCCTGGTGGCAAGTCATCGCCACGACGTACTTTTTCAACTTTGTCTTCAAAGCGGGCATCCAAAGTACGCTTCTGTACTTCGTACTGCTCGTTCAAAGCTTCGACGATTTGAGCTGCATCTTCGTCCTTGAGGGCGATCTGCCACCATGCGGAGCGTGGGTACGCTTCCAACATATCAGCATCAACAGGCGCGCCTGCTTTTACGCCTTTGGGGCCTTTTGCAACTTCGTTACCCATCATCAGATCGCGAAGACGTGCATAAATGTTGCGATCAAGGATCGCTAGCTCGTCATCACGGTCACGGGCAAGGCGTTCAACCTCTTCCCGTTCGATTTGTAGGGCACGTTCGTCTTTTTCGATGCCGTGACGGTTGAACACACGCACTTCAACCACGGTGCCGAAGTCACCAGGTTTTACGCGCAAAGATGTGTCACGAACGTCAGAGGCTTTTTCACCGAAGATGGCCCGCAGAAGTTTTTCTTCTGGTGTCATCGGGCTTTCGCCTTTTGGTGTGATCTTACCGACAAGAATATCACCTGGCTCTACGTCCGCGCCGATGTATACGATGCCTGCCTCGTCGAGGTTGCGCAGCGCTTCTTCACCAACGTTTGGAATATCACGTGTGATTTCTTCTGGGCCTAACTTTGTATCACGTGCGGCGACTTCAAACTCTTCGATGTGGATCGAAGTAAAGACGTCATCGCGTGAAACGCGCTCGGAGATCAGAATGGAGTCTTCGTAATTGTAACCGTTCCAAGGCATAAACGCGACGACCACGTTTTTACCCAAGGCCAATTCACCCATGTCCGTAGACGGCCCATCAGCAATAACCTGACCTTTGGTCACGCGCTCGCCAACTTTAACCAACGGACGTTGGTTAATGCAGGTGTTTTGGTTGGAGCGTTGGAACTTTTGCATGCGGTAGATGTCTACGCCCGCGTCGCCCAGCTCAAGATCTTCGGTAGCACGCAAAACGATACGTGTGGCGTCGACTTGGTCGATGATGCCAGCGCGTTTTGCCATGTATGCCGCACCAGAGTCACGCGCCACAACTTCTTCGATACCAGTACCAACAAGTGGAGCCGTTGCCTGAAGCAATGGAACCGCCTGACGTTGCATGTTGGAACCCATTAGGGCCCGGTTCGCATCGTCGTTTTCTAGGAACGGGATCAAGGATGCCGCTACCGATACTAGCTGTTTTGGTGAAACGTCGATCAGATCAACGTTGTCAGATGGTGCAAGCGTGTAGTCACCAGATTGACGTGTGCTGACCAAATCATTTTCAAAACGACCGTTTTCGTCCAACTTCGCGTTGGCCTGTGCCACAGTGTGGCGCATTTCCTCAGTCGCGGACATGTACTGCACTTCATCGGTAACCATGCGGTTTTCGACTTTTCGGTACGGTGTTTCGATAAAGCCATACTTGTTTACACGTGCAAACGTAGCAAGGCTGTTGATCAGACCAATATTCGGACCCTCTGGAGTCTCAATTGGGCACATACGGCCGTAGTGCGTTGGGTGTACGTCGCGCACCTCAAAGCCAGCACGTTCACGTGTCAAACCGCCTGGGCCAAGCGCTGAAAGGCGACGCTTGTGCGTGACCTCGGACAGCGGGTTGGTTTGGTCCATAAATTGCGAGAGCTGCGATGAGCCGAAGAATTCACGTACCGCAGCAGCTGCTGGTTTCGCGTTGATCAGATCCTGAGGCATGACTGTGTCGATTTCGACAGAAGACATACGCTCTTTGATCGCGCGCTCCATACGGAGCAAGCCAACACGGTATTGGTTTTCCATCAACTCGCCAACAGAACGCACACGACGGTTGCCCAAGTGGTCAATATCGTCGATGTCGCCTTGGCCGTCACGCAAATGAACCAATGCTTTAATACAAGCAACGATATCTTCGCGATCGAGCGTACGCTGAGTGTCTTCTTTACCCAAAGCCAAACGCATGTTCATTTTCACACGGCCAACCGCGGAAAGGTCATAACGCTCGCTATCGAAGAACAACGTGTCAAACAGGTTTGACGCGGCTTCAACGGTGGGTGGCTCGCCTGGGCGCATCACGCGGTAGATATCCATGAGCGCGGTGTCGCGGTTCATGTTCTTATCCATCGCAAGTGTGTTGCGCATGTATGGGCCAACATTGATGTTGTCGATGTCGAGGACTGGGATGTCCGTGATACCGGCTTCGATCAACTCTTGGGCTGTGCCCCCGATAAGATCGCCATCTTTGTCGTACTCAAGTGTCAACTCGTCACCAGCTTCGACATAAATCGCGCCAGTTTCTTCGTTGATGATGTCTTTGGACACGAACTTGCCAACGATATTATCGAATGGAACCAACAGCTCAGTTACGTTACCTTCGTCGATCAATTTCTTAACGGCGCGTGGTGTAACTTTCTTGCCAGCTTCAGCAATGATCTCGCCAGTTGCTGCGTCGATCAAGTCATATGTTGGGCGTGTGCCACGTACACGGTCCGCGAAGAATGGGGCGACCCAGCCTTTGTTCTTCACGTACTTGTACTCGATGGTGTCGTAGTATGCGTCCATCATTGCTTCTTGGTCTAGACCAAGTGCGTATAACAGAGTTGTTACTGGCAATTTACGACGACGATCGATGCGGCAGAACACGATGTCTTTTGCGTCGAATTCAAAGTCCAACCAGCTGCCACGGTATGGGATAATGCGGCATGCAAACAAAAGTTTACCTGAAGAGTGGGTTTTACCTTTGTCATGGTCAAAGAAAACGCCCGGTGAACGGTGCATCTGAGAAACGATAACGCGCTCTGTGCCGTTCACAACGAATGTGCCGTTCGGTGTCATCAGTGGCATATCGCCCATGAACACGTCTTGCTCTTTGATGTCTTTAACAGACTTCGCGCCTGTATCCTCATCCACATCAAACACGATCAAGCGCAGCGTCACCTTAAGCGGTGCACTGTACGTCATGTCGCGCTGTTGGCATTCCTCAACGTCGTACTTGGGCTTTTCAAGCTCGTACTTTGAGTATTCCAAAATGGATGTTTCATTGAAATCTTTAATCGGGAAAACCGACTGGAAGACGCCAGTGATACCTTCACCATCGGTGGGGGTATCAGCCTCGCCGGACTTCAAGAACAGATCATATGATGATTTCTGTACTTCAATTAGATTTGGCATCTCCAATACTTCACGGATTTTGCCATAATATTTACGTAGACGTTTCTGACCAAGGAACGATTGCGCCATAAGACTAGGTCACCTTTCAGTTTTCTCAATTGAGACAAGCACCGTCGGGCCACGGCGCTAATCCCTACGAGACAGCGATAGAGAGGTCTATTCTTGCCACACATCCCACTGTGCAGCTCCCGACCTCTCCTGCCTTGGAAAATTCCTTTGATCTAAGGCGCTTACCGAGACAGGTGTCTTACAATAGTGAACCGTTTCCCTGCGTGACATGTAGTGGTCAGAGGGTTTGGTCACAGTTCCTTATTGCGCGACGAAAAAACGGGTTTCGAATCAATCGAAACCGCGTGAGACTGCTGGATAAGTGGTGAAGGGCGCGAACGCAAGGGGGTGTTGGCGCGAAAGATGTCTTTACGGCCCTTGCATTGCCTGCAGGAAGTGTCGGAATATTTCTGGGTGTAGTTAAGCCTGTTGGGGCAAAAGTCAGCTCCGAGCCCAATTTGACCGATGCTGCGCTGGTCACTAATGTCCGCTATGCGGAAAGTGTATGACACTTTGGGGAGGTGAATAGCAGATTTGCAACTGTTAAACCCACTCTGGGTGATAGCGGTTACGTAAACTTTGTGTCTTCATTTATTCCTTACAGGCGGTTAATCATAAATTTCATTCTGACCGTGTATAGAAGTTACGCAAATTTGAATGATGTAAATCAGGCGATATGGAGCAAGATACTGACCATCAAGAGCAAACAGCTTTTTTGGTTTTAGCGGCGTCTGTTGTTATGGCAGTGACCGCCCTTTTCTGGATCGAAACACAAACCTGCGCTTTGAAGCAGAGGCAGTGGTCAATACGCCATCTGGCCCAAAGTCAGGCTCGGGGGTTTACAACATGAGGTATAAGTATGCCACATTGGATCATTGGCTTTTTCCCCTTTTTACTGATGGACGTAATTCAACCGTCTCTGGAGAAGCTATTAGCGTTGAAGTGCTTCCGCGAAAGTTTCTCTTTCTTTTGATGCGAAGCGATCGGTACCTTAACGAACCCGGACGTTGGTTGTACAAAGCATTCAGTCGACCAGCATTTCAAGGTGATCTAAATTCCCTTAGCGTTCCTGGCTGGATCCGAGCGGTGAAACGCATTAGTGGGACGTATTCTTTGCCGAAGGGGGAATGGCCGCAATTTTTCGCCTTCGATGACATGACTAGTCCGGGTTCAATTTTTGCAGTTGATTCCAGTGATCTTTCTCGTTCATTCGGCCCCAGCATTTCAGTGGCCTCTTTCAATTTGAAAAGCATAAATAGACGGGTGATATTTGGTCAGATGGAAGGGCTTTTGCCATGGTTAACAGATGTAGTTGAACGTCCACTTTGTCCCGCTAGGTCGAGGTCAAGCATAGCAGCTTGCCGCTTGGTAGTTTTTGGTGATTTCCTCAGAAGAAAAATGATGGTTAAGAATACTACTCAGACGGCGTAAAGCGATTGATCATAGAGGACATTGGTTCGCGTGCAGCGAAATGTCGATAAGTCCGCACAGCAGCCATTAACGCTCCCCCGCCCCACAAACAAAAACGGCGTCTCCCGAGGGAGGCGCCGTTTCCGAGTTGCAAAAAGGCGAGAGGCTTAGGCCAACTCAACTTCCGCGCCAGCTGCTTCCAGCTTAGCTTTAACGTCGTCAGCTTCAGCTTTATCAACGCCTTCTTTGATTTTGCCGCCAGCTTCAACCAAGTCTTTAGCTTCTTTCAGGCCAAGACCTGTAATACCGCGGACTTCTTTGATCACGTTGATTTTAGAAGCGCCGGCGTTCTTTAGAACGACGTCGAATTCTGTTTGCTCTTCAGCAGCGCCAGCGCCGTCTGCAGGGCCCGCCATCATGACTGCGCCACCGGCTGCAGGCTCGATGCCGTACTCGTCTTTAAGGATAGTTTTTAGTTCTT
>Ga0307997_10001568_pt1 | contig 10748 bp, 2 predicted proteins | sample Davwhametageno36_FD_203165 | JGI IMG/M metagenome (GOLD analysis project Ga0307997, IMG submission 203165) | Marine microbial communities from Davis Island wharf, Antarctic Ocean - #36 | ecosystem: Environmental > Aquatic > Marine > Unclassified | place: Antarctic Ocean: Davis Island wharf...
TATGATTTAGTCTGCATTTAGCTCAATCCCTCGCCTGTCAAAAAGAATATCGCGCCAAAGATTTGATAAATAGAAGTGCATAAGATATATTAATTGCGCTTCTACGCTTGAAAGTCCACTTACAAGGAGAAGATTATGACTTTTGAAGAAGCTGCAAGATTTTACATTGATGAACCCACAAAGAAAGGAGGGATTAAATCTGAAATTGTGCGCCACTGCCTGTTATGGATGGCAACGGATAAACCGCACAAGCTGTTGGATCGGAAAACAAAAAAGCTGTACCAGTATTCCGAGAAGTATCACATGAAACATCCGAAGTTGAGCATCGTATATGACCCGACATCTGGGCGCTTTAAAGACCGACAGATGTCCTCGATTATTTCGTTAGATGTGACAAAGATGATTAAATGTGTTCGGAGTGATAAAGGACTGGGACATGCTGGGATCAATAACTACACGAAATATCTGAAGGCGTTGTGTACCTATGCCGAAGAAAGCTTGAGTGTGGAGTTTCCAAAGTTTCCGAAGTTTCCGAAGATGTTAGAGGAGAATCGACGAAAGGAGGCGTTAAAGCCTAAGCAGGTGAATGACTTGCTTCGCTGGCTTGACCCGCTTCGTGCCGATATGGTGCGAATGGGATTGGCGACAGGGCTTCGAAGTTCCAACGTGCGTCTTATGCGCTGGGACTGGGTGTCGCCATGTGGCAAGAAGTTACATATTCCTGCCAAGGCGAACAAGACCAAGAAACCTTTGACTATCCAGTTAACGTCAACGGCAAGGGCGCTACTGACGCATCGGGTTAAGGCGCGGGATATCTTGTTACAAGAGCATCCCAAGCTTAGAGGGTATGCCCCTGCGTTAGAGTATGTGTTTGTTCAGTCGGAGACGCGTTCACTGGGGAATCCTTTTCACCGCTCTTCGGTGACCAACAAAACGTGGAAACGGGCTGTAAGATTGGCTGGATTACCCAGTTGGGTGCGTTTTCATAGCCTTCGGCACACGTTTGCGACATGGCATATCCAAGCTGGATCTTCGACGGAGGAGTTAATGCGTGTCGGGGGATGGCTCACACCCTCATCAGTATCGGGGTATGTGTCGGATGATGAGGAACATAATTTAGTGATTGGATCGCGGCTAGAGGCGTTCCATGAGCAATTATGTTGAGGTAGTAGTCGTTGATCCGGCCCTATGGAAAATCAGGGCCGTTCAACTGGAGATAAAGCAAGCAATCCGCAGTTCGAATTTGGAGTGCAACCTTTATTTCCACTACAAGGAAACATGGTTTGAAAAACTGTTTCGACAACCTAAAAAGGGTTGTCGTATAACAGACCCTTATAACCCATTGATTAATAAGGGGATTTGTGTAATTGGAGCGGGAAACGAGGTTCGAACTCGCGACCCCAACCTTGGCAAGGTTACCATGTACATTACCTTATAAATCAATGACTTAACGCACTTTCAAGCGTAGTAATTTAAAGGCCTATGCGGCAACCTTAAATATAGGTGTATGCGGTAAATACATGAACGGGATAGCTAGATAGCATTTTTACTAGCTGTCCCGTACTTGTATAATATGCCCTCTTACGCAGTACCCCACTTAACTTTCTTTAGGACTTTTCTCAATGGTCGTTGTATGTCTGTGCGTTCTTTTCGGTTTAACTATGATCGCGAAGGATGATCTTATTTAGCTCTCCTCTGCCAGCCACTTCTGAATCATGGCCCATCGCTTACTAAAGACTTGGCTGGTTCCTTTTCCAAACAACAGGTCAGACTTGGAGATTGAGTTCTTTAAAGTACTGTCCGACATTGTCCATGCGGATTCCCCTCCCGTAATTAATGCCTTAGCATCTTTTTGGGTAACCCCGTTAGAGCGCAGAATAACCATCGCTTGCGTAGGGCTGATACCTGAGCTAACGGAGGCACTGACGAGCTTAGACATATCCTTAAAGGCCTGTTTTCGAGCATCTGAAGCCCTCTGGAATGCATCCCTAAGGTTGCCATCCGATACGCCGTTAGGGTCTCTAAACGAAGACGTAAGCAGCGAGGTTGAGTTGCGCTTTGCCTCATTAAACTCGTAAGCCTTAAAATGCAATGCCGTCTTCGGATCAAAGGTAGTCTTGCGGAAGCCAATTAAGGCACCCATCTCATCCCCAACATCATAAGCCTTGCCGCTACCGGAAACTTCTCCGCTAAGTGCCTTCTCCATACGCCGTGCGTTTTGTAAGATGCTTGGCCCCATACCCTTCTCATAATGCTCATATACATCCACAACCTTATTAGTGAATGTGTCGGCAGGGTTATAAATCTGGCTTCCTGATGCCTTTTCATTATTGATATGTTGGAGAATGGTTGCCGTAGAAATATCCCAGCCAAGGAAAGGCTTCATTATTTCCCAACTGGCATCCAATATAGCCTCGCCAGCAGGTTGATCTCGCATGATCGCATTGAGTGGCCGTTTGTACAGTGCATACGGATCAAGATGCGTCAGGTCAAGATACTCTAATCGACCCTTTTCATCTCTTCCTGTAACCAGAATATTTGAGTTCTTAGCCCACGGCGCGGCCATCAGCTTGATAGCCTCTTCCTCTTCCTCACTCACATCAAAGGCAGACATCGCCATTGCTTGCGCCGCATAAACTCCGGCAGACATCATGGCCATACCCGCCATACGCTTGAGAGCTGCTGGGCGCATGTCAGGATCTGCAAGGTCTTGTCGCAGGTACTTGAGCATGTTTGCTTGGGTACGAATAATTTCTGCGGGAAAAGACACGAACGTACCTAGTAACGGAAACTGTCTCAGCTTCCGTGGCAATGCACCAATCAGCGAGTAAGTTGGATAAGTGTCTCGGATGCGTTCAGCGGCTTTAACTTCTGCGGCCTCGCGACTGTCACCCTTTAGCTCCATAAAGTTTTGAACTTCATTCTCGAAGCCAACAATTTTCCAGAAATCATCACCGTACTGATAAAAACGTGTCGCGCCATCAAAGAATCCCTTAATCTTTCCGTCAGGATTAATCAGGTTATCTATGTTGCTGTCTTCTAGCAGCTTGATCATCTCACCAGCATAAGGATTGTCATACACTACGCCGAGCTGCTTGATACGCTTTAGGTAGGCAACCTGATCGCCCATTCCCGTGCGGTATGAGTTAGTTGCCTCTAATGATTTTCCAATCTTAGACCAGTTGAAATGTCCGTTGGCAATGGTGAACATCGAGGCCGACATCCAGTTTCTCGCTACGGTGGTTGGGGCAATAATCGTTTTGCCGTACTTAACCGCACCGTTAATCTGAACGATGGTCTTATAGAGTCCATTGAGTTTCTGGGCATCTAGCGCGTCACGGAAAGCCTGTTCCACTTCAGGGAACGTGTAGTACCCATTTAAGGGGTTCATTGATTTAGATCCAATCTCTGCAATTCTTTTAGTTGCGTTGACTGGTGCATCTTCTTGATTAAAGAGAAACGTGTCTAAGCCATTGACCAACACTTGTTTTAGAAACTTATCATTGTAAATAAGGCGAGACATTTTAGTGGCTGATCGTGCAAAGTTTATTCGTGGGTCTTTGTATTCGCCAAGTAAGGCTCTAATTTCTGGAGCAATATCTTGTCTTTTCTTTAGGATCGATAAGTCTTTAGCGCCAAGCTTTGATTCCGCAATAAACGAACCCATATCATCAAAGGCCGTGCCTTCTTTTAGTATTGTATTGATCACCTGATCAGGATTGACAGTGCCATTGCTAGCGAGATATTCCCGTGCGTCAAGGATCACTTGCTCAGGAACAGCCTCATTCCAGTTAGGGTCATCAAATGCACGAAAGCTTCTATTCGCATAACGGCCCATGTTGTTAACGACGATCCCTAGAATTTCGCTCTTAGCTGTAGCCTCATCATTGCCTTCACTCCTAAGCCGCTCAATATCCTGATTCAGGATTTCCGCATAGTCCACTGACAGGCCGTCAATATAAGTTCTCATCGCCGCTACTGCGTCCTGTACATTCTTAGCAAGACCAAGAGAAGGCAGTTCCGAAACAGGAGTGTTAAGTGCTTCATCTAGACCGACTGCCTTACTGATGTCATCGCCGTATGCTTCCTCAATCGCAAGATCGTAATGACCTACAAGCTGGCGTATATCGATCTCAACAGCCCCGAACTGGCCGTCTCTTTCAATCATTGAATCAAAAGCAGTCTGAGGTAGCAGCCCTCTAGATGATAAGTTCTTTTGCGCCCATCCAGCCAAACCTTTCTGTGCGCCTTTATATATACCTTTTATCGATTTATTTTTAGCGGAGTTAATCGCATCACGCCCACCTGTCGATGCGCGTACAGAGTCAATCAGCTCGTCGTTGGTCAGGATGTCAGATGCAGATCTAGTTGGGGAGAATAGTATATTACTAGAGCTTGCATCGTCCTTGCGCGGCAGAGCCTGTGTAGTTGCATCGCGAGACATAGGCGCTGGTGCAAGTATAGCCTTTACGAGGCTGTCAAATTCCGTCTGTGCTGATTTGTTGGCCTGTATGTCTACTAAGTTACGCAAGAAGCTGATCACGCTATCAAAGAATCGCTGCAATGCAGAGCCTTCTGTATCCTTGAGGGTTATCGTGTCCAGCTTGTCTCGAAATTGCTCATTAGACATGCCTTCAGCCACAAACTCGTCGAGGTTTGTAATACCGTACTCATTCCCTAAAAATGGCTTAACTTCTCCGAAGAGTTTTGTTAGCTCCTTTGTCAGGGGGTGGCTTTGATCAAACAAGGTGGCCGAGGTAGCGGCATGAGTCATTTCGTGAAGCAGGGTATGTTCATTCATGCCTCGGCTAGAGTCGAGTTGAATCGTATTAGTCTTAGGGTTAAAAGACCCCGCTGTTTTTAATCCATCAACAACTTGAACTTGGGTGCCGCCTTTGCCACTGTCTATTATGTGGATTTGGGACGAATCAAATACAACATATTCGCTTTGATAATCATTCATAATTCCATCGTAGCCTTGAGCTTTGAGGCTGGCGATTTCTGATTTGGTCAACGTCATTGAATTAATTACATCCGCGCCAAGAAGTTGCTTGGCGTTTTTGGCGCGAACAACTTCTTTTTTAGTCTTGCGACCTAAAGCTACAGGAATTTTTTCTATAAATGTAAGTTGATCCTCGCTCTGGAGGACTAACGGATTGCGGATATCCAGCATCACCTCGTAAACACGACCTTTCCCAGAAGAACTTGGCGACGACCCTGAGCCGATCAGGCCAGACATATACATTTCAGATAGGTTTCGATCAGGAGAGAAGTAAAGTCCTTGACTGACATCGCCTGCTTTAAACTCTGTGATGTTAGTTTGCGGACTTCCGTGGTAGACAATAGATTTTACTTTTGATCTTTTTGTTGCTTCGCGAGCAGCCGGTAGATTTTGTCTGTTGTTTGTGACCTCTGCTAGTTTAGACGCAATAGTTCTTACGGCTTTATTATCAGAATGCAATGACAGGGAGTTCATGGCACCACGAAGGTCGCCTTTCTCTAGTAAATCCTGAGATGTCCACCTAAGCGTTTCGTTTGGATTAAATGCGCGAGACGGAGGGGCTAATAAAAAGTCCTTAGCCAAGACCATTGATCCCGACTTTACTTTTAAATTCTCAGGATAGAAGGCAAACACTTGCGGCTGTACAAGCTCATCATCAAAAGCCCCCATCCCTTCACGTTTAAGTTGCTTCTGAGACTCCTTGTAATCAGACATTTCGGTAGATTTAAAATCTTTTACTATAAGCCCATCATACCCCTGCTCTTTAAGCAGATTAACAATCTTGGCCCCTCTTCCAATAAACAGATCACCATTGTCCGATCCCTTAACATCTTTAGGATGAATGCCTAATACCGACTTTAGCTCTTGAACAGTAGCGGGAGTAAACACAAACGCTTTTTTGAAGTTAACCTCAACATCAACTCTCCTCTGCGGCATAAATTGGTACATACTTTTCTGCATAAAGAAAGCAGGTGCCGAAGCGTCTTCTAGATAAACACCATCTGAACCAAAAGTTCCTCCATCACCATCGTATCTAACACCTTTAAAGTCTTTAGATGCCACAAAGTTAGGGATTGGCGCATCACCATCACGGGGGTCATACCTGTAGCCGTGCTTAGTATCCATCTTGCCACTGAAAGTAGCCGCAGACGGATCTTGCTTAACGCCTCTGCTGAAAAGGCTAGGAGGGGAGCTTAGGAAGTCTTGATCTGAAGAAACTCCGGTAGCATCGCCTCCAGTTCCGCTTCCAGTGGCTTCTTGTGGTCTGGTGTCTGGTCTGGGTACGCCTCGATCAGATAGTTTTCTCTGGTAACTGGTTTTTGATACTTCGTCAGGTACTGAATAATCGGGTCGCTCCCAATCAGGTCGTTGTATTCCACCGGAATGCTCATTGATCTTTGCCCTTGCCTCATCGAGACTTAATTTACCATCATTGTACTGATTCCATACGCCCTGAACAAACAAGACGTTCTGCTTTTGTGCTTTGTAGGTTGCAGTGAATAGACCCCGAACTGCTTCCCAAGTAATTGACTGCATCTCTCTCGCTAAAACGCCACGATCAGCAGCGGCCCTTCGGTAAGCCTCTTCATAAATTGAGTAGGTTCCGTTGTGGCCCGTTACCGATGAGTTGGAAATACCCAGACCACCGAAGTTATGACTAACCTCCAATGAGTTACCTGAAAGAGGCTTCATTAATGCCGCCGCTACGGCATGCGTATCAATCGTCACATAGCCTTCGGTAGCATTAGGAGTAAAGATGTTGTTATAAAAATTTCTTACCTTGTTTTTTGATCCAAGTGATCTAGATATATTTTCCTGAGACCCGTCAACCAGAACAGAAACCGCCTTACCAATCTCCCCAAGCGATCCCCACGCAGATTTAGACTGAGTCTTTCCGTCAGAATTTGTAGCGTAGTCTAAAAACTTGCCGTCTGGAGAGACAAGTCTATAAGACGGGGAGTTGTAAGTTTGGTCATATGTCCTTATCCACATCCCAAGAATATTCGTGCTAGCGCCTTCATCTATAAGCTCCTGAAGCGATTTGCCTTGTATAATATCCAGCTTCTCTCTGTTTGCCGCTCTTGATTTTAGACCCACGCCTTTATGAAAATATATCTCTTCAGCTCTAGCTTTCATCTGATCATCAAATGGAGCCGCAATATTTTCGTTGTATATATCGATAACACGCTCTGCAAGACTCGCGTTTTGATACCAGTCTTTCTGTGGCGATAAGTTAGCCGCTACCGCGCTTGCTTGGGCTAATGTAATGTCATGCTTGTCAGCTATTCTTTGAACAATTTTGTTTGCACCCTTATACCACTGTTTGGCAATTGCTCTAGTGCCTTCAGGAACTGCATCGTAAATTGATAAAAGGTTTTCTTTTGCATGCTCGATTAAAGCTTCAGATGCTTGATCGTCAGGTAAAGACTGTTCCTTCTTGGTGAGGTTGCTGTACTCCTTAACCTTTACCATGTTTTTGGCGAAAATAGGAGAATCAACATAGCTCTGGTAGTCATTAACTAAGAGCTGCTGTATGGGGTCTTCATCGCCCTTCCCCGTGGGGAATCTGGTGCTGACTGGAGCAAAGAGCATGTCATCATCCGCCAGCAAATCAAGATCACTCTCAAAGTCCGACTCTTCAGCGATCATACGCTCGTCAGCTAGGCGCTCATCTTCAATCTCTTGAACTGTCTCTGGGTGAGAAATGACACCGTCTTGAACGACCATCAGATCTTCTGGTGCCGAATCTGGGCCAGTCAGGCCTTGGATCATTTGATCGAACTGATTGTCTTCTAGCTTAGGGAATTTCTTGCGTAAATCTGTAAGTTTAAGCTTTCCTTCAGGGTGATCGGTAATGCTCATGTAAGCTTTGAATGAAGTGTCCGAACTAACCTGCGGATCAAGGGGGAGGTTATAACTTTTTTCGCCAGCGTCAATTAATCTTTGGCGATATTCTTGCAGAAGCGTAATCGTTTCTGCTCTGGTCTCACCAAGCATTGCATCTGACTGAGGTATCTTGCCATCCTCCGAAGTGTAGAATACCTCTTCGCCAGATTCCTTGGCATCATCGTCAAAGTAAATAGTGTAGCGATCACCGTCCGCGAAGGTGACAATGTAGTTGCCAGTGTCTTCGTAGTTCTCGGCTTTCTTAAAGGTAGGTTTCTTGTCGGTAGCCTTGAGGACTACCTCGGTGCGCTCTAGCTGTACAGATTGTCCAGAATCGTCCCCGTCTTGCGGTTGACCCTGCTCTCCCAATCCTTCACTGGCTTCTTCCGCAACAGCGCTACCTCGGCCATCTTCTCCAGCTCCTGAGCCGTCTTGAACTTGTTCGCTTCCGCTGACGGTCTGTGGCCGAACGTCTGCACGTACTCCTGCAACTTGGGTGTCAGTTTCTTGGGCTTGAGTATTAGCTTTTCCATCGTTCTGGCTCTCCTTCGGTGTTTGTAGCAGTTTCTTAAAATAATTATACGTTAATGGGGCTGACTGTTGCAAAAGCTCTGGGCTGGAATGGAATACAGCAAAAGCTTGTGCAAATGCCTCTTTCTGCAATACGCCTATAATATCATCTACGTCTGTAGGGTTGTCGTTTAACATAAACCAAGCATCCCCAAACGGGTAGCTCATCTCTAAACCAAGCTCAGTGCTATTCTGGTAGTTTCGGCCAAGCTCATTAAGGATAGAGCCGACTTGCAGCTCAACGCCTTCAGAAGTGATGCCATCCATTACAATTTCAAATTCTGGGGCCGTTTCAGACAGTGACCGAGATATGTCATGGGCGTGACCCAGTTCATGCGCTAATACATATCGGAATGCGCCTGCTCTGTTGTTATTGTTATCAGACTCCATAACTAGGTTAACTAAGTTAAGGCGGCTCAAGCTTAATGCACCAGTTGACGGGAAAAATGCTCCGTCAGTCTCTCTCGCAAAAGCTCCCTGAGAGTGAATGTATATTCCTGAAATATCTTTTAGTACCGATTTGGGCATTCCTGCTTCGATCAAATCTAAAAGAGCGACCTTAACCTCGTCTCGTATTTGTGCTGACATCCCTTCTGGGCTTTCTATGCCATCAAGCATATTGATAGGCATTAGCTCCCCGCCATCTTCTAAGGGGATGGGGCCGTCATATGAACCATCGAACAAACTATCAATTCTCGCCTCATCGATAGCGGATCTGTTAGATCCTTGGCTTTGATTGATGTCCTTTACGGCCTCAGATAAGGGTGTCAGTAGAGAGGGTCTGCGTATGGTTTGGTTGTACTGCATGGGCGTAGACGTATCGACATCGCCCTTAGGTAAATTAATCTGAAACGACTCGTTTAATGCCGTAGTTAGCTGATCAGCATTTGGTAAGGTAGACGCTACATCTAAAGCTTCTTGTGCCGTGACCTCATCTGGAATGCTCTCTGGGTCTGACTGCTCAACGATTGCCTGCTGGATATCTACAGGAAGTTCATCAAGCTCTACCTTTATCTGCGAGAAATCGGGAGCCGTTGCAAGCTGGCTCTCAATTCGTTTTACAATCTCCTTTGTGCGTATGGTCTTTCGCTTACCCCTTGAGTCTCTAACAGCTAGTGACAATGCTTGGCCTTGTGCATCTTTAATAATTCGGGTGAGGGTAAATTCTTCTCCCCGCAGTTGGAATTTTTTGGTCTCAGGATCTACTACTAAGTCGTTCTGAAACTCAAGATCACCTGACAGCGGTGTAACGCCCAGATCGGCTAGAGTTTGGTACTCACCGCTCTCGATAAATACATCGCCATTGTCTTGGGTAGCTACGAAATAACCTTGATCATTCTTGCCCAGTAATCCTTTATTGCCAGCATAATCTACGTCAGTACCTACTAAGGCATCTAGCGGGGGCGTGATATTTTCTGGCAAGTTACCACCAAAGGGAACTTCCTCTGGCGTAGCTATGGGCGCAGGCTTTTCAGCCGGAATTCGTGTAGTTTCTCCTAAGGCTCCTAGCTCTTCTTGGCGATAAATTCCTTTGACCTGCCTGCGGATTCCTGCCATCCCAGAGATTTGATCTCGAATGACTCGCTGCGCTTCTTGTCTTTGAACTGCGGGATCAGAACTTGTCTCTCTTGCTGACGGAAGATCCTGAGCTTTGGCTCTGGCTTCTTCTATTGTCATTGGTGCAGTGTTACCGCGACCTTGACGGTTAGCAACCTGATCCGCAACATTTTGCTGTGCATCTATCCTGCCCTGAGCTGGATTTTCCTCTAGCGTAGCCGGAACAGGCACATCAGATACTGTAGGTGCTTCAGTCGCTGGTTCGCGCTCAATTTTTGTAGGGTTCTTTGCAATGCCTGAGACACCACCAATTGCTGCACCACCAATAGCTCCAGCTATAGCCGCATTCATATACTGAGACATCTTATCTTCAGTGGTCATGCGCTCAACCCAAGAACTTTCTAGATCAGCACCGAGACCACGCACAACCTCTAAAGTAGAGTTCTGCACGATCTCTTGCATCATCTCTGTCGCGCCTTCAATGCCTGCTGTCTTACCTGCTTCTTTAAGCATCCTCATTTTCATTGAAGAGTTTGACGCAACGCTCTCGCCTACTTTCTCGGCAATGTCTTTGTATCTTTCAGCAGGAACTACGCGCTTCAATACGCGCATAGGAGTCAATGCATCAAGAGAGCCACTGGCTATCCCAGTCGCTAATGCTACCAGCGGAGCCTCTTCCCCAGTTTCTTCTAGTATCCGAGTAAAGGATTCTCCTGCACCAGCGGCTGTGCCA